>ENA-UPTF01002368-UPTF01002368.1-marine-metagenome-genome-assembly--contig:-NODE-2368-length-10967-cov-3.084022_pt1 | contig 10967 bp, 5 predicted proteins | sample MGYA00238166_ERZ767019 | MGnify/ENA primary metagenome ERZ767019 (study PRJEB28930, sample SAMN06266391) | marine metagenome | isolation source: Sea water from 250 m depth | place: Atlantic Ocean | study... | reverse complement strand
AAATCAAAATCAGAAGTACACTAATACCAAATCCCTGACTCCTACTTGTCCTTGTATTTGGTTTGGCACCTAGACTACTGCCAATCAAACAGAAAACCAGTGTGATAAAGATTCCACAGGTTTTCTCACGGTTTTTAATTAATTTGGCTGATAACCACATTTAAAAATATGCCAGTAACCTTTAATTTTGGTACTTCCATGTGCTGTAGCTATTTTTTGTGTAACTACATTTACTCCGTTGATACTCTTTGATACTCAAAACTTAGGCTTCCTAGTAACTAATACAACAGTCAAATAGGAAAACCATCACATTCAGTGATTAAAAAGAAATTCTTTTGAATTAATCAAAGCCCAGAGAGTATCTTGATATCCTATTCGTACTTGATCTTGCAGGGTTGTTGTTTTGTCAGAAGAACGTCGTTTAAAATCAATATAATCTAGAAACACTTTCAATTCGTTATTATCGGGCTGACGTGAGTAGACCCAAGAGTAGAGCTCTCTTACCTTTTCTTCGTCGGTTAGGCTTTTGTCATTAGCCAGCACCACTGCCCTGCCTTTAGGGTTGCTAATCTTCTTGTAAATCATTGGAGAATTTATTAGGTGGAGACTCTGAGCGAGATTGGCATCATTAGTCCGTTCTGATTCCGACGCACTGTCATTGTTTGGTCTACCAAACAGTGATAAAAAATAAGAGTCAGAGTTGAAACTGTCGTCGGGTAGCTGGACAGCTCGGATGCCTTCTGGTTGACCAGGAAATATTGTATTTACATTAGTAACCTGATCGATCGCATCTAACAAAACTTCAGCGGTTAAACGTTTGGCATAGTAACGGGAAAAAGTTTGACTATCTTTAGAGTTATACTTGTTGGGGAGGGAACTTCGTTGATAGGTTTGTGACTCACATATGGTATAGATCAAATTTTTAAGATCATATCCATTATCAATAAAATGTTTAGCAAGAGCATCAAGTAATTCTGGATTTGTTGGTGGGTTAGTTATTCTCATATCATCTTCAGGCTCTACCAGTCCGCGTCCTAGGAAGTGTTTCCAGTACCGATTTACAAGCATTCGTGCGAAGAAAGGATTGTCTTTTTGAGCCATCCAATCAGCTAGAGAAACCCTAGGATCCTGATCGGGTGGAATATCGATGACTCCTGTTCCTAATCCTGTAGCTCTTACGGGAAGTTTAGTTTTAGGATTAATTGCGGCAGGAATACCAGGTTGATGAAAAATTATTTCTTCTCCAGATTGACTTCCAGGTTTTCGACCCATTTGTGAGAAAAAAGCCGCAAAACCATAGTAGTCTTGTTGACTCCATTTTTCAAAAGGATGGTGATGACATTGAGCACATTGTAGTCTTACACCAAGGAAGATTTGAGCGACGTCCTGAACCTGATCTTCTTGATTCTTAACTTCTCTAAACCAAGTGACTGCGGGTGTTCGAGCAATATCACCAGAGGCGGTAATAATTTCCTTAGCAAAAAGATCATAAGACTTGTTTTCTTGAAAGCTTTGTCGGATCCATGAATGGAGAAGAAAATTACCTCGCATTGAATTGTTAGTACGGCGTTTATTACGAAGAATCGCGTTCCACTTATTAGCAAAATAATCAGAATATCCAGGACTCTCTAAAAGAGAATGAATCCATTTTTCACGTTTTTTAGGATCAGAATTTTCAAGAAAATTCTTGGTTTCTGTGGGAGTTGGCAACCGGCCTGTAATGTCTATTGAGGCTCTACGAACAAAGGTAGCGTCATCACAGGGTTGAGATGATGAAAGCTCAAGTGTTTTTAGAGTTTTTTGAACTAACTCATCTATGAAATTTTTTACAATGAGTTTTTTCTCAATTGGAGCACCGTGCGGAATGGTTGCCCGAAATACTGTTACTTGGTCTTGAAATCGAATCATTACAGCTACTTGCCCTGCAGTTTTCCCTAATTCTACTAAGCCTGTTTTACTAACTTCAGCCATCTCTTTTTCATTCGATTCGTACTGGACCAGACGGGTTACATCCTTGGTAGAACCGTCAGTATAAATTGCTGTAACTGCAAGCTGTTGTTTTTGTTTTTGGGACATTAGACGATGAGTGGGTGAAACTATGATTTTTGTAACTTTTGGATCACCAATTTTTCCAAAAGGCATTCCTTGTTTGATCCAACGTGAGAGTAACTCAAAGGTTGGAGAATCATGGTCAATTCGACTACCACCTCCATGGGGAACGATGCCTGCCGCTTTAAGCAGCAGAAGGCTTTGGTCAGGTGCTGCTGGGGAAAGGCGTCTTCCCTTTCCTTCAATCACTAGATGTTCAAAATCTTCTTTAGGTTCAAAACCAAGCAGAGAAAGTCTAAATCCATTTTGACCAGATGCTTTACCATGGCAACCCCCACTATTGCATCCCAACTTCGTAAAAATAGGTACGATCTGGTTAGTAAAATTAATCCGTCTTGACTTAGTTGTGTCTCTTATATCTAGTTTGGTTTTGGACTCTAAACCATTTGGTCCTTTTACTATAATTTTAACCACACCATTCAGGAAAGGAGTGATATAGCCGTTTTCATCAATTTTGATTAACCCAGCAGGAACAGATTGATATTTCACTTGTCGAGTATAATCGGCTAGTTTTCCATTATCCATCAGACCTGTTACCAGTAATTGCAGTCTGGATTCTCGTCCATGAAGAACAAATCCTTTGTCTGGATTTTCTGAATTCAGGTGAATAGTTTCAATCGTTAATTTTTTTAATTGATTACCATCGGGAGCGGTATCTGGTTGGAGTGTACTTTCTCCCGCAAAAACGGTTAAAGGTACTAAAACCATACCAGCCACTCTGAGAAGAGTTGATCGAGAAAAGAGCACGATCCTAATCCTCACTTTTAGGTGACTTCTGGAATTGGATTATAGCCATCGACAAGGTAATGAGGTCGGTCAGCTAAATCTTTTATATGTGTTTTGTTCGCGTCAATTCCTAGGTTATGGTAAAGCGTGGAAAATACTTCCTGAACGTGAACAGGTCTTTCTTTGGGCTCTTCACCTAGTCGATTAGTAGAACCAATCGCTTGTCCAGCCCGCATGCCGCCACCAGCTAAAAGGGCGCAAGAAACACGAGGCCAATGATCCCGTCCACCTTCTTTGTTAATTTTGGGAGTACGACCAAACTCACCCCAAGCGACAACCGAAACATCCTTATCAAGTCCACGTTGATGAAGATCTTCAACCAGGGCACTAACACCTTGATCAAAGGGAGGAATATAACGGCGTCCATTCCAGAAATTTTTTCCGTGCCAATCCCAATAGCCAAAACTTAGAGTAACACAACGAACGCCAGCTTCTACTAGTCGCCGAGCTACAAGGAACTGATCCATATGCATCGGAGCAGCATCCCGTTCTGGTCGTGCTGAACCTCTGCCATAGCGATCACGAAGTTTAGGGTCTTCTTGCTCTACATCCAAAGCTTTAAGTAATTTACTGGAAGTTAAAACATCAAAAGCCTGTTCGTTAAAACTGTCCATACCTTTCATTAAACCACTTCCATCCACGTCACGTCGAAAAGAATCAAAGCTTTGCAGCAATTGTCTTCGATCAGCCAGTCTATCCAAACTAACACCATTAAGAGTCATGTCATACCGGATGTCTCCTGCTGGTTTAAACGGAGTGTGAGCTACTCCTAAAAAGCTATTACGACCAAAGTTATACTCCCCATGTTTTGACTTATGAGATAGGTTGACATAGGCAGGTACTGCAGGATGGGTCGGTCCCTTGATTTTAGAAAGAACTGATCCCAATTCCGGCCAACCTCCTGGGGGAGGGGTACCTCTGTTTTCACTGATACGACCTGTCATACACTGATAGGAAGAGTGTGAATTTTCAGCTCCAACCAGACTACGCACTAATACAAGTTTATCCATGATCTTGGCCATACGAGGGAGATGTTCACAAATTTCTATACCAGGAACATTAGTCTTAATAGGGCTAAATTCCCCGCGAATTTCTGATGGAGCATCTGTTTTAATTTCATACATATCCTGATGAGGAGGTCCTCCAGGTAAATAAATCATGATGATTGCTTTACCAGATTTTCCTAGGGTAGAATTTTTTTCTGCTTGTAATAATTGGGGCATTGTTAGCCCACCCATTCCTAAGGCACCAATCTGAATGAAGTTTCGGCGGGAAATACCATCACACATTCTATTATTAGCCCCGTAAATAGTGAGCATTTGTTATATCCTCCTCTTTTTCTTTTTACCTAGAAATACAGCCCTAATTTACCATTTTGGGACTAGTAATGTAAAGCAATCATCATGAAAATTTAAACTTACTACTATAACTTTTTAAAAATGTTAGTTAGGTTCTAGATCACTTCTGGTAAGGCTTTATAATCGTCAAGAAGATAGTGGGGACGATTAGCTAGATCAAGAAGCTGGGTTTTTTGGGTGTTAATGCCCAAGTTGTGGTATAGCGTTGCAAAAACTTCTTGGAAATGGATTGGGCGTTCTTTAGGTTCCTCCCCCAATCGATTAGTAGTACCAATTGCCTGTCCAGTTCTCATGCCTCCCCCAGCGAGTAGAGCAGAAGAGACTCTAGGCCAATGATCACGGCCCCCTGCATTATTGATTTTAGGAGTACGACCAAATTCTCCCCAAGCAATTACAGTTACATCCTTGTCAAGTCCTCTCTCATAGAGATCCTCTACTAACGCACTAATTCCCTGATCAAATGGGGGAAGGTTAGTCCGAGCTCTCTTGAAATTTACGCTGTGCCAATCCCAAAAACTAAAACTGACAGTAACACAACGAACTCCAGCTTCAACCAATCTACGTGCCAGAAGAAATTGTCCCATGAGTCGGGGAGCAGCATCACCTTGATGTTGAGGTGTTCCTTCCCCATAACGTTCTCGGGTTCGCCGGTCTTCTTTTTGGATGTCTAAAGCTTCCAGAAGACGGCTGGATGTTAAGACATCGAATGCTTGTTCATTAAATGCATCCATTCCTCTCATTGATCCGCTGAGGTCTGTATCTCTGCGAAACTGATCAAAGCTTTTCAGTAACATTTTACGATCAGCAAGCTGTTCTATACTGATGTCTTGAAGAACCATATCTTTGCGGATGTCTCCATCAGGTCGAAAAGGTGTATGAGGCACACCTAGAAAACTAGGATGTCCAAAGTTAAATGGTCCCTTCATTTTTGGAGTGAGATTGACATAAGGTGGAATGACTGGGTTTGTTGGTCCCTGCAATTTTGAAAGTACCGACCCGATTTCAGGCCATCCCCCTGGTGGTGCATCATCCTTTAGCCGACCGGTCATACATTGATATGAAGAATGACTATCTTTAGCTCCAACAATCGTTCGAAGAAGAACCAGCTTGTCGGTAATCTTAGCCAATCTTGGAAGGAGCTCACAGATTTGGATGCCAGAGACGTTAGTATTAATAGGGCTAAATTCCCCGCGAATTTCTGACGGAGCATCTGTTTTAATCTCATACATATCCTGGTGGGGAGGACCTCCAGGTAAATAAATCATAATGATAGCTTTATTAGATTTTCCCACACCTGCCTTTTGCTCGGCTTTTAACAGTTGGGGGAAGGAGAGGCCTCCCATTCCTAGAGCACCAATTTTGATAAAGTTGCGTCTATTTACGCCGTCACACAACTGGTGTTTTCCACCATAAATAGTGAGCATTGCCTTTACACCTCTCCTATTAGTCCTGGAAGCCGTTTAACATCATGTTGAGCATGATTGATTATTGATTTATTTTTCTTTTCATTAGAAATATAGGAAATTACACTCAGCTTACCACTATAATTTATTTTATGTAAAGCTATTCTGGACCAGTTTTTACTGTTTCAAAAAAGCACCCTTTCAATTGATTGTCTAACTTCAACCATAGAGGAGAAGCACTAATTCAATATTGTGTTTGATTCCGATAACTCACAAGATTTTAGGGGTCATATAGTGTACTATAAAGGATTAAGTTAGCCCTTAAGTTTCCTAAAGGTATTTAGTTCAAATTTTTTAGATATGTCATGAACAGAGATTAGGTTTTGTTGAAACAATTCCATTTTAAAGTTCTTGTTGCTGGAACAATGTTTTTAGGGTTTGTACTCGGTGTTAGCAGATCAGAAACCAAACAGTGGACATCGAATGGCCCTTTTGGTGCAACTATTTCTGCTGTTGTCTCCCATCCTATTGATCCTCATACATTTTACCTTTCGACTAGTAAAGGGAGTGTTTTTAGAACTACCAATGGAGGAGATACGTGGGAAGCAAGGAATAGTGGCTTAAGTGGAAGTCAAATTGAGACAATGGTGATAGATTTTTCTAACCCATTAATTCTTTATGTTGGAACAATTTCCGGAGAAATTTTTAGGAGTGATGACGGAGGGGAAAATTGGATTTCTCCGGGTTCCCGATTGCCAGGAGAAGCTGTTCAAGCCCTTGTCATTGATCTGGATAAGTCGTCTACTCTATATACTGCTACATTTGGTGGGGGTGTTTTCAAGAGTAAAAATAGAGGGAAAAATTGGAAACCTATAAATAAAGGGCTGTTAGGGAAACAGATTGAGACTTTGTTAATTGATCCTATCGACCATAATATTTTTTATGTAGGGACTCGACGTTTTGGGGTGTTTACAAGTTTCAATAAGGGTAAAAACTGGAAGAAAAACGGTTTGGACGGAGCTTGGGTTTCGAGTCTAATTGTTGATCCAGTTAATCCCAAAAATCTCTATGCAGTAACAGATGGAAACTTGGGTAGTGCGGTTCATAAAAGTATCGACCGCGGTGCAAGTTGGAAAATATTGAGAAAGAGTCCCGAAATCATTAGCTTAGTTATAAATCCGTTAAATTCATCCGATCTTTTTCTTGGAACACTTACTGAAGGGTTACTTAAAACAACGGATGGTGGTATTCGGTGGGAGACTATAAAAGCTCCTGTAGGGACAAAAGCTTCAGTCCATGAATTTGAAACTACGATAAAACCATTGTTAGAAAAAAACTGCTTTAGCTGTCATAATTCCGATAGTCATAAAAGCGGACTGGTTCTTGAAACTCAAGAATTAGTTGCTCAAGGTGGTGCTCTTCAAGGTCCAGCAATTATTCCTGGGAAAAGTCATGAGAGTCCTTTGATCCAGCGTCTGCGTGGAACTAAAGCACCCCAGATGCCTTTAAACGGAAATCCCCTTTCAGAAAAACAAATTGATTTAATTGCCAAGTGGATTGACACCCTGGATCCCAAAGCTTTTGCCCAGAATGAAGCCTCTAATAAACCAAATTGGCCATGGAAACCTGTACAGGAACCAAAAATCCCGGTAGTAAAGAATAAAGACTGGATCCAGAATCCCATTGATGCTTTCATCCTAGCTAAGCTTGAACAAAAAAAACTGAAGCCTTCGAAACCAGTTTCTGGCCATGGTTTGCTTCGACGCCTTTATTTTGGACTGATTGGTCTTCCACCTTCTCCTGAAGAAATGGCAAAATTCCTAGCCAATCCCACAGCGGCCTCCTATAAACAGGAGATGGAAAAATTACTATCTGATTCCCGTTATGGTGAGCATTGGGGACGTCATTGGCTTGACTTAGCGAGATATGCTGATACCAACGGCGGCGCTATCGACGATCCCCAAAAACATATCTGGCGTTATAGGGACTATGTTATTAGGGCTTTCAATCAAGATCGTCCATATGACCGTTTTATTAAGGAACAACTAGCTGGTGATACTATCAGTGCCTATGGATCTGAAGGCAAGATTGGCTCGGGATTCTTAGGTCTGTGGACAAGGACAGAAGGAGACAATGGTGGTCGTCGTTTCATGGCTGATGTGGTTAACACCACTTCATCCCTTTTTATGGGTTTAACCCTAGGATGCGCCAACTGCCATGACCATAAATATGATCCTTTACCTCACAAAGATTATTTTCGTATTGAAGCCTTCTTCTCTCCAGTTCGTTATGAGGTACAGGACTTACCGTTCCATCAATATGAGATGCCTCTCCAACAACCAGAAAGATGGAAAACGAGAAAAGAGGCGTGGAAAAAACACTTGGCTAGAGTTAAGAAAGAAGCGAGTGAATATCGAAAAAAGATTAAAGACAGAGAGATTAGTTACCAATTTCTTACTAGTCCACAGGATTTAAAAGATTGGAGTGATCCTGGACAGAAAAAACTCCTCATTCCTAGTGATACATTGCGCAATAAAGAGGAAGAAAAAACATTAAAACAATACACCCTCATGACTGGCAGGTTCGCCAATCCTAATGTTCAAGGCTATTATGATGCTAAGGCTGGTGTGCTCAGAGATAGCGGTCATCAGCGAAAAATTGCCACTTATGTTCTGGCAGGAGGCAACTATAAACTTCGAGGAGAAGAGGTACAGCCTGGTTTCTTAAGCGCCATTGAAGGGAACTCTGAACCCGTTAATTTAGACGGTATTACTGGCAGTCGACGTAAAGTACTAGCTAAGTGGATTGCCAGCAAAAAACACCCCTTTACTGCTCGAGTCATGGTCAACCGGATCTGGCAGTATCACTTTGGCAGAGGATTGGTCAAAACACCAAGTGATTTTGGTAGCAATGGCAGTGGAACAGTCCATAAAGATTTAATTGACTGGCTGGCATGGCAGTTCATGGAGAGCGGTTGGAGCATTAAAGAAGTTCACCGATTGATTCTAACATCCAACGTCTACAGATTATCAATGAAACATTCTCAGTCTGAACCTTACGAAAAGATTGATCCCAACAATGAATATCTTTGGGTAAGAGATCCTTTCCGTATTTCAGCGGAATCTCTACGTGACAGTCTCTTGGCAATTAGTGGCCAGCTAAATCTTGACATGGGAGGCCCTGCCTTTTTCCCAGAATCCAATTTTGAACAAATGGCTCGAGCTGGAGTCTGGTGGTTAAAATCACCTGGGAATGAGGCTAACCGTAGGACAGTTTATATGATCCAGAGTCGATCTTATCCGATACCAATGATCAAAGTTTTTGACGGGCCCAATTTAGATGAAAGCTGTGTGGTCCGAGGAAATACCACAGTAACCCCTCAAGTCTTTTCTCTGCTTAATGGAAAATTTCCAAATGATCAAAATAACGGTATGGGACAGCGGATTATCAATGAAGTAGGACATGATATTGAAAAACAAATTGAAAGAGCTTTCCAGCTGGCTTTCCAAAGAACTCCCTCACTGTTTGAGAAAAAGAAGTGCTTAGCTTTCATGCAAAATGCAACAACTCATACGAATACGGACACCCTTACTCTAAAACAGATTGCATTCTCTGAGGAATCAACAACTAAAGCAACAAACCATCTTAATAACTTAAACGATTTGACTAATCTTTGTCTTATCCTTATAAATATGAATGAATTTATCTTTCTGGAATGAAGGAACAGTAGAGGAGATCCATAAAAATGCGAAAAGGTGAATTTGACTTTTGTAGTAATGTCGAGCAACCGGATCCGCGGCTTGGTAATCTTGGAAGACGGGATTTTCTATATCGTTTCGGCAAGGGTCTGGGAAGCTTAGCGCTTTCCTCAATGCTCTATCAAGACAGCTGGCTTCAAGCTGCCTCACAAACCGTCAACCCACTACTGGCCAAAAAGCCCCATTTCGCACCTAAAGCCAAGTCCGTTATCTTTCTTTTTATGTCTGGGGCTCCCAGCCAAATGGACACCTTTGACCCCAAGCCTAAACTGAATGAATTACATGGGAAGCCAATTACCAGATCGTATGGTACGTATGTTGGAGAAAAAAGAATTTATGTTGGGTCTCCCTTCAAGTTTGCCCGACACGGCCAATCGGGAATGGAAATCTCTGAGATCTTTCCAGAATTAGCTACCTGTGCTGATGACATTGCCGTTGTCAGGGCCATGCATACCAGTGTGGAAGCTCATACGACAGCAACCTTTTTCATGAATACGGGAGTAGCAGTTCCAGGAAGCCCCTCCATGGGTGCCTGGACGGTATATGGCCTGGGAACAGAAAACCAAAACCTTCCGGCCTTTGTGGTTCTCCCCGATACTCGGAGTAGAATTTTTGGCGGGGCTATTAACTGGGCTAACGGTTACTTGCCGGCAGCTACCCAGGGAACTTTGATTAACTCGGAAGGATCCCCTATTGTTGATCTTATTCCCCCGGAGGGTGTCACGACTGAACAGCAGGCAAAAAATCTTGCCCTGATGAATCAGCTTAACCAACCCCATATGGAAGCTAATCCCAGAAATCCTAATCTTGAAGCCCGCATGAGAAATTACGAGCTGGCCTTCCGAATGCAGGCTGCCGTACCTGAAAGCTTAGATATCAACCTGGAACCTCAAAAAATTCAAGAGATGTACGGGTTAAATCAAAAAATTACTGAACCTATGGGCCGCAAATGTCTGCTTGCCCGACGGTTAGTTGAACGTGGGGTACGCTTTGTTCAGATCTATTGCCAGGGCTGGGACTCTCACGAAGATATTGCAAATGAACATAAGAAACGTGGAATGGAAACCGATAAACCTGTAGCTGCCCTCCTCAGGGACTTAAAAGAGCGGGGCCTTCTCGATGAAACACTTGTTGTCTGGGGAGGCGAGTTTGGCCGTACGGCAGACAATACGATGGATTTCTTCAGGACAGGACCTGGCCGTGACCATAATAAGGATGCCATGGTTATGTGGCTTGCCGGCGCCGGTATTAAGGGTGGCACCGTTGTTGGAGAAACCGACGAGCTTGGAATCAAGTGCGTGGAAGACGTTTACCACACTCATGATCTTCACGCCACCATGTTACACCTGATGGGCCTGGATGACATGCGCCTGACCTATTATCATTCCGGAAGATTTAAACGACTTACTGACCTTGGTGGCAAGAAAATTAAAGAAATTTTAGCCTAGTAAAGTTAGTAACGCCTGCCCTTTCTTTGGAGATCCATAAAAATGCGAAAAGGTGAATTTGACTTTTGTAGTAATGTCGAGCAACCGGATCCGCGGCTTGGTAAT
>ENA-UPTF01002367-UPTF01002367.1-marine-metagenome-genome-assembly--contig:-NODE-2367-length-10972-cov-2.219275_pt1 | contig 10972 bp, 6 predicted proteins | sample MGYA00238166_ERZ767019 | MGnify/ENA primary metagenome ERZ767019 (study PRJEB28930, sample SAMN06266391) | marine metagenome | isolation source: Sea water from 250 m depth | place: Atlantic Ocean | study... | reverse complement strand
ACAAACTTAGCTGAGGCTGACTTCGCGGTTTTTTTCAGTAATCGTCTTTATGGCACCATCACGAGACTGCCGGAACGGTATCCGATTACATCCGCCTACTACCGGAGTCTGTTTTCTGGGGATATAGGGTACCAGTTGGAGAATGTGGAGACTGCTTATCCGACTCTCTTTGGAATCAGTCTGACAGACAACACCTACCGTCGACCAGGGTTACCAACACCAACTGGATTTAATCACCTTGCGGGCGACAGGATCACATTCGATTTAGGCTTTGCTGATGAGAGTTTCTCAGTTTACGACCACCCGAAGGGACTAATTTTCAAGAACGTTGGGAAGCTAACTCCAGATCAGATTAAGGCCAATATCTTAACCTTGGCTGGCGATGTCGACTCTGCTGTTGTAATTGAATCCAAGAGCAACGTTGACTCTTCCAACTCCCTGATGTTGAGCAGTGAAATGTTGCGTGCACAGCGTGCTGGAGGCACCTGGTCAGAGATCATAAATCCAGATGGGCTCGCGAGTAGGTTTCCCGTCGTTGCTTGGTTATTAGCCATGATTGTAATGCAGTTAGCGGTGTTACCACTGTCTACACTACTGTTCCAGCCCTTACCTGATCGAGGTTATCTTTTCTCAAAGGGCTTGGGCATTCTTCTAGTGTGCGTGGTCACTTGGCTACTGGCGAGTGTGAAATGGGTACCATTTTCTTTTGGTGCGGTGGTTATAGGTATCCTCGTGGTCGGTTCGGTGTCCATTCTCACGCTACTTACGAAATGGGAACTGATTACTACCTGTATCAAAAAGCAGTGGCGGATCATTGCTGTTTCTGAGGCAGTCTTTGTCGCAGCGTTCCTTGGATTTGTGCTTATCCGCATGGCTAACCCAGACCTCTGGCATCCATGGCAAGGTGGAGAAAAGCCGATGGATCTGGCTTACCTTAACGCCGTCCTTAAGTCCACTTATATGCCTCCATATGATCCATGGTTCGCTGCTGGGTCTATAAACTACTACTATGGGGGCCAATTTATCGTTTCGAGTTTCATTCGGCTAACAGGGATTGAGAGTACGGTTGCATTCAATCTTGCGATTCCGATGTTCTTCGCACTGACGATTGGTGGATCTTTTAGCATCGTTTACAACCTTGCCGAGAGCAGCCGCAAACGACTGTCTGTAGCAGCGGAAGGCATCGTGTCCAACTTTGCCTGGTCACCCGTCTTAGCCGGTCTAACAGGAGCCCTATTTGTCGCTGTGATAGGGAACCTGCACGGTGCTGTCCAGCTGGTTGAGAATACTACAGATGTACTATTTCGGAACTTACCATTTGGAACATTTGATTTTTGGCGTAGCAGTCGAATGATGCCCCCAGACCCACCTGGTAATGAGATTACCGAGTTCCCGTTCTTTACTTTTCTGTTTGCGGATTTGCATGCACATCTGATGGTGATTCCGTTCACACTGATAGCGATTGGACTTTGCCTCGGGATAGTGCTTGGATCGAAGCAGCTTACGCAAGGGTGGAGTGTAGGAGAGGTCAGCCGTGTTGTCACGCTTGGAGTAGTAGTTGGCGCAATGCGTATGATCAACGCGTGGGACTACCCGACATATTTGATTGTTGCAGGAGTCTCCATTTTGCTGGGCAGCTTGCTTCGGAACGGCGGGCCAAACCTATTAGTAATAGTAGAGGCTGGCGTAAAGTCCGCGATCGTGCTTTTGGTGGGGGTCATGGTATTTTTGCCCTACAACGCTAACTATGAAACTTTCTTTTCTAGCCTTGAACCCACCACAAATCAGACGGTGTTACTACAGTTCCTGGCTATCAACGGGCTTTTCATGTTTGTCGTTGGGTCCTTTTTCGTTAACGAATGCAGGGAGTGGGGCAAGTCTATCTGGTTATCGGTAGGTCGCAGGCTAGTTCGATGGAATTTCCGATTTGCTGGTGCAACTGGGGTCGACTATAGCGAGAGGCGTCAGATTCTTATCATACGACTAGGCTTGGCTTGTATAGGCGTTATCACAGTTGGTTTTTTGATAGCGCTTGCAGTAGTCGACAAATTAGGGAGTACGATCCCGGTTCTAATTGTGTTTGTGGTGGTTGGTGGGGTCGTATCTTACAAAAGAATCTTTTCATCGAAACCAGATTCCCCACATGTAGCCTTTGCCATTGCTCTGGTTTTGATAGCGTTTTTGTTGGCGATTGGTTTGGACCTCTACCGACTCGAGGGAGACATTGACCGAATGAATAGTGTCTTCAAAATCTATCTCCAGATTTGGGTGACACTGGCCCTAGCTTCAGCCTATTTCCTCTGGAGGCTTGTACATAGTCGTACTGAGCCGATCCTCAAGCTGTCCCGATGGAAGCAGTTGTGGCTGGTTACTACTGCTTTACTGATCATCGGGGCGTCCGTATACCCGATACTTGGAACTCAGGCTCGTCTTCGTGTTCGGTTCGATACCGATTTGCCACTCACCCTAGATGGTATGGCGTATATGAGTAACACCACATCACATAGAGATGCCAATGGGGATATTGACCTATCTAGTGATTATGCGGCGATCCGTTGGATTCAGAACAATATTGAGGGCTCTCCTGTGATGCTAGAAGCTAACACACCAAATTACCGTTGGGGAGGACGAGTTTCGATTTACACTGGGTTGCCGAATATCGTTGGGTGGGGTTGGCATCAAGAGCAGCAGCGTTGGAATTACCGTCAACAAGTAAATAAAAGAATTGAAGCTGTCAAGCGAATCTACGAGACGACCAGTATTGAGGAGGCACTAGCAATTCTCCAAGAGCACGATGTGGAATATATTTACGTTGGACAGTTAGAGCGCTTGTACTACGACCAGTCTGGAATAGCGAAATTCAAAGATGGCATGCGCGATACTCTCCAGCAAATTTATGAGAATAAAGATGTCAGAATTTTCCGTGTGTCCAGATCCCAAGACAGTTGATACACCCAACTACGTGTAAACTGTGAAAATGGAAACTAAAGTTGGTATTGTCGACTTAGCGATAACGGAAGAAGGCGATGTTGTTATCGAATGGACCGATGGCGACATATGCAACTATAAAGGGAAGCACCTTCGCGTAAACTGTGCCTGTGCCGAGTGTGTTGAGGAGTGGACCCAGCGCCCACTGCTCAACCCGGCGACTGTCCCTTCTGATATCCGTCCTGAGGATTATTTAATGGTCGGTAAGTACGCGGTGCAGTTCCTTTGGAGTGATGGCCATTTCACAGGCATTTACCCCTTCGACATGCTTCGCAAACTGTGTAAGAGTACGTAGCTAAGTTTGTTCCAAATCTTGCAGGCCCGCCACCAAGAGCTGATGATCAAGTTAGTCTCTAAGGCGCTGTTGACCCCCGACTCTGCGAAATCCCTTGTCCAAGCCTGAGGTTGGGAGAGCTAACCTTTTCGTGGAACCTTGTTTCCTAGGATGGTGGGGGAATAGTTGCTGGATTTAGACTCTCCGGGCGTTCGAATTCTGTGTATCGAACATTGATCTCAACTCCGGTTAACAAACGAGCAAACCCGGCGGTTGGTTCCATACGGGCGACCTCGATGTTCAAAATATTTTCACCCTGAACAATAACGTTGGGATCGAGGATATACCTAAGCCAGTAGGTGCCACGCTGAGGCTCGTAAATATTTTCCCGGTCGACCGGGAGGTTAGTGCCGTTAAAATCTAGTTGAACATCGTCTTCGACACAGAACGACTGGAACCTCAAGGTTAGAACCGGTCTACGCAGTTCCCCATCTGCCCGAGCAGAGGAAAATTGATCAGCTATGATGATGGGTAGAGATGCACGTTCACCTTCTTTAAGGGTTAATGGGATCATGTGATTGTCAGGCATCTGATACGGCTGCAGAGCTTCTGTTGGTGGGAGTATGTAACGCTTGTTACGTCTTTGAAATGACTCCGGATAAGCCATCTCCCGGAGCAGTTGATACTCCTCGTGAGCGAAGGGCCATGGTAGGTAACCGAGGTACATACCTGTGAAACCTTGCCAATGGAGTGTCTGTCCGAACGCTCTAAACATTTCCGCTGTTGCGATACTTGCCCGAGGGTCGTCAAGCCGCCGATTTGGCCTGAGATAGGAAGCTATACCTACTTGATTTGCCGAATCGGCCATCCATTTCCCGTCCGTTACGCCAGTATCAAGTAGCATATTTGGTATTTGGCCGATGATCATATCGACGCTACCGTTAGCGATCCAGGATTCAACGTCGAGCCCCATACGAAGATTCTCCTCGCGCCGGTGTGCTACTCGAGCAACCACCTGGATTGGTCGATCTTGGGTATGGCCAATTTCATTAGCAAGGGACTTAACGTCTGCAACGAATCTACTCATCGTCTCGACATTTGCTTCTGTTTCTGACTCACGGAAGTAGAGGGGGAAAAACATGAAATCCAGTTCTATGCCGTCAGTGCTGTAGTCTTCAAGAAGCTCTCGGATCAGCGCAAGTTTTTCTTCCCGTACCAACTCGTTAGTGTAGTCTAGGCACCACTCAGTTTTGTGTGAAGGGAAACGAGAGTTAGAAACCTTGTGAGCCACTTCTTGCCCTCGGTGCCACTTAAGCCATCCGCAGCGTTGGTCACCAGGCTCAGCTGGATCCTGTAGCTTTAAACTGGGGAAGACTGGGAGACCCGTCTCACGGCCCCGGGTGATCACTTCCCGCACTTGGTCTGTACCCATCTCCGCAGCATCCTTAACCATCCGCATGATCCGCCAATTGATGAACTCAGACCATACTTCCTGCTCGTCGCCGACGACTCGTCCATACTTGGTTTGATGGAAATAGACGTCACCAAAACCTAGACCGAATACTAAGAGTTCAACACCTGTTCCAAGTAATTCGTGTATTGGCCACTGGAGCCGATGGTGGCTAACAGGTGGGTCCAATCGCTTGGCATGGAAATGATGTGCGTCACTATAGTAAATCAAACGGGGATGGGCTGTAGGTTCTACCAATTACACCTCCTTAAAGCGAACTTGGAGTGTAGACTAGTTCCCCCAGGCTCGCCATGTTGCTTCAATCTCTAAATTGGTCTCCGCGTGAAGCAATCCGAGTTTCTTCGTCTTATCTACATCGTTTTCTTGAGAAGCCTTTAGTAATGCCTGCTCAATCCGTACTAGTCGGGATTCCAAAGATGTAATCTTACCTGCATAATCTATGGGTTGGTTGTCGGGGACGTGAGCCTGTTTTGTTTGTTGCTTGCGTCTTTTTGTTTTGACCGTAGGCTTGCGCCGACCGATGGAGTCTAATGCGGCCTCGTCTCTTGTTTCTGCCCACTCCGCAAATTTATTTTTAAAGAGAGTAACGCTGCCATCTTCGAAAATGAGTAGTTGGTTGGCGAGAAGAGAAATTAGGGCTCGGTCATGTGAAACAAATAATAGGGTACCGTCAAACTGTTGTAACACCTCTTCTAGTGCTTCTCGGCTACCGATATCTAGATGGGATGTCGGTTCGTCAAGAATCAAGAAATTCGGGTTTTCCAGTAGAAGTCTTGCTAGTGCTAACCTGGTTCTTTCCCCGCCACTTAGTACCGGGACTGGCTTAAATACATCTTCACCTTGGAACAGAAACCGTGCGAGGTATTTTCTGGCCTCAAGAGGCGGCAGGTTTTCGATATCAAGCACGGCGTCTATGACAGAGCGGTCTTCGGGTAAATCGTAGCTGCCTTGGCGTTGGAAACCCACTCTTACGTTGTGCCCTAAGCTAGACGATCCTGTAATAGGAGGTGTTATGCCAAGGATAGTGTTGAGAAAGGTTGTTTTTCCTTTGCCATTCTCGCCGATAATCCCAGTTCGCGAACCTCGTTCTAGGACGATGTCCTCGGAAGTTAGAAGTTTCACTTGCGTTTCGTCCGTAACGTACCCTATCTCCAAATTTTGAGTAGAAAGAACATTTCTCCCACTCCGAACCACTTTAGAAGTTTGAAGATTGATGGATTTATCAACTCCGATGTATTCTATTTTCTCGATACGGCTTAGACGCTTTTCACGTCCTTTTGCTTCTTGAGACCGCTGCCCGGCTCGATAGCGTTCTATAAACTCCCTCTCTTTCACGATAAATGTCTGTTGATGAGTGTACTCATTGTGGCGGCGGCGGTCTTGTTCGTCCTTGAGTTGGCGGTACGTACTGTAGTTACCTTTGTAGGAAGTAAGCTGGCCTCCATTAATCTCCCAAATCTCCGTCGTAACTTTGTCGAGGAAGTAACGATCGTGTGAGACAACAACGAATGCTCGGGTCGTTCTGTCTAGAAAATTCTCTAACCAACTTAGACCTTGGAAGTCCAGGTAGTTTGTTGGCTCGTCGAGGATTAATAAGTCAGGTTCAATCAGCAGAGCTTTTGCAAGTGCCGCACGAGTGCGTTGGCCTCCACTTGCAGCATCGGGAGGAGCTTCAAGTACCTGGAGCGATAAGCCGACTCCTTCAACGACTCGCTCTAAGCGGTTCTGGTATTCATACCCTCCTGCTGCTTCATACTCTTCAATGAGGCGAGAGTAGGTTAGTTCAGCTTGGCGCCGCTGGGAGCCAGTGGAAGCTTCTATTGCAGTTGCTGAAGTGGCGATTTCATGTTCGATCTGTAGGACATCCGCGAATGCTTTTGTAACCTCATCCTTGAGTGTAGGGGAGTTCATATCGTCAGTTGTTTGCGGCACATACCCGATACTTATGCCAGGCTGTGTATAGATGTTCCCATGGGTGGGGAGGTACTCACCTGTGAGCATTTTCAAAAGGGAGGTTTTCCCTTGGCCGTTTGGGCCAACAATCCCTACTCGCGCTCGATCAACAATCTCAAGTGATATGCTGGACAGAACCTCGAGTTCACCAAAACTAATTCCGATTTCGGATGCGTTTACAAGGGGCATAGTTCACGTAACTATAGCAGGGTGATTATGTATCCCACCGACGTTGACCGGGTTTAGGGCTGGTGCTACACTCGCCCACCCATCCCACCCAACCCTGAGGATCGACAATGAGCGACACTGACCTTGCCTTTCTACCAGCAACCGAACTTCGTCAGAAGATTGTTAGTAAGGAAGTCTCACCTGTTGAAGTAACGAGGCTTTACCTTGATCGCATCGAAAAATTTAACGGCAAGTTAAATGCGTACTTGACCGTTACTGACGAACTTGCAATGGAGCAGGCTCGGTCAGCGGAAGCCGCTGTAATGAAAGGGGACAGGCTTGGGCCCTTACACGGGATCCCGACCTCTATTAAAGATCTCGAAAGTACTGAAGGCATCCGGTTCACTGGTGGATCACTTATGCACCAGGATCGGATCGGCTCCTTTGATACCATCGTAGTAGAGCGAGTGAAGAGGGCAGGCGCTATCATTTTGGGCAAAACGAACACCCCGGAGTTCGGTTTACTCGGTCACACTGAGAATCGGCTTGGAGATCATTGTAGAAACCCCTGGAATGTCGAACGGACAACCGGAGGCTCAAGCGGGGGTGCTGCGGCTTCTATTGCAGCAGGCATGGCATCTCTTTCTACAGGCAGTGATGGAGGGGGATCTATAAGAATCCCTTGTGGATTTTGCGGAATATATGGGATAAAACCTTCTCAAGGTAGGATCCCCTACTATTTAGGGCCGGGTTCCGACCATGTGATGAACTTGTTCAGTCAGTCGGGACCAATGACTCGAACCGTTGCCGATACGGCGATGCTCCTACAAGTGCTAGCGGGCCCTGACTCACGTGACCGTGCTGCTCTACGTGAGCAGCCTGACGACTACATTGCTGCAACAAAGCGTGGTGTAGAGAACCTCAAGATTGGATGGACTCCTGATTTTGGGTATGCAGAGGTAGACCCTGAAGTCGTACAAGTAACTGAGGCTGCCGCAAAGGTGTTTGAGGATATCGGAGCCACGGTTGAAGAGCTTGACCTTACTCTAGAGGAGCCTTTCAATGACTTTTGGCCCATATTTACTACCATCATAGCCATGAGAAACGCTGGATTGCCGGAGGAACAGTACGACAAGCTAGCATATTACACTCAAGAAGCACTTGATTTTGGTAACCAACTCAGTGGGACCGAATTCGTAAAATCTCTAAGCCGACTGGACGTTATGAAAAGTCAGTTTTCTGACGCATTTGATCAGTATGACCTTATTCTTACACCGACCTTAGCAGTTCCAGCTTTTCCTGTTGGAGCACCCCCACTTAAGATTGGTGGGAAAGATACTCATTGGTTCTGGGGATACACTCCCTTTACGATGCCTATCAATATGATAGGAAGTACGGCTGCGAGTGTGCCGTGTGGATTCTCGTCGGACGGGCTGCCCTTGGGCCTTCACATTATTGGCAAGTGGGGTGATGAATCTACCGTTTTGGCAGCTTCTGCTGCCTTCGAGCAGGCTCGTCCATGGATTCAGCACCGACCTCAATTGAGCTAGGATGGAAGAATGGGATTAACGAAAGATCAGACGGACTTTTTTGAGACTTTCGGGTTCCTAGCGTTCCGAGGATTGTTCAGTCCGAGTGAAATGGAAACGATGCTGCGTGAGTCAAACGAGATAATGAGTGCTGACCGAGATGGCAACGAGGTTGGCCCTCCAATAAGACAGGCGGTTCAGCCTTTCTTTGAGCGTCGGCCCTATCTTCACAGCCTTATCACTGATAGTCGTATGCTTGCGATAGCAGATGGGCTATTAGGCAAAGACAACTACTTTATGGAGTTAACCGAGGGCAACCTTCACGTTGGCGATACAGCGTGGCATGGTGGTTTTGGAAGTGCCGAGATCCTGCCACATATCAAGGTTAGTTTCTATCTCGAACCATTGGTACGTGAGACAGGAGCACTATGTGTGATCCCCGGTTCTCATAAAGGAGATTTCTCCGAACGTCTTAGTCGCATTAGCGATAGAGCTGAGGATCCAGACGCCAAGGTATGGGGTGTTTATCCTCGAGATGTGCCGTCGTATGCTATTGAATCGACTCCCGGTGATGTCCTTGTGTTCAAGGAGGATACGTATCATGGAGCTTGGGGAGGTCACCCTGGCCGTCACCAACATGCCATCAACTACGTGCAACTTCCAAAGACAGATGAACAGCATGCGCATGTTAGGCAAATGTATAAAAAAAGTAAGTACTCGTTTCGCCCCGTAAAGCAGAACTTAGAAAGTGACGACCAAGTTTTGCGGCGCCTACAACAGCCGATGGTTGACTGGGGATTTGAGGTGCAAAGCGTCTAACGCGTTGCCATGTGATATACGGACTTCGCGTTGCTAAAATAGAACTTATCTGCAATGTCGCTGCCCATACGCTCAAAGTAGGTTTTCGTGATTGCAATTTCGTCCGAGTAGTCTCCTACGTGTTCAATCTGGGGCCAATTGCTAGCGTATAGTAGGCGGTCCTCTCCGAAGGCGTTCCAAACCACATCGATTGCCGCTCGATAGTATTCAGGATCATGTGGGGGGAGGACAGTTCGCTTTTCTGTAAACGACCTCGACCATGGTGAAGGTTGCCTATACACCATCTGAAGTAGTGCTGATACTTTCATGAAGGCACGTGGGTGTTGAGCGAACCGGCGTATGTTATTGAGCCATTCAGAATCAATTGATCTCCTGGCAAGCGGTACTTGTCCCATGTGGTTAGCAACAAGAGGGAGTTCGGGGGCCGCGCGGGCGATTTGATCGGTGAGAGGAAGGTTCCAGTAATCGAGATGTAGATCCAAGGAACGTTGAGCAGTTTGGAGATGCCCCATATTGCCGAGGAAAATGTTTTCACGAGCGTGGCCACTATGTGACAGCGTGTGTATACGAATGCCTGAAAACACAGGGTTCGTGGCGTAGTGAGCTAAATCTAGAGAGAAGTTCTCCGAGTATACATCCAGCGTGCCGACGTACCCGGCAATTAGGGGCTCGGTTTCAGAGAGCTCGAGGACCCAGTCGTTTTCTGAGATATCTTGTCTTGCTTCGACAACGATGACACCGTCGACGCCTTCTGGTCTGACAATCTCTTTTAGTGCCGCAGGCATTAAGCGACGTACTAGTCGATGATTGGGTACGTCTGGTTCATGAATGTGGACATGCGTGTCGATGATCGTCATTGTTTTGCATTTTATCTTAGTGGGGAAGTCACACAAGGGTTTCTTGACGGCTCCAGAGGTCAACCATAGAATGAACACTAGTTCTAATTAGGACGGTGCATGTGGCCGAACGACTCCTATCCAGCCAACCTCATGAGGAAGACGCGTCCATAGAGTCCAGCCTCCGCCCCAGGATGCTGGACGAGTATATCGGTCAAGACCGAGTTAAAGAACTTCTTGAAATTGAAATTACTGCTGCTAAGCAGCGAGATGAGCCTCTTGACCACCTCCTACTATACGGACCACCAGGTCTAGGTAAAACTACGCTGGCTAACATCGTCGCCTCAGAGATGGGCGTCAGCATTAAGTCCACATCCGGACCGGCCATCGAGCGCGCTGGGGACATGGTAGCCATACTTACTCAACTTAAACGATTCGACATACTGTTTATTGACGAGACCCACCGTCTGCCACGAATCGTAGAAGAAGTGTTGTACTCTGCCATGGAGGACTTTACCGTATCCTGGGTGGTAGAGAAAGGATTAAAGGCTCGTAATGTCAATCTCACAGTACAGCCGTTCACACTGGTCGGGGCGACCACCCGTTACGGCGCTCTTAGTGGTCCCCTGCGTCACAGGTTCGGCTCAATACATCGACTAGACTACTATGACTCGGCTGCCATGGACTCCATCGTTCAGCGATCCGCCGAAATCTTAGAGATTCAAACTGTGCCGAAGGGGGCCAACGAGATCGCTCGCCGTGCGAGAGGGACACCACGCATCGCCAATCGGCTCCTTAAGAGGGTCCGAGACTACGCACAGGTCAGGGCAGATGGAGTTATAAGCTTAACCGTCGCCATCGAGGCCTTGGATCAACTCCGGGTCGATGATGTTGGACTGGACGACATTGACCGACAGGTCCTCAAGACAATTAT
>ENA-UPTF01002366-UPTF01002366.1-marine-metagenome-genome-assembly--contig:-NODE-2366-length-10972-cov-6.154933_pt1 | contig 10972 bp, 9 predicted proteins | sample MGYA00238166_ERZ767019 | MGnify/ENA primary metagenome ERZ767019 (study PRJEB28930, sample SAMN06266391) | marine metagenome | isolation source: Sea water from 250 m depth | place: Atlantic Ocean | study... | reverse complement strand
GCATAATTTTGTTTTGGTGCAAAAAACAAAAGCGGTGAGTAACCCCAATAGTTTAGAACAGTATGCTCAATTTCCGCATCAGTAATAATCCTCTCGTTTTCATCAAAATCAAAAACCGGCAAAAGCTCAATTGCAGTCACACCAAGTGCTTTTAAATACGGAATACATTCAACAAGTCCCCGATATGTCCCGGATTGTGAAGATCCGGAAACTGAGATTGATGGGCTGTTGGTCATGCCACGGACGTGGCACTCGTAAATGACACTTTGCTCCAGAGAGTGATGAGGGCGGTGTAGACGGGAAGCAGTTAATTCATCTGTCGGTGTTTCCTGACGCAGAACGGGCAACCGGCGCATTCCATGAAAAACCTTACTTTTGGGACGGGAAATAACACTGAGCCGAAAATCCTCCTCATCCACAACAAATCCAATGGGTCTCCCCCAATGCTCACCACCGAAGCTTTCCCTGGCAAATGGATCAAAAACAAATTTTGTGTTGCCGTCCTTTTCTTGAAGCTGAATCAGGTAAACCATGTGTTCTTCTGCAGAGCCGGAAAATTCAGCTTCCCAGCCCCATACATCACCAAACTGATACGATGTGTCCAACTGGACATCAGACAGCAAGGCCTGATTTCCTTCAATTTGCGGAAAGAAATGTGGGTAAAACAAATAGCGGATGCTGAAAACATGCTCAGCAATCAATCCGAATTGGAACAAATTCCCACGCCAATGCCCTCCCATAGAAGGATTTGGCAAAGGTCGAATTGACTGAATCATTGGCTGAACTAAAAAACAGGATGGAATTAATGGCCGGCAGCAGCAAACAATTTCTGCATAGCTTGTTTGGTTCCTGGAGATGCGGCTAGGACTGGATTGCCCGTGAGCAAACCATCATTGGCTAAGAAATCATTCGTCCAGCCTCCGGTTTCACGAACCATAGCGATACCTGCCAGACAATCCCATGAATTAATTTGAAATTCATAAACCCCAATGTAACGTCCAGCAGCTACGTATGCTAACATCAAAGCTGCAGATCCAACGTCGTGATAAACACCACCATTTTTAAACAAATAATCGAAGGCTTTTTGGGTTGCAACAATCGAACTTTGTGGTGAATATCCCAGCCCGACAATTCCATCGGCAAGTGTAGTGGCCTTACTCGGTTTCATTGGTTTACCGTTTAAGGTAGCACCAGTTCCACGCTGAGATGCAAACAATTCGTCCGTACACGGTGCGTAAATCAAACCTATCTCAATTTGGTTCTTAACAACAAAGGCAATCGATACACACCAGGATGACAAACCATTTAGAAAACAGCTTGTCCCATCAATAGGATCAACAATCCAGATACCTTCTGCATCCAGATTTCTGGTTCCGCTTTCTTCACCTAAAAACCCATCTTCCGGAAATAAAGTCTGCAGACGTTCACGAATCATTTTTTCAACTTCACGATCTGCTTTGCTTACCAAGTCCTGAGGTCCTTTTTTTTCCGTCTTCAGACTATCAAGTTTTCTAAACCACTGAAGAGCATAAAGACCTGCGTCACGGACCAACACCTGAACTGCATGAAATCGCTGCTGGATGGACTTATTTTTCATAATCTTTCTGAAAATAAAAACGTTAAACGTTGCATTTTGAGAGTGCCCTGTTTACATAAATCTTGCAAGCTGAAGGCTTCACAAATTTCATTCGGAACAGGACAAATCACTCGATAATGAGCAATATTTATGTTCTAATTTCAATTGGTTTGTTGCTAACTTTAATAAAATTGCAGAGTCTAAATCGTTGCTACAATCCTACTAATGAGTATTTTATTCTAGTAAGATACTGATATTTTCACTGCGTCATGTCATCTCGACCGAAGGGAGAGATCTGATAAAGTGCTGAAATCTTATACGATCCCTCACATACGTTCGGGAAGACACGATAAAACTCTTGACTGTCGAGTAAACCTGTAAAACATTGTTATTAAATTATCCCAAATCTAAAATCCTGTCTTCATGCTGTAACAAAAATGTTCCAAAGTTTACGCCATAAAATTATTCTGGTTGCAGCAGTTTGTGCATCAATAACCCTGTTAGGTTTTGTTGCCCTGTACTGGCTTACATTGGAACAGCATCAGTCTTTGGACAGACACCGTGATCTCCCTGCAGTTTCCCTTAAGTGGTTTTCGCTGAATAATGCAGTCCATAAAGCCTCACTGGCACAAAAGGCCTGGATCGACAGCGGAGATTTGAAATTCATTAAAGAACGTGACCTTACATGGGCAGTTGATATTCACCCTGCCTTTAAGCAACTCGACCTGCTTTACAAAAAGGTACGTGTGTGGGAAGGAGAACGATCAGTTGAGAGACGCGTTTTTTATGATTTGCGGTTGATGATTTTATCCCTTGAAAATCTGCAAAAAAACACAAGCGATCCGGAACAAAAACTTACTCTGGAAGAAGCACAGATTATCTGGACAGACAAGGAGTCGCCTTTGGTACAGAACATCAGCAGTCAGGTGGAAATAATGATTCGCTGGCAAACCGATTTTGCACGTAAGCAAGAATCAGAATTGCGGCAAGGTTTGTCAGGACTTGGTATCTGGATCTGGGTCGTTGCTTCTGTAGTTTTACTTCTTGTTTTGGGATTGGCAGTTTTTTTTGCAAACCGAATCACTGCACCACTTAGAAAATTACGGGGTGCGGCTCAGCAGCTTATCCGTGATCAGTTCCACAAGCCTGCTGAAAAATCCATTGATGTCGAGGGCAAAGCATATGAATTTCCGGAAAATATGGATGAAGTTCAAACGTTGACAGAAGTTTTTCAAAAAATGGAGTCCGTCATCCGCGAACGTACTGAATTACTGGAAACCTCAAATCGTCAGCTTGATCAAGCCAGCCGGGCCAAAGGTATGTACCTCACCAACATGTCTCATGAGTTGCGTACTCCGCTTAATGCTATAATTGGCTTTGCGGAAGTCTTGCTTGAATCAGGAAAAGAGGAACCACTTTCGGATTATCAAATTGACCGACTCAGTAGAATTTTAAAAAGCGGGCAACATCTGTTGGAACTGATCAATTCATTGCTCGACCTTTCCAAAATTGAAGCAGGCCAGATGCAAATATTTAACTCAGAGTTTCAGTTGGAAAATTTACTGCAGGATGTAATGGAATGGCTGGAACCACTTCTACAGGAAAAATCTCTTCAGCATGAACTCGTTTTCCACTCTGACACACCAATTATGCTTTATTCTGATTCCGGAAAGGTCCGGCAGGTACTGATTAATCTTCTGGGAAATGCCATTAAATTTACTGAATCCGGAGGTCATATCAAAGTCAGTAGCATTCATGATGTAAATGGAGTTTCAATTGAAATTCAGGACACAGGTTGCGGAATTACAGTAGATCAGCAGCAGCAAATATTTGAAGTCTTCCATCAAGTCAACTCATCCGGAACAATAAAGGGGACAGGTCTTGGACTTGCGCTCGTGCAAAGTTTAATGAAATTGCTTGGAGGATCAGTTTCATTGAAAAGCAAATACGGTAAGGGGAGTACGTTCACGCTGCACTTTCCGGCATCCAGCAGACTAAAACATGAATCCTGAAACTTAATTTACTACTTGAGTAATTTTATTAAATCTCAGCATACGGAAGCAACAATTGGAATCGGATATGCCCTGTTGGCTTTTAGCGCATGGGGTTTTCTTCCCATTTACTGGAAACTTCTTGACACCGTTCCTTCGTTAGAAATTTTAGCACACCGAATGGTTTGGTCCGTGCTGTTCCTAGTGGGGTTGCTGGCAGTTCAGAAGCGTTTGGGGGAATTTCGGGATTTACTGAAGACCCCAAAATATTTCTGGATGCTCATGGGAACAGCAGTGCTGCTGGGAGTAAACTGGTTTGTTTATATTTATGGTGTAAACACGAATCAAATCGTCGAAACCAGTTTGGGATATTTTATCAATCCCTTGTTTAATGTATTATTGGGAGCAATTTTTTTGAATGAACGCCTCAATTATTGGCAAAGTTTAGCACTTGTAATGGCTGCTTTGGGCGTTTTGAATTTTCTCTGGGATTTTGACTCACTCCCCTGGATTGCTCTTTCGTTGGCATTCACCTTTTCTTTTTACGGTTTATTACGCAAAATGATACCAGTAAAACCATTGGTGGGTCTGTTGATGGAGACAGTTCTGCTTGCTCCTTTCGCAGCAATTATGATAGTGGTTTGGAATGTAGATGGTACAGGGAATATTGGAGGAGATTGGAGAACTGTGTTTTTTTTAGTCGGTGCAGGCGTGGTCACCTCACTACCACTGCTCTGGTTCACAAATGCCGGAAAACGACTTCGTTATACTACTCTGGGTTTTATTCAATACATGACTCCATCTATCCAACTCTTAATTGGTGTGTATCTTTACCATGAACCGTTCACGCCAACTCACAGCATCACGTTCGGACTGATTTGGGCCGGATTGGTGATATTTTCAATCAATTCTCTATTCGTACAGAATCCTTCATAAATTAATGCAATGAAAATATTTTATTTTGAACTAATTGGACTGATTTGTTTCTTCATCTCGGGAGTGATTTTTATTTTGGCGGGCATCCGAAGCGAAGATCTTCTTTCCACCATCGGAAGTATAGTCTGGACATTTGCCTGTTTACTCTGGTTTTTTCCAGTACTATCGCGGAGGAGGCCCAAAGATTAAGATGTTTCGGTCAATTCACATCCACTTTCGATTTCCTTGAAGGTTGGTAAAGTTTTGGTAGGAAAAACGGGAAACCACAGGAAATCCGGCTCTCGTCCTTAATAAAACTCTTAAGCTCAAACTCAAGACTGGTTTAGGGAAGCGCGGCGTTACTGTATGCTTAATGTTTGTCTTAACGCCAAGAATAAATGAGGATCAATGATTTTTCACTTAGCCAGCTTTACACTGAGTAAAAAAACGATTTCGTTCGGGCTGTGCTTGCTGAATGACTCAGCCCGAACGAATAAACGAGAAATTAAAAACAGTGAATGCTCCTAAAAATACGCTGCCCCTGCGTAGTCTGTGAAAGATGATGGGTTCAAGGGCATCTGAACGGTCATACGGTTTACATGACCATCCTGATTCTTGAAGGTAATTACTCCGGTTACCGACATCAGCGCCTCACCGATCGGCATCATCCTCTCCTCCTCCCATACCGTATCACGCATCGATAACTTTAGGGACTTGGTTTCATTAGGATAAATTGCATCACTTGGCTCCACTTTCACCTGTCTTCCTTCGCCTGAGGCATTATTGAAAACAAGTGTGGAAGTGTTGAAACTTGAGACTGTCATAGGTGAACTACCTGTGTTTGTGACTTCAATGGGAAGCACCAACTCATGCCCTGCAACATCATATTTCGCTTGTTCTGTTGCTTTTATCGATACAAAATTGGCATCCTGATGTGCTTCCGGAGGAACGAACCGAATGACCTGCTGCGGGATGCCGCCAGGATAGGTCGCAGCGCCATACCAATATCCTACACCCAGCAGTATTATGGTGATGACGGCTAATAGATCCATGACCTTGTAGTCCTTCGGCTGGATCAGGCCAAAATCATCTCCAGTATCGTGTAGCCCAATTTTGAGGTTGATGGCCAACCTTGTGATGGTCGCTCTTGGTACTGTCCAGTGCCACATGAACCAGAGCCCAAGTACCAGTCCGAGAAGATTCAGCGTCCAGACAAGTGAGAATCCATAGTTCTCAAGATCCACGGTCTCGCCGTTCATCAGTGTCACGGGAAAGGAAAATCCGCCTGGCGCCTCTTCAACGTTGATCCAAAGTCCGGGGCCCATCACCGATCCCGCTCCTTCTATACCAATGATTGGATGGTAGTGCCAGCGACCCACTCTACGACCTTCCAGGGTCATTTCGTAATTAAAAACGTCACCACGATCGACATTAATCGAGTGGGGGGTGTCCTTTCCGTTGACGACCCTCTTCGTCATTATGGAGGTGGGTCCCTGTGTGGTAACACCAATGTATCCCACTTCGGGGGGATCAATGGTTTTCGGCCACGTTTCCAGGATCTTCATGGTACCTTTGACCTGCCACTCCTCACCCTGTTTAAGTGTGATTTCTTCTGACACTGTCTTGCCGTCCTTCGAATATTCTGTGTCGAAGAAAGCAATGGTCTGCATGCGCAGAAATGCCTCCTGTGCCTTTTCTCCATGTGCATAGGCGGCTGCTACCCACCCCATGGCCAACACTGGAACTATTAACAAAACTGCCATCAGTCGTTTACATGTTTTCATGGTTTTCTCCTTATTAATTTCCCGTTTATGCTCAAAAAGGTGATATTTTACGCTACTTTTCTTTATAGATTCCTAACAACTTTTGGGGGATCTCATTGACCATAAGCAAGTAGCCTACAATCCCGAATCCAACAGCTAACATGTTCATGTTGATTACGTCTTTTGTCGCAATATTGGGATCAGACCCGTGTGCGTATGCGACCGAGGCGTACAAGATGAACAAACACAGCCCCATTAAAAAGGCAACAGTCTTATGTAGTTGCTTAATCATTTCGTACCTTTCGTCGTAGAAGTTTACACTTTACTCAACATGTTCCCACCTCATTACCTGGCTTTTACCAGGACTTCATGAACTTGAGGATGGGCCAGATGGCTATATACCTGGCAATTGCTTGCCCAATCCAATAACCAAAAATGGCTATTGTCGACCCAAAAAGGATTGATACCGCAGTCGTTTCCTGCAGGAAGCTCCTTAGTGTCCCGGTCTCAATAATCCTGAGATATTCAGGAGTTTGGGTTCTGAGGTACGCTATTCCCTGCACGTCAGCCACTGTCATAATATTCCCCATGAACTCTACTGGTTGCAGTAGGGGTTGCAGCATCGCCCAGTTGCCCATCCAGATGGCAAACGTCCAAACTATTGCCCCAACCGATGAGGTTATTACGAAACTACCCTTAGTTCTGAATAGCACCCAGTCCATAAGGATTGCAGCTGGAATTATTGTGGCCGGCCAAACAAAGGCTAGTGGGTAGCCTATCATCACATCCCACTGAAAATACCTGCCGAGCCAAGACGCAGCCCAAAGTCCGACTGCCGTATAAGTCGCTCCTGTTGGCATTCGCCATGCGAGCCACTGAATATACTGAAGGGCCGAGGGGATGATTATCATCGCAAATGGAGTGACGGTGATCCACCATTGCCGGTCCTTCCAGTCAGCCCACATATCCCAGTCACCTGCAAAAAGTAACTTTGTAATGTCACACGCAGCCGCGACAACAGGCCACGCGGTCAGCCAGAATATAGCATCCCAGGTCCTGTCCATGTGTTTGTAATTCGTATCTGAGGGTCCGTCAAGTTTCCCGTGACCTCGAACCAGCAAATCTCTAAGTTCTTGTCTTTCTGCTGACAACATACTTACCTCCTCCTAGCATTATTAAATACTGTAACGACCTTTTTTCAAAGGTATGGACCCCGCCAATTTTATTTTGGCGGGGTTATTTTTACTTAATCAATGGCCATTAATCAAGCTTAAGCTGCAGCAGGAACTGCTTCTGCTTCTTCAGCTGCTACTTCTACGGGGCCATCAATTTCCGCCTCGATACCCAAGAGCGCGACTATTGTCTCACCCCAGAGTGCGAATATGCCGGCAGCAAGCCAACCATAGAAGACAAACGGCCAATGAAAAGGCGCCGCAAAAATCTCCTCGGTAATCCACAAGCTGTGAGCCCACTCATTAAACGCTATCTGGAAAACCTCGGTCACCGACGCCGCAAGCAAAAAGGCGAAGGACCAGGGGAATCCCTTTCCAGGACCATAGGTCCCAGGAATCCTATAGCGTCCGTAAAGATACATTCCTAGAATCAGAACGATCGCCATTGGGAAACCGTAGAAAAACATTGGAATGTGGCTAGGTGTGAAGGCCGTATCCCTCACCACCGTCTGATGCCATGAACCATCAAGATTAGGGTTGAAACTAGCCATCCAGTACAAATGGAAACTGACCAAGCCAATTTGTCCCCAAAAAACGGCAATTCGCCGCACTTGTTCCTTGTGAGTGGTTGGCTGGTCCAACAACTTTCTTCCTGAAGCAACTAGCCATCCAAACCATAGTCCGCAAAATATGCCGACGCACGCCAATTGTACCGCAGTCAAGCCCATCCAATAAGTGGTGAACTCAGCACTAGCGGAGTCTATACCATAAGTAAGGGCGTACTCACCTTGGTACATACGTAGTCCAATGAATACCAGCGACACTGCCACACAGCCCCATAGGCATGTGCGATGGCCTCCGAACCATTCAGTTGGTTCCACGTTAGATTCAATCACTGCTTCTGACATGTGATTTCTCCTTTAATTAAGGTTTCTTCCCTGCAGAGAATGAAACCTGTTAATGGCCTTTCTTTAACCACAACACCAAGCAAAAGAGACCATCATACCTTCACTTGGTTGATAATAGCGAAACGTAAACCTACGCTTTCGCCACTTAGCCTTGCCTTCTACTTTTAAGCAAGTCTAATTACTGTCCTTTTCAGGACAGTCTGTCTTCAGAGGGGAATCCGAATGACCCATACTAATTTTCTCATTAGTCGGGCCCTAAGTCAACCACCTACGAAAACAAACCTTACGCTATCTGGCAACAAAATATTGCCCGATACGCTTCTTTCTCACACCGTCATGGAATCAGGACGGCTCTTCCCTTCACAAGACCCTCGTTTAAGTCATGCAAAGCTTTATTGGCACTTTCTAATTTATATTCCTCCATAGACAATTGAACATAACCTTTATTTGCCAATTCCATCAATTCATACAACTCAGACCACGTGCCAACCAGATTACCTACAATATTCTTTTCGGATATAATTACATCTACTGCTAATATTTTAATCTCTTCACCATATCCAACTATGTAATAGTAGCCTCCTCCGGCAGTCATATTTAACCCCATAGATGTAGAGCCATGTTCACCAACAAAATCAATTACAGCTTCTGCACCATTGCCATTAGTTAGCTCCAACACTTGTTCAACTTCATTACCATCAATTAAAATACCCTCTTCTCCGCCTAATTCCATTGCATGCTTGAGAGCTTTTTCTGATTTTTCAACAATTATAATATTAGCTGCACACATTGCTTTGAGGCATTGAATTGCAATGTGCCCAAGTCCCCCTGCTCCTATAACCACACAACTTTGTCCTGGTAGTAGATGCCTGGTTGCTTTTTTTACAACTCTATATGCCGTTAAACCAGCATCTGAAAAAGGAGCGACATCTTTTGGAGCCAAATCATTGGGTAGCTTAATCAAATTTCTGACACTAGTCTTTAGGTATTCGCAATATCCCCCTTCTTTAATATTTAACCCTGGGAAAGCTCCTTCTTCGGCAAACATATCATTACCTCTTCTGCAGGAAAGACAAGTACCGTTAGTGCCAGAAATAAGAGGATGAAGAATTACAGGATCACCTTTTATAAAGTTTGAAACATCTTGACCTACCTCTTCTACCCAACCAGCATTCTCGTGTCCCATGACACATGGCAGTAATTGATCATCCGGGTCCTGAATATGACGCCAGACACCTTCTATAATGTGAAGATCTGTTCTACAAACTCCTGCAGCACCTATTTTTACAATAACATCTGAAGCTTTCTCAATTTTGGGATCAGGCATTTCTGCAGATTTAACCCAAACATCTTCCTTCATTTCTGGATCATATTCATATAAAACTTGAGCTTTCATAAGCAAACCTTATAAATAAGTAATTGATATTATATAAGATATAAAAATATCATTGTTTCACAACGAGTTAGTCTAGTATTAATTAGTCATTTAATCAACAATTATTGAAGGTACCAACCAATAGCCTACAGCCTTTTTTTTGAGAAATGGTGCTGTCAGATGCTGGGGATATAATAATAATGGTCAGCTTGGTATAGATAATACCACTACTATGGGAGATGACTCCGGAGAGATGGGTGATAATCTACCTTCAATTAATTTGTAGAAAATGTTTCACTTACTAAAAAGGTCAGTCACACACTCAGTTGTGTGAGTAACCCCCACTAATTCTTCACAGTCAGACACTCTCCAAATAAAACCACTACACGCACGCAGGTTCATGCATTAATTTTTTGTTAAGGATATAATAATAAATATCTGACTCAGTAGGCTGTAAATTATTTTTCTAAAATTTAAACTAAAGGATTTATGCAGGTTAATACAACTTGGTGCGGAAAAAGAAATTTTATATCTGAATGCCCGTCAGGATTTGAAGTTAAAATGGATGCAACCGAAAATTACGGCGGGGACGGACAGGGCCTGACACCAATGGAATTGATTTTAGCCGGTGTTGCCGGCTGCATAGGCATTGATGTAACAATGCTGCTTGGAAAGAACCTTGAAAATATAACTAAAATAGATATTCAGACTGAAGGTTCCAGGCGCAAAGAAATGCCTACATCTTTTACTGAAATAAAAACCACATTTATAGTTGAGGGGGAAATAGATGCACAACGTTTCTGGAAAGCAATCAGGCTGGGGCATAAAAAATACTGCGCCGTTTCTGCTTCTCTGAAACCAGAAATTACATATAATTTAATATTAAACGGCGAGGAAATTCGCGAAAACGCTTCATAGTTTCTTTCTCCCGTTCCTACATCAGGTTATTCGGCATATACATTACTATTGAAGGGAAAATAGTAACAATTAATATCCCGAACAAAAGCAGCATCCAGTAAGGACTTGTAGCAACAGCAGTTTCACCCAGCCCCACTTTATTATCTGTAACAGCTACCAGTACAGATAAATTCAAGCCAACTGGAGGAGTTACCTGTCCGATTTCGATCATTATTGTAATTATGACGCCCAGCCATACTGGGTCAAATCCTAGGTTCGTCATTAAGGGGAAAACAATAGGAAGAGTCATGACCATCAGGGATTTAAGATTATTGATGCGTTTAGATCGACAAACTACAAGAAATTCAATTAAAC
>ENA-UPTF01002365-UPTF01002365.1-marine-metagenome-genome-assembly--contig:-NODE-2365-length-10973-cov-4.201634_pt1 | contig 10973 bp, 9 predicted proteins | sample MGYA00238166_ERZ767019 | MGnify/ENA primary metagenome ERZ767019 (study PRJEB28930, sample SAMN06266391) | marine metagenome | isolation source: Sea water from 250 m depth | place: Atlantic Ocean | study... | reverse complement strand
TGGAGTCGTGGACCACGTTTCCAGGCGTCCAATTCGCATTACAACCGCAGGCCTTGAATAGGAAGTTATCCAAGATATCTTGGCCTAGCGGCGTATGGTTCACTTCTGGGTGGAACTGTATGCCATACACGTTTTCGCCGTTGCCAATGGCAGCCACTGGGGAGTTCTCGGTATATGCCATGCCGGTGAATCCAGGTGGGAGTGTTTCGACCCGGTCGCCGTGACTCATCCAGACCTGGAATTCGGTGGGAAGCTGATCAAATAGGACAGATTCAGGATCAGAGCCGTCTCGGTGTAGAACTGCATAACCGAACTCTTGCTTGGCACCAGGAGATACCTTTCCGCCAAGTTGATGGACCAGGGCCTGCATACCATAGCAGATTCCCAAGACAGGTAGATGTTGCTCAAAGACCCAGTTGGGAATCTGGGGAGCCCCTTTTTCATAGACGCTTGACGGTCCTCCGGAAAGAATCACTCCCCTCGGGTTAAGGTGCTTTACCGAGTCCCAGGTGCTTTTGGACTGGGCGATGATGGAATAGACTTTCAACTCGCGGATGCGGCGTGCGATGAGATGGCTATATTGGGAGCCAAAATCAATAACAACGACGCCTTCGCTAACAGATTGCTGGCCGTCGTCGTCTTCCACTCCTACACCCTCGAGCCCTTTAGCTATCTCCAGGTAGGCAGACACCTCCAAATCGTCACTGGTGGCGACCCGCCGTCCTTGAGGCAATTTGCGTTCAGTCGTGGTTCTACCTCCTGGATATTCTGTACAATTGACGTAGTGCCTGGGAAAATCTTCGGGATGAAAGGGACACATTCCGAGTTACATAACGTGGAACAATTATACTGGCTAGATAGGGGCGAGTATAGCGGTGGAAGACTCAATAAAGTCAATTTGCGCGAATGTAAAAAACCCAGATTTTAAAGCCTTAGGATACCCAAGCTTGTGATATACTCGGCCGGCCGTCGGCACCCTGCGCCGGGCACGATCTCACGAACAACAGGGATTGCAACGGATACCTAACTAGATATGGAATCATCCGACTTGAAAATGGCCGTTCAGCGCCTTAAAGATGGTGGCGTTGTAGCCATCCCCACGGATACCCTTTACGGGCTAGCAGCAGATGTGTTCAGTAGCTCGGCGATAGACCGGGTTTTCGCTGTTAAAGGTCGGCCTAGAGACTTGGCTTTGCCAGTTTTGGTAAGTAATTGGGACCAAGTCGTAAAGATATCAAAAAATCTACCGTCACCGGCACAGAGTCTCGCAAACCGGTTCTGGCCTGGGGGTCTGACATTGGTGGTCGAGAAGGCTGATGGCTTGCCTGAGCAGTTGACGGCCGGAGGGCCAACAGTGGCTGTGAGGATGCCAGCCCACCCAGTTCCAATTCATCTGATTGACAGATTGGGGTCTCCAATTACCGGCACCAGCGCTAATATCAGTGGAGGGCCGGATATTCCGAGCCTGGTGGAGCTGACTGATCAGATCGGAGGCATGGTAGACCACGTTATCGAAACAGGCCCTGAACCGAAAGGAATTGCTTCTACCATAATTGACATAACCATTGGCATACCTAAGCTGCTCAGACAAGGTGTCATTCCTTTCGACTCTGTATTGGAAACCTGGGAAACAGGCCCTAAATAGGAGACAACACATAGCTTCGAAAGAGTTATACGAATCTTATCGGCACGCCTTAGAAGAAGAATTGAAGACGGTATTCGAGCCTAGGAAAGGCTTCCTTTATGACGTTCTTCGTTATCATTTGGGTTGGGTGGACCAGCAAGGACAGTCTCTGAACGGGTCGATGCCACTGAACCTCCAGTCGGCTTTGGCTTTGGTCTCCTGTGACGCATTGGGAGGAAACTATCAAAAAGCACTCCCGGTTGCAGCGAGCATTGCCCTGATTCTCAATTTTACTTTAGTGCACGGAGATGTTCAGGCCGGACGGGCGGAACCTGGAGACCGCCCGAGCATCTGGTGGGTCTGGGGGCCTGCACAAGCGATAAACGCTGGTGACGGTCTACACGCGTTAGGCCGCACCACCATGATGAGATTGTCCCAGAATGGTGTACCGGCTGAAAAAGTTCTCAAGGCAGTGCGCTCCCTAGATCTTGCGTGCCTTGCCCTTTGTGAAGGCCAATATATGGACCTGCAATTCCAAGACCAGATGCTTGTCTCTGTGGCTGATTACATGGACATGATAGGCCGCAAGGCGGGGGCTATAGCTGCTTGTGCCACCGAGTCGGGAGCCTTAACGGCCGGCGCCAGCGACGAAGACTGCGGTATTTTCAGCGAAGTCGGGCAGAGCATGGGAATGGCTTGGCAGATTTCTCGGGACATTGACGACCTTTGGGGAGAACATGGGGACGGCATGACGCCGAGTAACGTTTTGAACAAAAAAAAGAGCTTGCCGCTAGTACATACTCTGGAGAATGCAGACGTCAGTACAAAGCGTGCACTGGGGGCTATATATATGAAACGTGTGTTGGAAGCAGATGATGTAAAGAAAATGATAGAAATTTTAGATAACACCGATGCCCGCCAGACCTCACAGAAGAAAGCGCAGGAATTAGTGGACGAAGCCCTAATTAAAGTAAAAGGGGTGTCCCAAGAGGGTAAAACAGCTCTGGTGAGTCTCGGACAGTGGGCTGTGGACGGAGGCCGTTAATGGCAAAACGCAAGCTCGACCAGCTTGATGTGGCAGGCAAGACGGTACTAGTTCGGGTAGACTTTAATGTCCCCATCGACCAAGGAATAGAAGGCATTGCTCTATACGACCAACGACTCCGGGCAACCTTACCGACGATCCAGTACCTGATTGGCCAGGGAAGCAAGATAGTCCTCTGTTCACATCTGGGCCGTCCCAACGGTGAGGTGTCAGAAGGACTACGTTTAAAACCAGTGGGTGATCGGCTAGCCATGCTCTTGGGGCAGCCAGTGAATAGCGTTTCTGAAACTATCGGACCGGTAGTTTCAGAAATCGTGTCCCAGATGGCCTCAAGTGATATCTTGTTACTTGAGAACCTCCGGTTCCACCCAGGAGAAGAGAAGAACGATAGCGCGTTTGCCAAGGAATTGGCTGATCCTGTTGACTGTTTCATTAATGATGCTTTTGCGGTGTGTCATCGTGCCCATGCGTCTACTGATGGCATCACAAAATATCTGCCGTCTGCTATGGGATTATTGGTACAGAGAGAAATCGAGTCCATGGGACAGGCTCTGGAGTCCCCAGAGAAACCACTAGCGGCCCTTATGGGAGGAGCAAAGGTCAGCGACAAGATACTCCTACTGGATAATTTATTGGAAGACCTGGACCACCTTTTTATAGGCGGGGGAATGTGCGTAACATTCCTGAACGCCTTGGGTTACCTCACCGGAGATTCCAGGATAGAAGAAGACCGATTGGAGTTCGCCCGGGAAATCATGGCACGGGCCAATGCAGGCAAAACCAAAGTCCACTTGCCCGATTATGTGGTCATCGCTGACGAGTTCGCTGCCGATCCCGGAGATACAGACGTGATGCATGTTGGTGATGTTCCTGATGGTTGGTACATCATGGACATAGCGCCATCTTCGGCTAAGGATTTCGCTGAAGAGCTAAAGAAGTGCAAGACAATTATTTGGAATGGTCCGATGGGGGTCTTCGAGATGCCCCGATTCAGCCAGGGAACAAGAACGGTCGCTGAGGCCATATCCGGGTTGAGCGGTGTCACTACCGTTGTGGGCGGAGGGTCGACAGCCGAGGCGGTGGAGGAATTGGGGCTTATGGATAAGATGACCCACGTTTCCACTGGGGGTGGTGCGTCATTGGAGTTTCTCGAGGGCAAAGAACTACCGGGGATAGCGGCCCTACCGGATGTTTAACTCTTTCGAAGGTAATAAGCTATAGGTTAAGGTAATATGCCATGATAGACGTAGAAGAACTGAGAGATTGTTACACCAATACGCCGTCCAAAATGGTGTTATTGGTAGCTGATGGACTGGGAGGTATGGCCCATCCTGATACAGGTTTGTCAGAGCTGGAAACCGCCCGAACTCCTAACTTGGATCAGCTGGCCCAGAAGAGCGCTTGCGGCTTGACCACTCCGGTTCTGCCAGGAGTAGCTCCAGGCAGCGGCCCGGGCCACCTGGCCCTATTTGGCTATAATCCACTGAAGCACCAGATTGGTAGAGGAGCATTGGAAGCTCTGGGAATAGAGGTGGAACTGGCGCCAGGAGACGTGGCCGCGAGGGGTAATTTCTGCACCGTTGACGGCGAAGGCCTATTGACCGACCGCCGGGCAGGACGTATTCCGACCAGTGAAAGCGCTCCCATCTGCGAGCGATTGGACCGCATCGAGATTCCTGGTGTGCAAGTCGACGTCTTCTCCGTCCAGGACTACCGGTTCGTCCTTCGCCTGAGGGGCGAAGGATTATCGGAGCTCGTCACAGAGACTGATCCTCAGGTAACGGGCGCCAGCGCTTTGGATGTCAGACCTCTGCAACCCGAAGCGCAGAAGACCGCGGATATCGTAAACGAATTCGTTAAACAGGCAGCGCAGTTGATGGCCGAAGAGGAACGAGCGAATATGCTGTTGTTACGCGGCTTCGCCCAGATGCCAACACTCCCTCCCATGGGTGACGTTTACCGTTTGGACCCCGCAGCCATAGCTGCTTATCCCATGTACCGGGGTCTCGCCACCGTAGCTGGAATGAACGTGATACCCACTGGCAAGAGCTTCGCCGATGAAGTGGATACCCTCCGGGCTAACTGGGAGAATCATGATTTCTTCTTTATCCACTACAAGCCGGCTGATGCCGCCGGTGAGGACGGAGACTTCGACGCTAAAGTGCAATGCCTAGAAGAGCTCGACCCGTTCATTCCGGAGATACTCGCCCTGGAACCAGATGTGCTTATGGTAGCCGGTGATCATGCTACGCCTGCCATAATGGCCGCACATAGTTGGCACCCCGTACCGTTTATGCTCCATTCGAAGCTGACACAGGGCCAGGGAGTCCCCACATTCGATGAGAAAGCTTGTGCCCAGGGAGTAATCGGAAGTATCCCTGCAACCAGTGTTATGGTGATGGGCCTTTCACATGCCGGGAAGATGACCAAATACGGTCCCTAGGTATCTCGGCGGACCGAAGCGGTTTGATACGGCCGTTGGTTGAATAGCAAAGCATAAATCTCAACTTAGAACTGGAGTCAGACATATGCCGGACCTGGTAGTCGCAGGAAACTGGAAGATGAACACTTCGATTCCCGAGGCCATCGATTTATCCCAGAAAGTATTAGATGGCGCTACTGCAGTCTCCGGAGTGGAACTGGTTATTTGTCCACCGTTTGTCTCGTTGGCGGGTGTACGAGACGTTCTTGAAGGGTCGGCTGTTAAAGTGGGAGCACAGAATATGCACTTTGAGGATTCCGGAGCGTTCACTGGAGAGGTCTCTCCTGGCATGCTGGAGGGGATCTGTGATTACGTGATATTGGGCCACTCGGAACGGCGCCAAATGTTCGCCGAGTCCGACAGTTCGGTTAATAGAAAGGTAAAAGCTGCACAAGCAGCGGGCTTAAGGCCAATTATGTGCGTAGGTGAAACTCTGGAAGAACGCGAGGAAGACAAAGCTTCAGACATCATCAGCGGCCAGGTCCGTGCGGGGCTAAATGGCGTGAGCGACACTTCTAATCTGATAGTTGCATATGAGCCTATCTGGGCGATCGGCACTGGACAAGCGGCCACGCCGGATATCGCTGCTGAGATAATGGGAGGAGCCATCCTAGCTACTCTGAAAGAACTTTATTCTGATAAAGCTCTTGATGTTCCTCTACTTTACGGTGGAAGCATGAACGGGAGTAATGCAGGAGAGTTTGCCGCTCAAGACTGCATTCACGGCGGCCTGGTAGGTGGAGCTGCACTTCAGGCAGATTCGTTCCTGGAGGTCGCCGCCTCCGTAGCCGCTGCCAAAGCCTAAACTCTGACCTCCGCAGTCTTTTAATGTCTACTGTTCCTAGACCGCCTATAGCCATCGTCGGACCTACCGCTGTAGGTAAGACCGAACTGGCTGTCGAGCTGTGCATACGTTTCGGCGGCGAGGTGATAAACGCTGACAGCCGTCAGGTATACCGGAGTATGGACATTGGTACGGCCAAACCTACAGCAGCAGAACAATTCCAAACACCACACCACCTGATAGACCTGTTGGAGCCATCTGAAACTTTTGGATTAGGCTCGTTCTTAAATTTGGCCAAAGAAGCGTCAGATGACATTGTAAGCCGTGGCCGTATCCCATTCTTGACTGGTGGAACAGGTCAATATGTGTGGGCCATGCTCGAGGGTCAGTCTGTTCCGCCAGTCCCTCCTAATCCTGCGCTGAGAGAAGAATTGGAGCGTGAAGCTTTAATCGAAGGCGGGGCTCAGGTTCTGCATGACCGTCTCAAGGCAATAGACCCTGCCCGTGCCAACGCCCTAGACGCTCGGAACGTCCGTCGTGTCATAAGAGCACTGGAAATCCATTACGCCACTGGTAAAAAACCGTCAGAACTAAGAACTTACGTTAATGAGCAGGGAAAGTTTCTGGTCTTGGGGCTGACCACGGACCGGAAAACCCTGTACCGTCGCATCGACGATAGAGTGGATGCCATGATGAAGGCGGGCTTCCTAGCTGAGGTTGAGAGGCTGCTGGCGGCGGACTATCCCTCAGGACAGGGAGCGTTGGATAGCCCAGGATATAGGGAGTTAGGGTTGTATCTGATGGGCGAATTGACTTTAGACGAAGCAGTTTTCAGGACCAAAACACAGACCCACCGCCTGGCACGCCGCCAGTACACCTGGTTCAAGTTATCAGACCCGCGCATTACTTGGTTAGATGCAGGGACGCCGAGCCTACCAACGAAGGCAGCAGAACACGTTATTGAGTACCTGTCTGAGCCTGGCTCTGTGGTACAATGAGCCCTCTTTCTCTATAGGAGCTCAGGAATGAAATTCACCAAAATGCACGGCGCTGGCAATGACTACGTTTACATTGATGCGCGGTCTGAGGATCGAGATTGGAACGAGCTGTCGCGACTAATGAGTGACCGCCATTTCGGTGTGGGTGGCGACGGTTTGATTCTTGTCAGAGAGTCGGATGTAGCTGATCTCAAGATGAGCATGTACAACTCGGATGGTTCAGAAGCAGAGATGTGCGGTAATGGTATACGGTGTTTCGTCAAATACGCCGTCGACCGTGGTATTGTCTCTGATTCTTCAGTATCTGTTAGTGTTGAGACGTTGGCAGGGATCCGGCAGGTAGCACCGATCTCCGAAGATGGCCGAGTGGTGGCCGCTAGAGTGTCAATGGGAAACCCGATATTGGCCCCGGCCGACGTTCCGGTCAAACTTGAATCTGCCGGGGAGTACGGTGCAGGCCCAGTGTTGGGATATCCGTTCCAGATGGACAGCCATGACCTACCATTGAACTTCGTATCGATGGGAAACCCACACGCAGTTACATTTATAGATACTCCAGTAGCAGAATTCCCGTTACACACCGTTGGTCCCCAAATAGAACACCATTCTATTTTCCCCAACCGCGTCAACTTCGAGGTCGTAAACATCGACACTCCGAATCACTTGATAGCCCGAGTGTGGGAGCGGGGTTCAGGCGAGACATTGGCCTGCGGTACTGGCGCTTGCGGTATAGCCGTAGTTTCCATACTGGGCGGATATTCTAGTAATAATGTTGACATAACACTTCCTGGTGGGACTCTAACAGTGGACTGGGATGGAGAAGGCGAAGTTTTTTTGGAAGGCCCAGCTCAAGAAGTATTCAGCGGTGAATGGCCTTAGGTAGGGGATTTATATTATGGAACTCGCGATTCTCTGGCATACTGAAAAGCCCCAGGCGTTTCGCGGTGGTACGTTGAAAACTATGGTACAGGCCATTCAATCTACATACTGGGAGAACTGAAGTCGAGATGGTGAAATTTTCTGATCGCTTAGGGAAGCTAGCCCCTTATCCTTTTGTTGAGATCTCTCGGATCATCGCTGAGAAGCGTGCAGCAGGAGCTGACGTGGTGACTTTTGGGATTGGTGATCCAGATATTCCAACCCCTCAGCCAATCATAGATCGCTTGTTGACTGCGTCCCAGCACGCCCCAAATCACCGCTATCCGGAGACTGATGGGCTGCCTGAGATGCGTAGGGCATTTGCTCAGTGGTACGACAATCGTTTCAACGTGAAACTAGACCCAGACACTGAGGTTCTGCCGTTAATCGGTGCCAAAGAAGGTATCGGGCATGCCGCATTCTGTTTCCTGGACCCGGGTGATATCGCCTTGATTCCAGACCCCGCTTACCCTGTGTACGGCGTGGGTACTATGTTTGCTGGGGCCGAGAGCCATGTCATGCCGCTTTACGAGAAGAATGGGTGGTTGCCGGAGTTGGACGCAATTCCTTCTGATGTAGCTCGTGCTGCTAAGCTAATGTGGCTCAACTACCCGAATAACCCGACTAGTGCAGTCGCGAGTGAAGAGGACTTCCTGTCCGCGATAGCCTTCTGCAAAGAAAATGATATAGCTTTGCTACATGATGCTGCTTATAGCGAGGTTGGCTACGACGGATACTCCCCGCTGAGTTATCTACAGGTGGCTGGGTCTAAGGACATCGGACTAGAGTTCCACTCGCTTTCCAAGACCTATAACATGACTGGATGGCGCATCGGTATGGCCGTTGGCAACGCCGATATGATAAAAGCCTTGTTTCAGATAAAAGCCAACCTGGATTCAGGAGTGCCTCAAGCTGTCCAGGAAATGGCCATGGAAGCATTGACTGGCCCACAGGATTGTGTTGCTGACAATGTAGACGCTTATACCCGCCGCCGCGACAGGGTGGTGAAAGCTGTTCAGGCTATGGGCATGAATACAGCGGTCCCTCGTGCTAGTTTGTATATATGGGCAAGGGTTCCTGATGGATACACGTCTGCAGAGATGGCCCAGTTATTATTGGAGGAACTGGATGTCGTGGTGACGCCAGGCTCGAGTTACGGGAAGTACGGTGAAGGTTACATCCGTTTGTCACTAACTACGCCCGACGAGCAGATAGAAAAGGGCTGTCAAAGAATGGAGACATGGAAGATACCTCCACCTAAAGGCAGTTAACCTGAGTGAGTAGAGTCCATAAGTAAGCGCTCCAAACGTAAACAGCCCCCACTCTCTGTAGAGCCAGAGCCAGAGAAAGCGGTCCTCGTAGCCGTCGAGATGAACCGCCAGGCTAATCTGTGGTCTCTGGACGACACGCTCTCAGAACTCGAATATTTGGCAAATACCGCTGGGGCCCAGGTTGTCGGAAACGTTACCCAACGTGCCAATCGATTGGGGTCTACGTACGTGGGCGCGGGCAAAGTTGACGAAATTCGCGAAATGATGGGCGACTTGGAAGCCGACGTTGTAATATTCGACGACGAGCTCACGCCTGCTCAACAACGTAACCTGGAAAATGCTCTTGCATGCAAGGTCATTGACCGGACTGCGTTGATACTTGACGTGTTTGGGCAACACGCCTCCACTCATGAAGGCAAGCTTCAAGTTGAACTGGCCCAGCACGAATACCTGCTGCCGCGTCTAGCTGGCCAGTGGTCTCACCTCGAGCGCTTAGGCGGTGGCATAGGTACCCGAGGACCGGGAGAAACCCAGATTGAGACAGACAGGCGGCTGGTGCGGAACCGTCTACAGAAGATCAAGTCAGAACTGGATGCAGTTCGACGTAGACGCAGCGTTCATATGGAACGCCGCAAGAAATCTACTATCCCTATGGCTACGTTGGTGGGTTATACCAACGCCGGTAAAAGTACTCTTTTCAATGCGTTAAGTAATTCCAAGGTGACCGCAGCAGACCAATTGTTTTCCACTTTAGATCCTGTTACCCGCCGAATACGATTGCCCTCTGGCGCGCAGCTGCTTGTGAGCGATACAGTTGGGTTTATCCAGAAACTTTCTCCCAAGGTGGTGGCAGCTTTCCGAGCGACATTAGAAGAACTTCAGCAGTCCGATATTTTGCTGCACATCATAGATGTCACTCACCCTAAAGCCCCAGAACAGACCAGGGTTGTGGAAGAAACGCTCATGGATTTGGGTTTGATTGACAGACCTAGGATATTGGTCATGAACAAGATGGACCTCATGTCCGAAATGCACCTAGACAGCTCCAGCGGCGACTCTCCACGAATTCCTGACCATGAAGCTCAGTCCGGCATCTTGGTGTCGGCTGCCAAAGGTTGGAACCTCGACGATCTGCTCCGGGAAGTCGAGGAGACCCTCATAGACATGGACGGTCCGTTGACAGTCGTTGATGCCGCTGGGAGCAGCCGAGGCCTATATTAAAACGCTGGACTACATATACATTACATAACTTAGCCGCAGCATCCTCTTCATTTCTTGTCTGAAGAGGCTACACGATTCATACCCTGCCTACACACGGTTTTGGTTAAGTCAGGTTGCGTCGCATCTAATATTGTCTTTTGATCTTGAATCTGATACTTCTTGGATAATTTTTGAGTTGTAGTGCGTTCTTTGGAATCGATGCTGTTAATCGAGATATCGGCGGATTGTTAGTCTTAAACTAGTTATAAGCTTTTGAAAATGACTATTTCCCCAACTGAAGAGACCCATACCGATGCGTACCGTCGGTATACACTGGATTTGGCTCTAAAAGCGGTCGGAAAAACATGTGATTGGGAACCCTGATACGGAAAAGGCATTAAAAACGCCGCTATAGGCCTCTCAGGAAGATTTTGCGAAATAGGGGGAGCTGTATAGATAGAAACAGGACTGTACGCCAAAATGCGGATGTTTATACATTTTGGTTCGCACAATATACGTTATGTAAAATTTGGGGTGAAGTTGGGTGAATAGCGTTTGACATAACATTATGGTTGTCGCACAGCAGTTGTGGATGTCTGATTATTGACCACAATCTGATTCCCTAATATGACGAACTATCAGGCGGTTTTC
>ENA-UPTF01002364-UPTF01002364.1-marine-metagenome-genome-assembly--contig:-NODE-2364-length-10973-cov-4.678231_pt1 | contig 10973 bp, 15 predicted proteins | sample MGYA00238166_ERZ767019 | MGnify/ENA primary metagenome ERZ767019 (study PRJEB28930, sample SAMN06266391) | marine metagenome | isolation source: Sea water from 250 m depth | place: Atlantic Ocean... | reverse complement strand
GGCGACCCCGACCAGATTCGAACTGGCGATCTCAGCCTTGACAGGGCCGTATGTTAAACCGCTACACCACGGGGCCGCGAAAATCTAACGAAAGTTAGATAGCAAATTGTATTTAGAGTTAATTATCCCGTCAATTAGTATTATGAGGTGAATCCTGCAGCTTCTAATGCCTCATCCAGTTTTGCTGGACTGTATCCCACTACTTTCTCGTCCCCAATAACCGTTACAGGAGTGCTTCTGTATCCCATAGATACCAAATCTTTCAAAGATTCTCTATCTTTAGATACGTTGTGCTCTGTATATTCAAAGCCTTTTCGTGAAAGATACACTTTCACCATACGGCAGGGCCCTCAACCTACAGATGTGAAAACCTTTATGGGTTCACTCATCGCTCTCTCCTAATCAACAACTACTAACTTATTAACTCTTAAAAAGATGATCACTTATTCTAACGCATCATGGTTATTTTTTCTCGCCATCTTCCCTTCTACGTTCGTTAAACTCTTTCTTACCACCGGTATTTTCAAAAAGTTCCGTCCCTAACGGTACTGCCTCATCTATAGTCTGCGTGAAATCCTCTCCCGCTTCGTACTTGCGAAGAAACTCTTCGCTAACGAAAAACATTCATATACAGAATCCATCTCTCTCGATGTCCTCGTGGTGCCTTTCACATGGACATATCTTCTTGCGATCCTCAACTGGATCGCCACTCAAAGGCATTCAAGGGCAATATCGATAACCTTCTAGCCTGTGGTTTTCAGCCAATCCTTGTTGAACTTCTTCTACAATTTCTTTCTCAGGAAAGAATTCATAGGGGCCTCGCTCAACATAACGCTCTGAAAATTTCTGGGCACTTTCCAGAGCCTCAGACTCTGACATCTCTTTTGGCATATTTATAGTTACCTCAATTTCCGTTATCTGGCGTGAATCCGGTACGCATCATGCTATGCATACTACAATCCATTCTTCTAAAAGATTTTTCTTGCATTTCTATTCTCTGTATCAACGAAGGAAGAGCGGCTTTTATATCAATATCTGTCTTTTCTTCAGACACCTCAAGACTCAGTAAAGCAGCAGTTCCACAGTCGCAACTAGCGGAGAAAAACACTTTTTTAAACCCAGGATTTGCCGAGAAATCTAATTTGAATCCGTTCAGAGGACGCAGATTCACTTCCTTATCAACACCGGCCATAACCAGTGCCTGAATCTCTTTTTCTTCCATAGATTTATACTAACTGAAATTCCCTATAAATGCGATCCAAAATATGCCAAATCCAGTTTGATATATATAATGCCAGAATCTGATCGAACAGACGCTTAGGAGACTGAAGTATGACCACCAGCGCTTTTTATAAAGACCTTAACCCTATCTCATTTCTTGACAGGTCAGCCTTTGTCTATCCGGACAAACCTGCACTAAGTTATGGAGACATAACCTACACGTACCAAGAATTCTACGACCGGGTCAATAAATTAGCAGGGGCATTACAGCAGGAACAGATTAAAAAAGGTGATCGTGTAGGTTTCCTTGTACCAAACATACCTGCAATGTTTGAAGGACATTATGGACCATTAAAGATTGGCGCTGTTCTGGTTGCGATTAACATCAGGCTATCTGCAAGAGAGATCTCGTACATACTTAATCATTCCGGAGCAAAGGTGCTCGTCTTTGATTCTGAATACGCTGAAACAATCAATCAAATTAAAGATGAACTACCCAACGTAACCAAATTTATACAAGTAGTAGATACATTCCCAAAGTCCGATCTGGTAGAAGGTCCTGAATACGAAGAATTCCTTAATTCCGCCCCTGACGGGGAGCATAGAGTCCCGTTGGAATCAGAATCCGATCCAATCGCCATCAACTACACATCGGGAACTACCGGGATGCCTAAGGGTGTCCAATATCACTCCCGCGGTGCCTATCTCTCTGCCCTAGGAGAAGTCGTCGAGAGTGGTATGAACTTTGAATCAAATTATCTTTGGACTTTGCCGATGTTCCACTGCAACGGCTGGTGCTTTACTTGGGCGACGACCGCGGTAGGTGCAACAAATGTATGCCTGAGAAGGGTAGACCCACTGGAAGTTTACCGACTAATAGAAGAAGAGTCGGTTTCTCACATGTGCTGTGCACCCACTGTACTTACATCAATGTATTCCATACCAAATGCTGAACAACAGAATCTCAGCGGGGTCACAATAATGACCGCTGGAGCACCACCAGCACCGCAGGTAATCCGAAGTATGGAAAATATGGGGGCACACATACTGCATACCTATGGCCTTACTGAAACCTACGGACCAACCGCGATATGCGCTATACAGCCTGATTGGAAGGAAAAAAGTTCTGAAGAAGTTGCAAACCTGAAATCACGTCAAGGTGTCGGGTATATTGTTGCCGATACAGGTATGAGAGTTGTGGATACAGAAATGAACGATGTAAAAAAAGACGGTTCTCAGATGGGTGAGGTTGTGATGAACGGCAACATCGTCATGTCGGGTTATTTCAATGACAAAGATGCAACCAGCAAAGCTTTTGAAGGTGGATGGTTCCACAGCGGTGATTTGGCTGTGTGGCATCCCGATGGGTACATAGAACTCCAGGACAGGGCTAAAGACATCATAATTTCCGGAGGAGAGAACATATCCAGCCAAGAAGTTGAAAAGGTGATAATGGAGCATGACGGCGTCCTGGAAGTAAGTGTAGTGGGAGTTCCGGACGAAAGATGGGGAGAAGTTCCCAAGGCCTTCGTGATGTCTAGGGAAGGCTCATCCGTTTCAGAAGAGGAAATAATCACATTTACCAGGGACCGTATAGCCCATTTCAAAGCACCCAAATATGTTGAGTTTGGAGAGCTTCCAAAGACAGCAACTGGGAAAATACAAAAGTATGTTCTCAGAGACAAAGAATGGGAAGGAAAAGAAAAAAGAATTCAGGGGTCTTCTCTCACATAATCTGCTGGCATACAGCTATTTGTAAATCGGAATTCCGGCTTCCTTCATGAGAATATCAAGTTCTGCCATTAGGTGTTCTGGCGGTCTTATTGAAGGTGGCCTTGGGGGACCAGCAGGAAGTCCTACTCTTTCCATCGCAGCCTTTATGAATGGACCTTCACCTCCGGTTTCCTGAATTACCTTAATGATCCATTTACGCCATTTCCATTTGAAATCACCCAATCGTGCTTTGGCCGTTTCATAATCAGAATTCTTGAGTAGTTGCCATATTTCAGATGGATATTCAGGCCAGAAACCACTCAAATGTGTGATGAATCCGGTAGCTCCTAATACATTGCTCCAGATATGTTCTCCACCATTGTCAATTATTGCCAATTCTTCGGCGAAATTTACCAATCCTTCCCTGTACAGTTGCGGATCGGGTGCAGACCATTTCATGGCGTTAACATTTTTTATCTGACACAACCGATTTATGAGATCAATACTCATAGTCAAACCTTCCCACCAGGTATGGTAAATCATAAGATTGACGTCAGACCCTGCGCTAACATACTCAAATAGTCTAATTACATCAGCTTCTGAAGGTTCGTAATAGTAGGTCGGTCCTAGCTGCACTCCATGCAATCCTATTTCAGTCGCATGTTCAGCAAGTTCGAGTACCGCGCGAACATCAGTATGCTGAATACTGGTAAGTACAGGTACTTGTCCTTTGGCAGCCTCCATGGCAGCGGACATTACAGCCTTTCGCTCGTCAATATTCATCGTCGGGTGTTCTCCACCAGCGCCGCCAACCAATAGGGTTCCTTTTCCTGTCACAACCCCTCTATCAATCATGAATCTTATATTGCCGGCCAGTGACTTTAAATCTAAATCAAAATTCTCTTTGAAGGGGGTAGCCACTGCCACCATTGGCCCACACAACCATTCTTTTATATTCTCATCACCTATCGGCATATATTTCCTCCGCTTAACTAAACAAAATGTTATCTAAGAGTAGTACGTGGATCCGATCCATATCTGTTTGTGCCTGATTCCCCTTGTCGAGCAAGCCAACGAATCCAGATCACTATCATCAGAATCCACAGAATTATGCACAAACCCATTAATAGGAGTCCCAAACTTAGAGTAGCCATAACCGCCATGGCTATAGAGGCAAAGAATAGGATGAAAAGGCCAACAAATAAAAGAAATACCCATAACTGCCACCACCCGGTTTTATCTATGTCATGAAGCCTACGCGATGTGATTGATAGGTTGGGAATAATCAAAAATATTGAAAGTATGTTGACCAATGGAATCCAGCTTACGATCATTCCAAACAAAATCCACCACCAAAATTCCGCCCTTGTAGCACGACCACTGAACTTAAAATAATTCACAAATCCCAATTTAATAGCCTCCCCAAATCCCACCATCCCTTGGTCATTGGCTTGGTATTCATGTAACTCATAATTGATCTCGGGCGAAGAATTTAACTCAGTTCCACAAATACCGCAGAACTTCGCAGAAGAATCATTTTCTTTTCCACACGTGACACATTTCATCGGCGCATTATAGTTCCATCAAAACGACATAGCCACGAAGCAGCAACCCACAAGAATATTTAACCGAGCTATCACATAAATTCTTAGCGGGCTGTCAATCCTCCATCCACAGGCAGTTCTGCTCCAGTAATATAGGATGCATCATCAGATGCTAGAAATAGAACCGCATTGGCCACCTCTTCAACCAGGCCAACTCTGTTCATCGGAACATCCTGAAGCATTATTTTTCTAAATTCAGGGTCTGCCGTCATTTCAGAGGTCGTCATTGGAGGCATTACACCGGGATGAACTGAATTAACCCTGATGCCGCTTTCAGCATATTGAATTGCTGCAGATTTTGTCATGAGCCGAACCGCCCCTTTGGATCCGCTATATCCCATGTGCACATAAGATTGTCCGATTATTCCGGAAATGGAAGAAATATTTACTACACTTCCTCCTCCTCCTTCCAACATAACACCCAAACAATATTTCATCCCAAGGAACACTCCTCTGGTATTTACTTTCATCACGTTATCGAAAATATCTATGTCTAACAGATCTGGAGACGAGGCACTTATTCCAGCATTATTCACCAAAACATCCAATTTCTTAGACCCTTCTTTAAGATTCTGTATGAGAGCTTCCCAGTTGGATTCATCTGTAACATCCAGATGGACATATTCAGCCGAACCTCCATTTTGATTTATCTCTTCCGTTAATTTTTCCCCGAGATCATCCTGGATATCGGCTAAAATCACATGGGAACCCTCATTAGCAAAAAGTTTCGCTTCAGCTGCCCCCATCCCGTTTGATGCCCCTGTTATTAATGTGGTCTTATTCTGCATTCTCATAGTTTTCCCCAGCCCTTTACTTATTAATATCCAACTATTTCATTTTCCATTCCGGCTTTCTTTTTTCTGAGAAAGCCTTAGGCCCTTCAATAGAATCCTCAGTTGAAGAAATTCTTTCCGAAATTGGAATGGCTAATTTTTGCGAGTATTCAACCGGCAAATTTCTCCCCTGATAAACAATTTGCTTTATTGCCTGAACTGCTAATGGTGCACAGAGTTTTATCTCTCCTGCAACTTGATCCACCCTTTCTAGCAATTCCTCCCTGTCTTCTACAACATCCTGAATAAGTCCTATGTTATACGCTCTTTCAGAATTGATTCGACTCCCTGTTAATTGCATATATAAAGATTCTCCCAGGGGAACCATCCGATTAAGATTATGCAATCCATACCCAGCGAGTATGCTCCATCTTGGTTCAGGCAGACCAAATTCCGATTTTTTGGTAGCGATCCTAATATCGCATTGTAACGATACTTCTAGACCTCCAGCTACACAAAACCCATCGATAGCTGCAATCAAAGGTTTATAAACACCCATATCAACAAATGACCCTGCTCCTCTAGGATCTAATGAAGGGCGTTCACCCTTAGAATCCAAAGAGGCTCTTTCTTTCAGATCCATTCCAGCAGAAAAAGCTCGTCCACCTGCACCAATCAAAATACCCAAAATAACCTCTGGGTCATCCCTAATTTCAGCAAGAGCTTCCCTCAGACCAGCACTCAACTCCCTGTTTAAAGCGTTCATGGAGTCAGGTCGGTTTAATGTTATGTAACCCACACCGTCTCGTTTTTCATACAAAATCGTATTGGTAGAGATCGTCATTTTTTTCTCCTAGGAATTCTTGCCGTTAAGAAGACAGATATCATTCTAATTAAATTTTCGTAAAATATTTATGTGACCATAAAAAGGTATTCTACGCTCATTACAGGTACATTGGATCATGAGAATAAATGTAATAGGAACTAGTGGTAGCGGTAAATCCACTCTTTCGAAACGCATAGCTAAAAAACTTGATATTCCATACATTGAACTGGATGCGCTATTTTGGAAATCTAATTGGACTGAATCTAAAGATGACGAGTTCTTTCCTAAAATAGAGAAAGCTGTTTCCGGGGAAGACTGGGTTTTGGATGGTAACTATTCCCGAACTCAACACATCAAATCTAAACGAACACAGATGGTGGTTTACCTAGACCTGCCATTCCATGTGGTCTTGTATAGGATAGCTTCTAGAAGTCTAATTCGAGGTTTCAAAGGTACCGAATTATGGTCCGGGAACAAAGAGACAATTTGGAAACATTTATTCACCCGTGATTCTATGATTTGGTGGGTTATCAAAACCTTCCACAAAAATCGAGAAAGATACATTTCACTATACGATCAAGCCGAATATTCCCATATCAACTTTGTACGGCTTCGTTCTTCGGAGGAAGTTGAGTATTTTATTTCGCAACTTTGATTTATTGAATAAATCTATGTGCAAATAAGGTCAACCACCTTCACACTCTTTCAAATAGTACGTGGCTTGCAGGCAGGCTTTCAAGAAATGGTGGCTGGGCTATTTTGGGTAACCCAGCACTTAGGTCTCTTCATCTTATATTTCTGATGTAGGGGCTATTAACTCCACTCCCAAAGGTGCCAAATACCGTTGCCTTCCCCATCAACATCCCACTCATGCACAAGACACATTCCATTAAGTTCGGCAAGTGAAGGGACAGAGGTAGAAAAAAATGCAGACCCTCTAAATTTTGCTCCGCCATCCTCAGTGAATGCACCAGCTCCATTAGCAATGAAAGATACGGGCCCTTCCGCTGTTAAAAATACTCCCGAGTCAGGGCATTCACCATATACAGATCCGTCTGCCCTCAATTCTGACCAGTAGGTGGCCATAAAATTTCCCTCCACTCCCAACATCGTGCCTGTTCCTTGACCAGACGTCTCAAACCTTGGTACTCCATTCTCAGAAGGCAGCATTTTGTTGGTGACAGTGGCTCTCATTTCGGCTACTTTTTTTCCTAGCATCTTGTTCTCCTTAATTTATCTCTATTTTGTTCATCTTATCTAAGAACAAGCCATTTTACTATCATTCTCCACTCATATCTCAGTTTATTTCTAGTTTAAATCTCATTGAATACTACACGCAGATAATTCAGTATAAATAAGCTTGATTAGCTAAGAAGAGAAATACATCAATTTGAAAGTAGGGGGATGAATATGGCTATAATGAATTTTCTTTCAGACATTCGCAACGCGGCTCTCGCCAATGCAGTGATTGTCATTTTTCACATCTACATCGCTTTTGCTGTCGAAGGACCAAGTTTTCTTGTCATCGTACTTCCCATTGGAGCTCTGGTTGCTGGCGCATATTTCGTCAAAGGTAAGATAGGAGCCGCTTTACTTGCTCTCCCAACACTTGGTTATCTACTTGTTTTTGCAATGGAAGGGCCAAACATGGTTGACATGTTAAAAACCGGAGGCGATGAGGACGTTGGATGGGGAATATACCTACTACTGCCATTCTGGATATTCACTATCCTACTAAACATCGTATCTATAATTGCCGAGGTACGAGGTACTAGCAAATACTCAAATAGCTAAACCCATTTCCAAATTTATAGGAGGAAATTAACCTTGTTTAAATTTTTGATAGGAAAAGAAATAGGACATTTACAGACGGGACTCATCCTGTCACAGGTTGGAGGATTGATTCTGATTTTTATGGGTTTGATGGTCATATTTCCTTCAAGAATGTTTACTTTCGAGGACGTTGGCGGTTTTATATGGATAATTTTGGGGCTTGGCATAATCCGGATGCTTGCACCTATTGCGGTTAGCAAAGGTTCAAAAATAGCATTCTGGGTCGTTGTTCTCTTGAGTATTCTTAAATTAGCAGAATCCTTCCTGGCAACTGTGGGAGACCCCGAAGAAAATTTGGGATGGTACTGGTATCTCGTCCTGACAGGTGGTATCGAAGTCGGAGTTCTCATACATTTATTAAATCCAAAGGCAAGGGCAGAACTGAGCAATCAGTAATTTCAAAATATAGGTAGCGCCCGAACGACGCTACCTACACATGTTCTATAGCAATCAGCTACTCCGAGTTGGCAAAAACAAATGTGGGTGGTGCTGTGACACCAGCTTCTCCCATTCCCGTTTTTATCTCTTCCGAAGCTAAAAATGCCTTGGCTGCATCAACGGTGGTCCATGTATTAAGAACACTAATAACATTAGGGTCATCTGCATGCCGCAAGACAATTGCAGATAGTTCACCAGCTTCTTTTCGTGCCTGTTCAAATTCGTCAAAAACTTTCTTCCAGGCATCAAAATCTTTTACAGGATGAGTAACGATAACGTAGGTAGCCATATTTTCTCCTTCCTACTCAATTTGTTCAGTTTTCGGGAACCAAATATATTAATTCCGTCAAAAGAAAGCTGGACTGTCCTAATTGCATAAGGCAATCCAGCTTTATGGTTGATATCTTAACCCTGGCTACTGTACACGATACGTCCCAAATTCCTAACCGGGCTACCAGATATTAATTCAGGTATGTTTCCTAAATGCTTCAGGGATGCAACCCGTCTATCCTCTATGTCCTGAAGACTAGTACCGAACATAGAGACCATCACCTGACCTATCGGTCCAGCTATTTGCCTACTTATAACGTTCTTTGGTTGTCCACCTAATTTTTCTCTGACGTCCAACAATCTCTCTATTAACTCTGGAGTATCTCCTGGTTTAGCAATCATTATCAATCGTGAAACAATTGTAGGTTGATAACCTTCAGGAAATTCCGGGCCTGCCAGCATTTCTGAAACAAAATAATTGGTCTCGTCACAAAGTTCATCAATCTCATTCTGTCTTTTCTGGGCTTCTACATTATCCATAAACCCATTTTGCATTTGGTCTATGTCATCTAATGTCTGGAACCCGCTAACAAGCGAAATCAGACCCGGTCTTGGTTGTCCCCGGTTTGCACCACTAACTGGGACCGTGATGTTCCCAGATCTACCGGTAGCAGAGTGAGCCTTTTTCATTGCCTCCAAAACCTCAAAAGTCTTTCCCGCTTTTGGCACTCTTAGAAAATTAATAAAATATGGCATATAAACTCCTTTTAATACTATTTAGCACAATTCCATTGAGAATGGACTATACGAATTGCCTTGGTGAAAATCAAATAGATGTAATCAGGGCTTGTCTCTAATTCTGGACAAAATTGACCTACCGCTTTGAATAAATTCCATAAGAGTCATTTCCTATTATCTGGTGAAGTCTTAATACAGCTGACCAATCAGAAATATAACTATGGCTGCTGTGTTAACTTCCGAGGTTTTTTGACAAACAACATCAGGAAGGCCCCGAAAAAGGTTAATATTGCGAACACCGAAAATGGGATTACGTAAGAATTTGTAGTATCAAACATATAGCCGGCAAATAGGGGTGCCCCTATCATTCCTATATTCATTGGGAACTGGGATATGCCCATAATCGTAGCGAAAGCCTTTCGCCCGAAATATTCTCCCCGGATAGCTGTGGTTAATGGGTTACGACCACCAAATCCTATTCCATACAGTAAGGCAAAAATGTAGGCTAAAAGGATAGTATCTGCGAACGCAATTATTGTTAAGGCGATTCCCTGGATAGCAAGAAAGATGGCGATCATAAGAGTTTTAGGAAGACGGTCCGCAAAATAACCTGAAAGGAACTGAGATGGCAAGGCCACTATGGTATAGGTGAGGACCACAGTACCTGCTCCACTCAACGTCATACCCATATCTGTAAGTTTTGGCACTAGGTGTAATGCAAGTGTAACGATTGCAACACTTGAGGCCACCTGCATGACCGTTAGTATCCAAAACGCCGGAGTTCTTAACGCCTGTGCCGCAGTAAAATCAGGCTCATCGTCCTCTGTTAAGACGGACTCTGACGAGTTCTCTGAGTCACCGTCAGGTTGTAGACCCATATCCTCTGGGTGGTTTCTTATGGCTTTCGCCGCCGGGCCCACAACTATTAAGAGAAATACCCCTATTATTGTGGCAGCCCCGCTAAATTCAAAAGCTTCTATTCCAAGCGCCAAAAGAGGAACAAGTAAACCTCCAAAGTGGATGCCAGACATAGCAGACGCCATGGCAAATGTCCGTTGCCGCGTGAACCAATTATTCACCATAGCGATTATGGCAAGCCAGCCCCCGAGACCTGAGCCGAGCGTGATAAGCATAAATGAAGCATAGAATGCCCAGAGAGTTTCTACTTGGCCCAGCCATAAAAAGCCTAGTCCCATAAGGATATAACCTATAAACACCATCTTCCGGGTTCCAACACGATCCACCAATAAACCTTCTACAGGACCCAGAATAGCCCCCTCCACTCTTGCTAGTGAGAACGCCCCGGAAAGGGCAGTTCGACTCCATCCAAATTGACGTTCAAGCGCGACCAAAATAGTTCCTAACCCTTGAAACACTGTAAGAGACATCAATGTCAGCAGAAAAGCAGCTACCCCGACAAGCCACCAGCCATAAAATGTATCTCCTGTTAGGAACAGGGGCCCTAAGGTACGGTTTCTACTTTTACCAGGAACACGTGGCATTATTCAGGTTCTCTTTAGAGTAGCGGCAAACTTAATGGAACAACTAATGACGAGT
>ENA-UPTF01002363-UPTF01002363.1-marine-metagenome-genome-assembly--contig:-NODE-2363-length-10976-cov-1.452243_pt1 | contig 10976 bp, 8 predicted proteins | sample MGYA00238166_ERZ767019 | MGnify/ENA primary metagenome ERZ767019 (study PRJEB28930, sample SAMN06266391) | marine metagenome | isolation source: Sea water from 250 m depth | place: Atlantic Ocean | study... | reverse complement strand
AAAGTTGAAGTAATAGGACTTGAATTGCAATTAGATTTGGTTGATTTGGCAACTAAAAGTGTTGAACTAAACAGCCTTAGTCATACTGTTACGTTTCTCCATGGTGACCTCTTATCTCCCCCAAAATGTATTGGTGAATTTCTTTTTGACCATGTTATGGCAAATCCGCCTCACCTTAATAGACAAAAAGTAAATTCGTCACCTAATTTACAAAAAGAAATTGCATATGTTGAAGGAGAAGCTGCGCTTACGGACTGGATAAAATTTGCACTGCAGAACGTTCGGGTCGGTGGAACAGTTACTTTCTTGCATCGTTACGATCGTCGAGATGAAGTTGTTTCGGGCTTGGAGGAAGGTGCCGGCGGGATTATAATTTTTCCTCTTTGGCTAAGGATCCGGGGTGACGGGGCAAAACGGGTCCTTATTCAGGGAAGAAAAGGTATAGAAGGAATAACAAAATTAGCTACTGGGATTGTTTTATACGATGATAATGAAAATTTTTCTACTGAAGCGACCAAAATTTTGAGAGAAGCTGACAGGCTAATTTTATAGATATCTTGTAATTGGGTCCTTAGGAGCTTAACTGACTACGATGATAAGAAAATATCTAGAAAAATTAAGAGTTCCAGGATTTCGCAATCCCAAACCGGTGGTTGCGGTGTTAAGACTTTCTGGGGTCATTGGACAAATTGGAAATCCAATTCGTCAAGGTCTAACAGCAGTAGATCTTATGCGTTCTATTGAACGCGCTTTCTCCTTACCTAAGCTTAAGGCTGTAGCTCTCCAAGTGAATTCGCCAGGTGGTAGTCCAGTACAGTCTTCTTTAATATTCAAAAGAATCCGTGCTATGGCGGAAGAAAAAGAAATTCCTGTATTTGCTTTTGCTGAAGATGTTGCCGCTTCTGGTGGCTATATGTTGGCCTGTGCTGCAGACGAAATATACGCTGATGAATCTTCGGTTGTAGGATCCATCGGAGTTATTTCATCGGGCTTTGGCTTCGTTGAATTGCTTGAAAAATTAGGTGTGGAAAGGCGAGTGCATACAGAAGGTAAAAATAAAAGCATGCTAGATCCATTCCAAAAGGAAAATCCACAAGATGTTAAACGGCTGAAGGAACTTCAAGGAGATATCTACACAACATTTACCAATATTGTAAAATCTCGAAGGGGCGACAAGCTTAAGAAGCCATACAGTAAGCTTTTTACCGGCGAATTCTGGACGGGTCGTAAATCTCTTGAACTTGGGCTTATAGATGGGATAGGAGAGCTAACGAGCGTTATGCAAGAACGCTACGGTGATAGGGTAAAATTCCATCCCGTGTCCGAACGCAAGTCATGGCTTAAACAAAAGTTTACCATGTGGTTGCCTCAAGGTCCGAACGTGGGCAGTTGGGCTGGTGAACTAATTTGTGCGGCTGAAGAGCGGGCTCATTGGGGTCGTTTTGGTTTATAAACAAGGCGGAACCGTTTGACCTATTCAATGAAACAGCGTTAGAGCACCTTATGCTTGGTTTCAGCTTACCCAAAATACTCGTTCTCGCAGCGATTGTCGCCTTAGTATGGTACGGGTTTAAAATATTTGGTCGTGGGCGAGTGCTGGAAAAATCAATAAAGAAAGGTGATATTTCCGCAGAGAATGAGAAGCAAAATGTGGACTTGGAGGAGTGCCCAATATGTGAAGCTTACGTTGATGCAGGAGCTTCATCCTGTGGCAAGAACGACTGCCCCTTGCCACTTGGTTAATACCTCACCCGTTGCTGATTTAATATTTGTTCAAATTTCAATTTATTGGTTAGGGGCTTTATATCTCTCCCTAGGAAATCTTAACATTTTTTCGGAAACGTTTAGAATACATAGCTAGAATAATTTAGGATTTACTCCTCGATTTAGCGTTTACCAATCTGATATTAAGTGAGTGTGGTTTAGGTCCATAGATACTAATTTAAATTAGTGTTTCATAATTCGTGCCTTCTCGTAGTTAAATAACTGCAGAAAATAGTGCTTAAGGCAGCAGGAAGAATTTTAGCTACTTGACCGAGGCTTTATGCCCAAGTATCTATCGCTTCAATTTTTCGGTTCACGCTGGATTTGATGATGGGGAATGACCCCCAAAACGGCCAGGATTTTCAATCCCTGATCTTGAGACTGCAGTCCTATTGGGCGGATTACGGCTGCGTACTTTTGCAGCCGTACGACATAGAAATGGGAGCAGGAACGTTTCACCCAGCGACGACGTTGAGGGCACTGGGACCCGAGGCTTGGCAAGCCGCCTATTTGCAACCATCCAGACGACCGTCAGATGGTCGTTATGGTGAAAACCCCAATCGGCTACAGCACTATTATCAGTTCCAGGTTATACTGAAGCCTTCCCCCATCGAGGCACAGGAGCTATATCTTGATAGTCTCTATAATCTAGGGATAGATCAAAACCTTCATGACATAAGATTTGTAGAAGATGACTGGGAAAGTCCAACCTTGGGCGCGTGGGGGCTCGGATGGGAGGTATGGTGTGATGGTATGGAAATCAGCCAATTCACCTATTTCCAGCAAGTAGGTGGAATTGACTGTAATCCAGTGTCTGTGGAACTTACCTATGGTTTAGAACGGCTAGCTATGTACGTTCAAGGTATCGATAATGTCTACCAGTTAGATTGGAATGGCATGGGCGTTAAGTACGGAGATATTTTCCTACAAGCAGAGAAAGAGTTTTCTCTCCACAATTTCGAATACGCCAATACTGATATGCATGTTGGCCATTTTGAAGATGCAGAGAGAGAATGTGCATACCTTCTGAATAAAAGATTGCCGCTACCCGCCTATGACCAGTGCATTAAGGCATCCCATCATTTTAATTTATTGGATGCTCGAGGTGTCATTAGTGTGACGGAGCGTCAAGCCTATATCGCCCGAGTCAGAGCTTTGGCTAAAGGGTGCTGTGAAAGTTGGTTGGAGAGTAACGGATTGTTTGATGCCCGAGCTTCTACTTGAAATTTTATCAGAGGAAATCCCTGCTCGCATGCAGGCAAAAGCTGCTGACAATCTAAAACGGATAGTTGGGGAAAGTCTTAACGATATTGGTTTGGAATTTGTCACCGCTAATTCATACGTAACGCCGAGGCGGCTCGCTGTGGTTGTGGATGGTCTGCCAAATAACACGCCCGAAGTTTCTGAAGAACGCAGAGGTCCCCGTGTGGATGCACCCAAAAAAGCGATTGATGGGTTTGTAGGCGGGCTTGGGTTAACTCTTAATGATCTGGAAAAAAGGAAGACCGAGAAAGGTGAATTTTATTTTGCCGTACTCTCAAAGACGGGCCAAAAAACAGTTGTTTTGTTGAAGGAATTGTTGGAAGAAGCGATTTCCAAGGTACCCTGGCCAAAAAGTATGCGTTGGGCCGGTCATACTGAACGGTGGGTCCGACCTATACATTCATTAATTTGCATATTTGATGGTAATGTTATTCCGATAAGCTATGGGTCTTGTACGGCCGACCGGAAGACATCAGCTCACCGTTTCTTGACAAATGCCCTTGTAGAAGTTGCGAATTTTGCTGATTACAAAAAGACCCTAGAAACTGGCTATGTGCTGATTGACCCAAAGGACCGCAGATCCAAAATTTTGGGCGAAATCGAAACTTTGGCGACTAAAGAGGGACTAACGCCAATAGAGAATCACACTCTTCTAGATGAAGTTGTGGGTCTGGTCGAGTGGCCAATCGCTCTAATGGGGCAAATGGATGAAGCGTTTTTGGAGATACCCCAGGAAGTGCTTACTACCACCATGCGGAAGAACCAAAAATATTTTGCTCTTATCGCTCCAGATGGCACATTAGCTCCCAGATTTATTATGATCGTCAACAAGGAAACACCTGATCAAGGTGCGTCAATAATAGCCGGAAACGAGAGAGTTTTACGTTCGCGCTTAGCTGATGCGAAGTTTTTTTGGGATCAAGACCGACAATCGAGTTTGGAAAGCCGCCTTTATCGTCTCGAAACCATTACCTTCCACGCCAAACTTGGAACACTGGCCGAAAAAGTGGCGAGGGTAGGCAAACTTGCTATCTCGTTAGCAGATGGTGTTGGCGCAGATAAACAGTTAGTTGGCCGTGCGGCACAATTAGCAAAGGCTGATCTTGTAACAGCAATGGTAGGTGAATTTCCTGAAGTGCAAGGGGTAATGGGCCGGTATTACGCGCTAAACGATGGTGAGGCTAAAGAAGTTGCTCAAGCCATTGAGGAGCATTATGCGCCGGCTGGTCCTTCTGATTTCTGTCCAATGGCGCCTGTTAGCGTAACCCTTGCCTTGGCAGATAAGATTGACACGCTGGTCGGCTTCTGGGCGATCGACGAAAAACCTACCGGATCTAAAGACCCTTATGCTCTCCGAAGAGCGGCGTTAGGCATTATTAGGCTTGTCGTGGAGAATAATCACCGTTTAAATCTTATGGATGCGTTTTCTCATGCATGGAAAATCGCCGGTTACCCTGGCAATCAGCAAAGCGTCTTAGAAGGTCTCCTGCAATTTTTTTATGACCGATTAAGGGTCTATCTCCGTGGAAAAGGTGTTCGCCACGATCTAATATCTTCAGTATTCAGTAATGGTATTGAAGATGACCTTGTTCGATTTTTGACACGTGTGGACGTTTTGGAAACATTTCTAAAAACTGATGATGGTGCAAATTTATTGGCGGCCTATAAACGTGCAGTCAACATTTTGCGTATTGAGGAGAAAAAAGACAAAAAAACATACGATTATTCTGAAGGCCTCGATCACAAATTGCTTACCGAAAAAAATGAAATCTCGTTAGCTAAAACCTTAATTGAAATCCTACCTACCGTAAAAAGTGCTTTGGCTAAGGAGAATTATTCTGGTGCAATGGAGTCATTAGCTTCCACGCGTGACTTGATTGATTCCTTTTTTAATACGGTGACCGTAAATTGTGACGACCCTTTGGTGAGAAAGAATAGATTGATGATACTGAGCCTGATTAGAGAATCCTTTGACCAAATCGCTGACTTTTCTGAAATTGAAGGGGGCGAACGTTGAGTAAACTTGTTTACGCCTTTGGCGGGGAATCCGTTGAGGGAGATGCTGATATGCTTAACTTGCTGGGCGGCAAGGGCGCAAATCTGGCTGAGATGTCGTCCATAGGTTTACCGGTTCCGCCTGGCTTCACTATTACCACTCAAGTTTGCAATCAATATACACGTAATAATAAGTCTTTCCCCGAAGGTTTGAAGGATCAAGTGATCTCAGCTTTGACTAAAGTTGAGGAAATAATTGGTAAAAGATTTGGGAGGCAAGAAAATCCTCTTTTGGTAAGTGTGCGTTCTGGTGCCCGAGCCTCGATGCCGGGTATGATGGATACAGTACTTAATCTAGGTCTTAATAACGACACAGTGCAAGGATTGGCCACTGTTAGTGGCGATGAGAGGTTTGCATACGATACCTATCGTCGTTTCATTCAGATGTTCGGGGATGTAGTACTTGGTGTAGAACATTACAATTTTGAAGACATCCTCGCCGACTATAAAGATGATCGAGGTTTCGTACTTGATACAGATTTAGGTTCAGCTGATTGGCAAACGATCGTTACTATTTATTTAGAAAAAGTAGAGGATCTAATTGGTAAGCCATTCCCGCAGGACCCTTATGATCAGCTTTGGGGTGCAATCGCGGCCGTATTTTCGAGTTGGACGAACGAACGTGCTAAAGTCTACCGAAAACTCCACCATATTCCGGAAGAGTGGGGTACAGCAGTGAACGTGCAGTCTATGGTATTTGGCAACATGGGTGATACATCGGCTACCGGCGTTTGTTTTACCAGAAACCCATCCACCGGTGAAAATGTGTTTTATGGTGAGTTCCTGGTTAATGCCCAAGGTGAAGATGTTGTCGCGGGAATTCGCACTCCACAGCCTCTGACCATTGCAGAAAAAGAGAGGAGCCAGACTTCATTGCCTGCTATGGAAGAGGTAATGCCATCAATCTATAACGAAATTTGTAATATTCGAACGCAACTCGAAACCCATTACAAAGATATGCAGGATATAGAGTTTACAGTTCAGCAAGGTAAATTGTGGATGTTACAGACACGCAGTGGCAAGCGTACTGCTGCGGCAGCACTTAAAATTGCAGTAGATATGACGAACGTAGGTTTGATCTCAAAGGAAGAGGCCATTTGCCGTGTCGATCCATTCGCATTAGATCAATTGCTGCATCCTACTCTTGATCCTAACGCCTCTCGAAATGTTTTGGGGAAGGGACTACCTGCCTCGCCGGGGGCTGCAAGCGGAAAAGTCTGTTTCTCATCTTTAGAAGCAGAAGCAATAGCCGCCAAGGGTGGCAAGGTGATACTTGTTCGCGTTGAAACAAGTCCGGAAGATATAGGAGGCATGCACGCTGCCCAAGGTATTTTAACTACGAGGGGAGGGATGACTAGTCACGCTGCGGTTGTAGCACGAGGTATGGGGCGGCCTTGCGTTGCAGGTGCAGGTGAAATACGTGTCGATTATGCCCAACAATGCCTAGTTGCCGGTGGACAAACTATTGGACAGGGTGAAGTAATCACTATTGATGGGACTCGTGGTGATGTGATGTTTGGGGCTGTTGATACAATACAGCCGGAATTAACTGGTGAATTTGGCATATTTATGGGTTGGGTGGATGAATTTCGTACTATGGGAGTCAGAACAAATGCTGAAACGCCGGAAGATGCAAAAACGGCGGTTGAATTTGGTGCCGATGGGATAGGTCTCTGCAGGACGGAGCACATGTTTTTTGATCCTGTTCGGATTGTTAGTATGAGAGAAATGATACTTTCAAGGGACGAGGCTGGTCGACGTGTGGCCCTTGAAAAATTATTGCCCTACCAGCGGGAAGACTTCAAAAAACTTTTTACAATAATGCGCGGTCTTCCCATCACAATCCGATTACTAGATCCGCCTCTTCATGAATTTTTGCCTGCTAAGGAGGAGGAACTTGAAGAAGTAGCACAAGCGGCTGGCACTGATGTGATTGAAGTTCGCGCTCGTGTAGCTGCTTTGCACGAAACCAATCCGATGCTGGGTCTTCGAGGTTGTCGTCTTGGTATAATGTATCCGGAAATTTACGAAATGCAGTGCCGCGCAATTTTTGAGGCTGCTGCCGAAGTTGAGAAGGCTTCCGGGGAATGTGTTGTAACGGAGGTGATGATCCCCTTAGTTGCATCTAAGGAAGAATTTAAGATATTGAAAGATGTCGTTGGAGTAATTGCGAAAGAAGTAGAAGATGCTGCGGGCTTATCTTTAAACTATCTGATTGGTACGATGGTAGAGTTGCCGCGCGCGGCACTTCGAGCGGGGGAAATTGCAGAGGAAGCCGAATTCTTTTCTTTTGGAACCAATGACTTAACCCAAACCACATTTGGTCTCAGCCGTGATGATTCTGGAACATTCCTAGATCCTTATATTCAAAATGGAATTTTCAAAAACGACCCTTTTGTCACCATCGATCAAGATGGCGTTGGAGAGTTAGTTGAAATTGCCGTTGAGCGAGGGCTTGCCAGTAGAATTGATCTTAAACTTGGAATTTGTGGCGAACATGGTGGCGATCCAGAGTCAATTAAGTTTTGCAATAAGATTGGGCTACATTACGTTTCATGTTCCCCATATCGGGTACCTATTGCGCGCCTTGCTTGTGCGCAGGCTTCTCTGAAAATAAAAGAGGACATTGCATCCGCCTAGTCAATGATTAGGGGAACTAGTTCTTTCTCCCTCTTGATCATGAGTTCGGGAGTTCACTCATTAAAAGTGGACGCGTTAGGCATATAACATCAACATATTATGGGCGTGATAAAGAAATATTCAGCTTAGTAAGCTAGTCGAAAGTTTCAAACTTTTCGATCCTAACGTTGAAGGCAATAGAAACCCGCTCCCTTTTACCCATGTAAGGATTTACGGTGTGACGAAGCCATGCGGGAAAGCACAAAAGTCGACCATTTTCGGCAGTAAATCCTATTCGTTGCCCGAATGGATTGCCTGGTGTGGGGACCATTTCAACGCCATGACGGGGATCAAAGAACTCGATAGACCCAGCATCTTCAGGAACATCAATTGAGTCATCTAAGCCGGATTCAATATAATAAACCCCAGACCAGGTGCAGCCGGGATGTGTATGTGCTTTATGGTAACCCCCTTTTCGCAGGATGTTGGCCCACGCGATGTAGGTGCTGTTAGCAGACATGTTTTCATCAGCCACGCCTGTTGACAATTTTGTCAACTCAGTTACAGCCTCAGAAATAAATTCTAACAAACGTTCAACTTCTGGATAGTGCCAAGTGTGAACGTCTTCTGTAGAATGCCATCCACTCACAATACTTTTGGTGGTCCCTTTATCTTCCCGTTCTTTTTGGTGAACGATTTCCAGAAGTCGAGCATTCATGTCACTCGTGTCAGGGTAGAGTCTATTAAAAATGGGTGTAGGCCATACCAGGCGAACGTCATTATCTAGTTCTATTTTAATCTTCATGGCGTGTAGCTACATATTGAAATTTTGCCAATTATAAAGCTAATGAAACCAAAAAAACGCTATGTTCATCACGTAATTGATTTGTTGCTAACAATTTCCTCAGATTAACTTAAATATGTTTGAGGCCATTCAACCATCTAGATACCACACTTTTCCCGATATTGAATACCGAGTGGTTAGTGATGGATACATAGTTCCAAAGTGTGTGGGCAATTTTACTCTACCTAGTATCATTTCGCGGTAATGTCACTGGCTCACCAAGTTCGTCGGATAAATCGGCAGCAATATATACATCCATTACCAATCGAGCTTCTGAAGGTTTCACCATTACAGGTCGGTCATAAACCACCGCTTCAAGAAAGTGAATGGTTTCTTCTTGCATTGGTCCGGCGAAAACATGGTCAACGGGTTCGCCAGGCATAGAGGACATTGGATAGCGAATGCCGTGTTCAGCTGTATTAAGTTGGACTTCTTTATGTGTGTCATCGATGGTCAAGGCGCCTCCAGTGCAAACTACTTCTATCCAACATTGGGAATAATTGGGGTAGCCGATGGGCAGTATCCAGCCCGCGCCTACCGTAATAGTTGTACCATCGTCCATGGTTACCATTATCCATTGATGGTCAGGTGTTTCACTTTGTTGACGGAACAATTTGCCTGAGGTCTGTGAGTAAACACGTACCGGTTTCCGAGGTTGTAGACACCAAAGCAAGAAGTCTAAATCGTGTGTTGCTTCCATGGCAGCCGGTGATAATTTTGTTCGGCCGGTGATTTTTTTTCCAAGTTCACGGGTTACGTTCCTACTGACTAAGCAGGTCACCGGGTCACCAGCCAAGCCTTCCTTGAGGACTTTATTAACATAGGCAAAGCGAGGTTTGAATCGCTGAGAATACCCGACGGTAAATTTTAAATTGTTTGCTTCGGCAGTAGCAATTACTTCATCTGCTTCTTCAATCGTGCTCGAAATTGGCTTCTCAACGAATACATGTTTTCCAGCGTCAAGGGCCGCTTTAATCATGGGGTAGTGTGTCGTTTCCGGCGTTGCCGAGACAATGGGTGGATATGGGACCACAGAGGCAGCTGATGGTACGGGTATGGTCGCAGATCATGCCGCTGCCTGTGCAGCAGACGTAGCAGCTGGCGATTACACCACGTCCTCTGACCAGAGGTCGTTCTCTGATCTGGATGTGGATTCATACTTTGCCACCGTGCAATGGGGATCCAATGGTGAGATCGGTGGACTGGAAGACCTGAACATGAAGTTCCGTTATTCCAGTCGTGAGACCGATTATGATTATCAGCAGGATCGGGACGGTAGCTTCTATGATATCGACAACATCGGTATGCCGATCTGGGCAACCAGCACGGGTGGTGATGTAGGTCAGGATAATGACACCGAAGGATGGGAACTGCTTTTTGACGGTCAGACGACAAACGAGTGGCGAGGCTTTAAGCAGACTACTATGCCTACGGGCTGGCAGGCCGTCGACGGTGCCCTGACCCGGGTCGGCGAAGGTGGAGATATCGTCACGAAAGCAACATTTGAAAATTTTGACCTTCAATTTGAATGGAAATTAGAAACAGGTGGCAACAGCGGGGTGTTTTTTCGAGTAACTGAAGATGAGGATGCCGTCTGGCATACAGCGCCAGAGATGCAAGTGTTGGATGACGACGCCCACCCAGACGGACAGGCCGCGATGACTTCTGCCGGCAGCGACTATGCTCTCTACGGACGGAGCGAGGATGTTGTTAAACCTGTTGGAGAATGGAATCACTCTCGAATCGTTGTTAATGGCAGCCATGTCAAATATTGGCTAAACAACGTGCAAGTTGTTGATTACGAACTATGGAGTGACGATTGGGAACAACGAGTCGCAGCGAGTAAATTTGCAGCCTATCCGAATTTTGGTCGTGCACGACGTGGCCATTTTGCTCTACAGGATCACGGCAATCCTGTTTATTACCGCAATATAAAGGTTCGAGAACTTCCGAGTCGCTAGTTCACGTCCCGCAAGCTGCGGCACCCATGCCTATCACCATTCGCCTCAAACTCTTTACCATGATGTTTCTCCAGTATTTTGTTTGGGGAAGCTGGTATGTCACGCTTGGCACCTATCTCGGTGAAACTCTTGGGTTCCAGGGACAACAGATCGGTCTTGCCTACGGTACCACTGCCGTGGCTGCCATGATCTCTCCATTTTTTGTCGGGATGATTGCAGATCGGTTTTTTGCAACAGAACGAATTCTGACTGTTTTACATCTCATTGGGGGAGTCATTCTGCTCTTCGCCTCTCAGATGCAGACATTCCTACCTTTTTATTTGGTGTTGTTATCTTACACTTTGCTCTTTATGCCGACCTTGGCACTCACAAATTCCTTGTCATTTCATCAAATGCAGAATCCAGGGAAAGAGTTTCCAGTGATTCGCGTGCTGGGCACGATCGGCTGGATTGTTGCGGGAAACATTATT
>ENA-UPTF01002360-UPTF01002360.1-marine-metagenome-genome-assembly--contig:-NODE-2360-length-10985-cov-2.557022_pt1 | contig 10985 bp, 7 predicted proteins | sample MGYA00238166_ERZ767019 | MGnify/ENA primary metagenome ERZ767019 (study PRJEB28930, sample SAMN06266391) | marine metagenome | isolation source: Sea water from 250 m depth | place: Atlantic Ocean | study... | reverse complement strand
GAAGCTGCGAGAGAGCGTGGCCTACTCCAACGCGGCAGCGCTTGGCGCTCTAAAGACGCCGGCAGGTGCATTTCAGGCCTATCTCTCCACCCTCGCCGCAGTCGAGGAGGAGGCCGGCGTCAAGACCCTGCTCGTCAACAGCGTGTTGCAGCGTGGTAGGGCGAGACCGAACTGCGACTGGGACATCGTCGTGGTTAAGCACTATCCGAGTTGGCGTGCGTGGGAAATAGTCGAGAGCAGCGGGTTAAGGGAGGCGGCGTACGCACATCGTGACGCCGCAGTGTCGAATGACCACGTTGTGGTGGCCGTGCCTCGGATTCTCAACGCAACTCGGCAGTCACGACCAGACGACCCTACCGACACCATGGTCTACATCATGAACCACCTCGAGCTTCGCGAGCAGGCGCAGTACGCCGATGGCTCGTACCCCGGATCGACCGGCATCGAAGCCTACCGACGCTACCAGGGGGGTGGCTCGTTGGCTGACACGTCCCGTGATCTCATCATCATCGCCGAAGTACCCGCCGCCCTCAACGCGGCCGATGCTAACTGGACGAGCATCAACATCGTACGCTATCCCAGCTTGCGCGAAGTCGTGGAACTGACCCAGCCGAGCGATGATCCCGATAGCTGGTCGAATTTGAGCAAACACAAAGAGGCAGCGATAACCCGGCACTGCGGCCCGATGACCGTGCCGACTCTGCCCGAGTCGAGCGTGGGTGCCGTTTGGAATAAATAGGGTCAGAGTAAAAATACAGCAGTTCTAGCAGATGGTACCAGCGGGCGGACTCGAACCGCCACGCCCGTGAAGGCAATGGATTTTGAATCCATCGTGTCTACCAATTTCACCACGCTGGCACATTATGCTTATCTTTTGATGGCTCAGACTTTGCTCCCTAAGCTTGAGCGTATAGCCGCGAAACCCTTGAATATGCTGACATTGCTGCAGTTTGCATTATACCAATTGCCTGTTGAGGCGCAATGAAATAGGGCTTTCCAGAGTAAGAGATAATCTGCGCGTCGTACTTTATACCCCTTCCTTATTTATATACGCTTCGCACTTCGATTAAGAGTTATTAACAAATGCATGTAAATGAATTTTCCTATGACCTACCTACCGAGCTAATCGCTGATTATCCATCGGCAAAACGCAGCGAGAGTCGACTACTTTGTCTGGATTCCGTCAATGGAGCTATTTCCCATCAACAATTCCCGGAATTAATGCAATACATTAGATCTGGAGATTTGCTTGTATTCAATGACACTAAAGTCATTCCGGCACGATTTTTCGGTGAAAAAGAATCAGGCGGCAAAATTGAAGTGCTCATAGAAAGAGTAATAGGCGCAAACATACTAGTGGCCCAAATCAAAGCCAGTAAATCTCCTAAGCCGGGCACTAAGATATTTTTCTACAAGAAAAACACAGGTAATCCTCTCTCAGAATTAGTCGCCAAGGTTGTAGAACGAGAAGAAGAATTTTTCACTCTTGAATTCGATGCTGACCTAATTTTAACAAACTCACTCTTTCCTCATGGGCATATTCCTTTGCCGCCTTATATAAAGAGGCATGATGAAGAGATGGACCAAGACCGCTATCAAACCATCTATGCTAAAAACGAAGGAGCAGTGGCTGCTCCCACTGCCGGTCTTCATTTCGATGAGTCATTGTTAGAGCAGATTCGAGATCAAGGTGTTGAAACCGCCTTTTTAACCCTGCATGTGGGAGCAGGAACTTTTCAACCAGTGCGAGTTGAAAATATTAAACAACATAAAATGCATAAGGAGTTGATTGAGATTAGTGCAGAGATTTGCGAACAGGTAAATCAGTGTAAGGCGCGTGGTGGCAGAGTTGTAGCAGTTGGCACAACCAGCGTCCGAAGTTTGGAGGCAGCAGCAAACAACGGTCTGCTCGAGCCTATTTCAAAAGAAACAGATATCTTTATCTACCCAGGTTACAAATTTCAGATTGTCGATGCCTTGATTACCAATTTTCATCTGCCAAAATCTACTCTTTTAATGTTAGTAAGTGCCTTTGCGCCTAAAGAAATGATACTTGGCGCCTATTCAGAGGCGATAGCAGAGCGTTATCGATTTTTTAGCTATGGCGACGCCATGTTTATTTACTAATATTAACTTTGCTCAGATGTGTAAAGCCAAATCAAAACTACTAGTCTGGATCTCTTCATCTTTCCTATCTTTCCCTCATCTTCGACTATAATCTGATATACTTCGCGGCCCTGAATAAGATCGAATCATTCGGGTTTACGGGCCCTAATCAATAAAAGGACTATTCAATAATGAAAGCACCTGTGCGAGTTGCTATTACTGGAGCAGCAGGACAAATCAGCTACTCTCTACTTTTTCGAATTGCTGCTGGGGAAATGTTTGGAAGTGATCAGCCAGTTATTTTGCAGTTATTGGAAATCACACCCGCATTGGAAGCACTGCAGGGTACGGTAATGGAAATTGAAGACTGCGCGTTTCCCTTGATTGCTGGAATAGTGCAGACCGATGATCCAGAAGTTGCGTTCAAAGACGTTGATTATTGTCTGCTTGTTGGGGCGCGTCCCCGCGGTCCTGGTATGGAGCGTAAAGATTTGCTGGAAGCAAATGCCCAGATTTTTTCTATGCAGGGATCGGCAATAAATAGGTTTGCCAGCCGAGACGTCAGAGTTTTGGTCGTAGGAAACCCAGCAAATACTAATGCGTTGATTGCCTATCGCAATGCACCAGATCTAGATCCAAGCCAATTCACTGCCATGACTCGTCTCGATCATAATCGCGCGATTGCTCAGTTGGCGAACAAAACTAGCAAGCACAATACTGACATAGATGGCATGATTATCTGGGGCAACCATTCCGCGACTCAGTATCCGGACATTCATCATTGCACGGTCGATGGAACGAGCGCTTATGATCTCGTTGACCAAGAATGGGTAGCTTCTGACTTTATTCCTACCGTTCAACAAAGAGGCGCAGCCATTATTAAGGCACGTGGATTATCCAGCGCGGCATCGGCTGCGAATGCGGCAATCGAGCATTTGCGCGACTGGGCCTTGGGCACAGACGGTAAAATCGTCAGTATGGGTATTTGCAGCGATGGGAGTTATGGCATTGAAGAAGGATTAATTTATTCTTTCCCTTGTACCTGTAGCGATGGAAGTTACTCTATAGTTCAGGGATTAAACATAAATGAATTCAGCCAAGGCTTGATGGATAAAACTGAACAAGAACTTAAGGACGAGATGGATGCCATAGCAAGCTTACTCCCATGATTCGGAAAAGCCATTCGATGTAGTTTTTAAAAATAGAGCTTAGGCAAGATATGAAAAAACCTTAATTTATTTTGCATTAAATCGTTTCTTATGAACTTTGCATCGTTCTCCAATCTTCAGCGCAATCAATTTTGGATATTTCAGTTAATAGGCTGGTCAGCCTTATTTGTCATACTAATATTGCTTAGCATTTTGTTTAACCCGCCCACTGCCGGTTACTTTGTCAGTCTTGCATTGACATATGCGGGCAGTGCGTTAATCGCAGCTATCTTAACTTTAGGGTTGAGGCTTATTTATCGCTGGACTTGGGAGAGTGGTTTTATAGTTCGCTTTCTCCTAGCTTGGTTTGGATCTCTTTTTACGGCTTACTTATGGCAGTTGGCTCAAATTGACTTGGCTAATATGTTGTTAGATGCGGCGACTATTGAAGGACGAGTTTTATTTGGAGAGTTCCTTATTTTTAGCTACCCCTTAATGTTATTTTGGAGTGGTTTTTACTTTATCATTAAGTACTACCAGTTATTTCAAATTGAAAAAGAAAAAAGTTTACGTTCTGAAGCACTTGCTCACGAAGCGCAACTATTAATGTTGCGGTATCAGTTAAACCCACATTTTTTATTTAATACTTTGAATGCTATATCTACTTTAGTGCTCTCCAAAGTGACGGAGCAAGCAAACGAAATGGTGACAAAACTTAGTAAGTTTCTGCGATATTCATTGGATCACTCGCCTTTGGATCGAGTAAGTCTTGCTCATGAATTGGAAACCTCGGGACTTTATCTGGATATTGAAAAAGTACGCTTTGCCGATCGGTTGCGTCTTGAATTTGATATAGAGACTGGAACAGAATCGGCCCTGGTTCCAACTATGATTTTGCAACCCATCATTGAAAATTCCTTCAAGCATGGCATAGCGAAGAATGAGAAAGGAGGCACAATAACCATAAGAGTCCGTAAAAAGGGAAAGTTCCTCACCTTGGAAGTAGCTGATGACGGTCCTGGATGATCGGCAGATGAGCATGAACAGGAATTGTCCCTTTCAAAAGGCGTCGGTATCAGTAATATTAGAAACCGGTTGCAGGTGATTTACGGTAACGATCACGAATTGATGTTTACTAATGTTGAGCCTAGTGGGCTCTCAGTAACTGTAGTAATTCCTTATGACACAGAGTGAAGCAACAGCACTAAAAACAATTATCGTCGACGATGAAGAGTTGGCCCGCCAGGGCTTGTCTATGCGTCTCGAACAATATGACGAAATCGACGTAGTTCAGGAATGTCACAATGGAAAGGAAGCTATAGAAGCAATCATCGAGCATGAACCAGAAATTTTATTTCTAGATATTCAAATGCCTGGTATGACTGGATTTGAAATGATCAAAGAAGTACAGGGCGATGTTATGCCCTTGATTATATTTGTAACAGCCTATGATGCATTTGCTGTTGATGCATTTAAAGTGCATGCAATTGACTATTTATTAAAGCCGGTTGAAGCTGATCGCTTAGCTGAAGCTATAGATCGGGCCAAACAGCATAAAGAGAGGGAATATGCGATTCATGAAAAGCAGAAGCTTCTAGAATTAGCAGTTTCTCTTACCGGAAAATCACCCGCAGCGATAGGTGAGTTGGTAGAAAGTGGCGAGGAAATTGTCGAGCATGCAGATCGTCTTGCCATTAAAGATGGATCTTCAATTACATTTGTTCCAGTTAAAGATATCGATTGGATTGATGCGGCGGGTGATTATATGTGTGTGCATGTTAAGGGCGTAACTCACATCATGCGCACAACGATGAAGGAGTTAGAAGCCAAACTTGATCCCACCATCTTTCAGCGCGTGCATCGCTCAACGATTGTAAACTTGGAAAGGGTGGAAAAAGTTTCTTCCCATATTAATGGTGAATTTCATTTAACGCTAAACTGCGGCTCATCCCTCAAGATGAGCAGATCATACAAGGAAAAAGTAAAACACTTTTTCTAGGTCTTAGTTATATTGAATGTGGTTGAGTGGCAACTCAGTTGAATTCACGACTTCCCGCAACATAAAACTCGAATGCACATCAGACACTCCTTCTATTCGAGTAATTTTGTTTAGTAAGAATTCCTGGTAGTACTCCATGTCTGGTACGACCACTTTTAGCTGATAATCTGCCGACTGTCCCGTAATCAATAAGCACTCAATTACTTCAGGATAACCTTTTACCTTATGTTCGAAGACTTCGAACCGATCCGGGGTATGTCGATCCATGCTAATTTGAATCAGAGCGGTGAGTTTTAAATCTAGTTTGGAAGCATTTAACAGAGTTACTTGGCGATCGATGATGTCGGCGTCTTCCAACTGTTTGACCCGTCGAGCACAGGGAGAGGGAGAGAGGCCAATTTTGTCCGCCAGCTCGAGATTAGTGATCGATCCATTCTTCTGTAGTTCTTGAAGTATGCGCTTATCCAGCTTATCTAGCATGATTTCGCCTTCTGTATTGGTCAGAAAAACTTACCTTATCTAGAAATAGGGTAGAAATAAACAATAAAAACCTAAATATTGAAGAAAATAACTAAAAAAATGCTAATTCATTGGAATATATGTGTAGAATCACTACTGGCTTTCCACTATAGTTCCAAGTCTCGAACTGGCGGCATGGCACCGAGTTAAACAGGCTCAGCCCCGCAACAGCAGCCTTAAAAGGGTTGAAAGAAAGAAAACGAATTCGTAAATAACACAAGGCGCGTACCTAACATCGTTGAAGGGTATGGCCTATGTGTTATGTGCGTTGAGTTAAGGAAACTGGAGTTAGCAAAATGAACGGCCGTTTTGATCATACTAAGTACAACCCTTTTCCGCCGATCGATATCAAAGATCGAACTTGGCCCGAACAGGTAATTACCAAAGCGCCAACCTGGTGCAGCGTTGATTTGCGTGATGGAAATCAGGCTCTGATTGAGCCAATGTCCGTTGTGCAAAAGAAAAAAATGTTTGAGCTCTTGGTTGAGGTTGGATTTAAAGAAATAGAAGTTGGTTTCCCAGCCGCATCACAACCTGACTTCGATTTCGTTCGCAGTCTAATCCAAGAAGATAAAGTGCCTGAAGACGTGACAATTCAGGTGCTAACTCAAGCCAGGCCCGAATTAATTCAACGTACTTTCGAATCCCTTAAAGGCGCTCGTCGAGCCATTCTCCATTTATATAACTCCACTTCAGTAGTACAGCGAGAAAAAGTTTTTAAAACAGATAAAACCGGTATCGTTGAAATTGCCGTTGAAGGAGCGAAGGAAGTTGTTCGCTGTGCTGCACGGCAGCCTGAGACAGAATGGACGTTTCAATACTCTCCCGAGAGTTTTACCGGAACCGAAGTGGATTTTGCCGTAGAAGTTTGCGACGGGGTAAATGAGATCTGGCAACCGACCCCAGAAAATCCAGTAATCCTTAACTTGCCTGCTACTGTAGAAATGGCGACGCCGAATGTGTACGCCGATCAAATCGAATTGTTTGGTCGCCTAATAAAGAATCGCGACTCCGTAATTATTAGCCTTCACACCCATAATGACAGAAGCTGTGCGGTTGGCGCTGCAGAGCTAGCAGTAATGGCAGGTGCGCAGAGAGTTGAAGGAACTTTATTAGGTAATGGTGAACGCACCGGGAACATGGACATCGTGATAATGGCTATGAATCTTTATAGCCAGGGCATTGACCCAGAACTGGATCTTCATGATATGGATCGCATTGTATCGGTAGTTCGTGAGTGTACTCAGATTGATGTGCATCCGCGACAAGCTTGGTCAGGAGATTTGGTATTTACCGCTTTTTCTGGTTCTCATCAGGATGCTATCAAAAAATGTTTAGACATTTATGAAGAGGGCACTCCGTGGGAGATAGCCTATCTTCCAATCGATCCGCGCGATATCGGCCGCACGTACCAAGATGTAATTCGAGTTAATAGTCAATCAGGTAAAGGCGGTGTAGCTTATGTATTGTCTAACAAGTTTGGTTTCGAATTACCCCGCTGGTTACAAATAGAATTCAGTCGTGTCGTGCAAAAGTCCACTGAGGATTCCGGTGGTGAAATACATCCAGATGAAATTTGGGAATTATTTAATAACCATTACTTGAAGAAAGGAAAAGTTCTCAGTCTTGAAAATTTCACCATCGAAAAACAAGAAGGCCGTGAAACATTTAAAGCACACATTGACTACTTCGGAAAGGAAATTGCAGTTAGCGGCGAAGGTGATGGCGTGTTAGGCGCTTTTGTCGAAGGGCTCAAGTCTGCAATTAATCTAGATTTTGAAATTATGGAATACGGCGAGCATGCCTTGGGACAGGGCGCCGATGCGGAAGCTGTTACTTATATTCAGATTCGCTGCGAAGGTCGTCGTTATAGTGGAGTTGCTATTAGCAAGGACATAATTGCTTCTTCCCTTGACGCTTTCATGGGGGCAGCAAGTCAAATGTTAAATGAGCAGCAAGCAGCTGCTTAGGGCTTGAAAAAAGTTGACTTGATTAGATTGAAGCGCATTACTTGTAACGACAATCTCCCCCAGATCATCTCCTACTTGAGCTATAGCATTCGAAGTAGCTAGGCCAGGCAATACTCAAAAAGCATATTCATCCTAATCTCTCCGCGTAGTTCGAATTTCCCCCATTACTCAAAATAATTCTTGATAATATAAATACGAATCATTATCATTCGCGCCAGTATTTACATGATAAGGCATAAATGAGAATTTATGCATTTGAGGAGCATTTTAGTGAGAAATCCTAAGTTTCAGCGATTACCGCTTGTTCAGGCTATTATTTTTGCCACTACTTTTACACAAGTAGCCTTTGCACAAGAAAATACTGAGCAATTCGAAACGATAACAATCGTTGGTAGCGAAGAAGCCGCGCGAAATGTGGCTGGTACTGCTACCGTAATTACTTCTGAAGAATTAGAAGTCTATGAATACACAGATATTCATAAGATTCTTGCTTCGGTGCCAGGTGTTAATTTTAGACCTGAGGAAGGCTATGGATTGAGACCTAATGTCAGCATCAGGGGCACTTATGCTGATAGGTCTGGGAAAATAACGCTTATGGAGGACGGAGTACTTATTGCTCCTGGTCCTTACTCTTCTTCTTCAGCTTATTATTTTCCTACTGTTGGACGACTCGCTGGGGTAGAAGTCTTGAAAGGTGCTGCAGCTATCACCCAAGGGCCTTACACCATTGGTGGCGCTATAAATTTGTTAAGCACTCCTATCCCAGAAGAACAATCTGGGTTTTTTAATCAGGAGTTTGGGCAAGACGGAGCTCAGAGAACTCATGCGACCTATGGAAACTCTTCAGAGAATTTTGGTTTTTTATTAGAAGCACATCTCTGGGAGAGCGATGGTTTCGACACCATACAAGATGAATCCGGAGACACTGGATTCGACAAAGAAGATTATGTTGCTAAATTCCGTTTGAATAGCGATCGAGATGCGGCTATTTATCAAGAGTTAAATTTCAAATATCAATGGTCTGATGAAAGTTCAGACCAAACCTATGTCGGTCTAGCAGACGCTTCTTTCAAGAGAGACCCGCATGAAAGATATGGTTTAAGTAAATATGACAACATGGACAATGAGCATGAGACACTCTCGATAAATTACGGTGTTGATATTGGTCAATTTGAATTTGATGCGACGTATTACCAAAATGATTTTGCTCGAGATTGGTTTAAAGTAGATAAGATAGACAACAAAAAAGTCTATGGGTTAGGGAATGGCATCAATAACATTATTGGCGCTGCAAACGGCGGTAGTTTAGCAGCTCTAGCGATATTGAATGGGGATAATGATACGCCTGTAGAAGTGAAACTAAAGCACAATAACCGTGAGTATGAATCTGATGGCTTGGATTTACGGCTCAACTGGAGTAATGATATCCACTCGGTAACCGTCGGCTATAGGGACACAGAGGATAGCGAAGACAGATTCCAACACTATGAATACTCCCAATGGTCCGGCGGTAAAATGGGCGCCTTAACTGTTGGCCCACCGCCGGGATATTCTTCAAACAACAGGCTTACCGAGGCAGATGCGGAGGCCTTTTATATACAAGATGTAATAACTTTAGAAAATCTCACCCTTAATATCGGCTATCGTTCTGAAGATTGGTCGATCACTCAAGAGCGTTATGTTGATTCTGCGCGAAGTGCTATTAATACTGAAAAGGGTTACCCCAAAACATTAGCTAGTGATGATGCAAGCTTGTTCGGCTTAGGGGCTGTGTATGATATTAGCGACGAAATATCTTTGTACGCTGGATTCAACGAAGGATTCACGCCGACTTCAGGTGGCGCCGATCCTGAAGAAGCTGAAAATACTGAAGTAGGTGTGCGCTATTCTAGTGGTGCGACTTACATAGACGTTGGTTATTTTGCGACTGACTATGAAAATATGTTCGGAAGCTGCACTGCTTCAGGCGGAGCCGTTGGAGATTGTGAGATAGGAGATTCTTTTAATGCGGGTGAGGCTGACATCAGCGGGTTTGAGATTTTAGGCCAACATGTATTTGAATCCGGCGATCTCACTTTCCCAGTGTCATTGAGCTATACAGCAACTGATGCAGAATTTCGTAATACATTTAGCAGTTCCTTCTGGGGTAATGTAACTTCTGGTGATGATATTCCTGACCTTCCAGACTCGCAGCTTGCATTAAGTGTTGGTGTTAATTCGGGCAATGGTTGGTCTGGCAATCTAACTTTCTACTCCTTCGGTGACACCTGCTCTGTAGCAAGTTGTGCGGCAGGGACCAAAATAGATAGTCACTCAGAAGTAGATATTGTGGTGCGACGAGAAATCGGTGAAAACATAGATGCGTATTTAACTGTTATGAACGTAACAGATGAAGAGGATATTGTAGCCAGGGCTCCAAAAAATGGAGCAAGAGCACAATTTCCAAGAGCAGCTTTAGTGGGCATTCGATGGAGATTCTAATCGATAATACATAGACCCAATTGCAAGTGCTTATCAGCCTGGCACATACGTTCGCTTAAGCTTAGATGTGAGGTTTTAGCATAAGTGACTAATCCATTGCTTAATTTACTCATTAAACCTTTCGAATTTTTGCCTATCAATAGATTGGCGGTGACTTTCGTTTGTTGGATTCTTGCAGCTTGCTCAAATACTGATGGGTTGCAATCAAGCATTATTCCGGATGACGTTAACGGTTTGCAGTCGACCTTAACTGCAGATAAAGATGATGAAATAAATTTTGGAATATTGGTCATGGCGCATGGAGGAGGAGACGAGTGGAATGAAGCTGTTAGACAGTCTATGGACAGCATTGCCAACAGATTCCCCCTCGAGATCGCCTTTGGCATGGCTGACGCCGGAAGCATTGAGGATTCAGTTAGGCGGTTGGAGTCTGCCGGTGTAGAACATGTTGGTGTTGTAAGAATGTTCGTTTCTGGTGAGAGTTGGTATGACCGAACTCTTCAAATACTTGGGCTCCAGGAAGGGGCGCCAAGTAAGGAAGAAGCAGAGAAGACTCCCCAGCCGAGAATGTTTATGCCTATGGGATTCTGGAAAATAGATACCGATCTGTCTTTTTATGTTAGTGAAAACGGTCTCGCTGATGCCTCCGAAATGGATGAAATATTAGTTAGTAGGATTGACTCACTGAGCAAAAAGCCATCCCAAGAAGTTGCTGTAGTAGTTGCCCATGGAACAGGACCGGATGAAGAAGATTCTCGCTGG
>ENA-UPTF01002359-UPTF01002359.1-marine-metagenome-genome-assembly--contig:-NODE-2359-length-10987-cov-2.655362_pt1 | contig 10987 bp, 10 predicted proteins | sample MGYA00238166_ERZ767019 | MGnify/ENA primary metagenome ERZ767019 (study PRJEB28930, sample SAMN06266391) | marine metagenome | isolation source: Sea water from 250 m depth | place: Atlantic Ocean... | reverse complement strand
CCACCATATTTTTATGTTTTTAAACTAAAACAGACCGATAGTGGCAGATTTTAATCTATCCCTAAGCCTTTGTAAAGAAAATGCTAATTATTTAATTACGCGAAGGTGGCTGCGGTCTCGAGGGGTCTTTGATCGAGATTCTGGGGTCGGTTTGTCACTTGTTTTTAGGGGTTTTAGTTTTTTTTCAGGTTTAGATGCGGGATTATCTACCATTTCACTCACTATTTGATCTGCAAGATTCATATCTGCTGGAATACTTTCCTCCCAAACCTGTCCATTTTGCATATTGGGGTCATAAATTGCCCACACCGCTTCAAAGGGTAACAGACATTTGTAAGGCCTGCCGCTAAAGGCCAGTGTGGCTGAAATAGTGTCTTCGTTAATTTCTATGGGTTGTCTGAAATTCAAATTGAAAACAAGGTTTAATGAAGAGTTGGATTTCTGATTCTTCGGAACATCCACGTCTGGTAACCGGGCGTCGAGACAAACCATTGCATCACCTGTTTCCAGTAAATACAAAAGAAAGTCGTATTTTTTTTTGTTGAGGGTTTCCATAATTTAAAACTAACATAAACCCTCTCACGAGGGAAGGGACTATTAGGGGTAGACTCTGCTTAAAGCCTCTTTATTAATTTGCAAAGAGTATTCGCGGTTTGACGAACCTTTTCTTATCTCTTAAGGGTAGTATTGCTCTTTAAGGTGTACGGGTGTTACCATGCTGAAATTTCTAGACAGATACTTTCTGAGGACTAATTTTTATGCGTGGAAATAGATTCAGGTGGGCCGTTGTAATTTTCAGTATTTTGTTTTGTTCGCGTGTGGTTTGGGCCGAGGAGTCTAAAACTATTGAAGTATGGAAAAATCTATTCACAATCACTCACAGCAAGGGAGCTAACTCCAACACCACTTTTCTTGTCACTACAGAGGGCGTGATTGTAATTGATACCGGTGCTACACCTTCTGAAGCTAGAAAAGTCAAAGAAGCAGTTCGCAAACAAACACAACTTCCCATTTTATACATCATCAACACGAATTATCACGGTGACCATAGTTTTGGCAATCAGGTTTTTAAGGATAGCCACGCAATCATCGCGCACGAAAATGTTCGCAAAGCCCTGACACAAGAATCAGGTAAAGAATATTTGGCATTTTTTAAGACTCTCAAAATTCCGGGAATGGAAGAAACGGTGATCACCCCACCAAATATGATTTTTAAAGATAAAATGGATATTTATGCAGGTGAGTACCATCTTGAATTAATTCACATGCCAGGTCATACCGATGGCGACTTGTTTATATATATTGAAGCTCTGAAGACTCTTATCACGGGAGATCTAATTTTTAATGGAAAGATTCCTTATATGGGTGATGCCTATATTGATGACTGGACTAAGGCCCTTAATTATATGGGAGATTTAGACGCGGAGATTTATATTCCTGGTCATGGTGATCCTGGAGGAAAACCCATTCTAATAGCTATGAAACATTATCTATTTGAACTGCGCCAAAGGGTTTTGAGGCAGATTGAAAAAGGCAGCTCGTTGAAAGAAACCCAGAATATAGTCGGGCCGATGCTGAAAAAAAAATATAGAAGCTGGAAAAATCTGGAGCGGATAGATAGGAACGTTGAACGTGCTTATAAAGAATTCAGTGTGAAATAGTAGGACTAAACCGCCTATTTTTTTTCAAAAATTTGATAGGTTCTAAACACAGCATCAATTCCGAGCAGAGTTTTTCCGATTGAAAAATTTTTGAACCAATCGGGTTCTTCATAGCTTTAAGGACTGCTGGCGAACATTGCCTCCCCTGTTAGAGGGTGGTAGAATTGGTTGAGCCTTCATTTGAAAATTAATCTCATATCGAGTCCTTATTTTTAGAAGGAAAATAGCTATGAAAAAAATTGGTGTCGTTTTATCAGGGTGCGGCGTATATGACGGCGCAGAAATTCACGAAGCGGTTATAACTCTGTTGGCCATCGACCGGGCCGGCGCTAAATCTGTGTGCATGGCTCCAGATATCGATCAAATCCATGTGATCAATCACCATAACGGCGAGGAAATGGTTGGCGAAAAACGAAACGTTTTGGTGGAATCGGCTCGTATTGCCCGTGGTGAAATAAGAGATATTAATGCCATCAAAGCCGATGATATTGATGCCTTAGTATTCCCTGGAGGGTTTGGTGCAGCCAAAAACCTCTCAAATTTTGCAGAAAAAGGGGATGAATGCGATGTACACCCTGATGTTATGCGATTGGTGAAAGAATTTGTTGCCAAACAGAAACCACAGGCTGCGTTATGCATTGCTCCAGCAATGATGGCAAAAATCTACGAAAGCGAATCGGTCAAGCCTACACTGACGATTGGCAACGATAAAGATGGTATTAGCATGATTGAAGCAATGGGGAGCCAGCATCAGGAGTGTGTGGCAACGGATTTTGTATTTGATGAAAAAAATAGGATTGTTTCAACTCCTGCTTATATGGTTGGGAAAAGTATTTCGGAAGTAGCGGAAGGAATCGAAAAAACCATCAATAAGCTCGTCAGTATGATTTAAGATTTACCATCCCTTCTCGCTGAGAGCTTGCAATTCACTAATATGGGGTGATTTGTTGCCATTTTCTCACTTTTCTTCTTCCCATTGTTTTTTAACTGATGACACGATTTTGTCGCAAAGAAATATTAGACCGTTGTATATAGTGGTTGAAAGTGGTTAGTCATCACTGAATGTATCTCGGTAATGTAATGTAGACTATTTGAACTTGTTAAACAATTTCAAGAATTTTCATTCCTGTTAATGCTGTAGACTTTTGTAATGCATCCTCACCTCTAGGGCTGAGTTTATTTCCGGCCACATTTAAAAACTGTAACCCAGAAAGAGTTTTAGAATTGGCAAGGTATACTGCGCCTTCATCTCCAATAGCGTTTAGAGCTAAGACTAATCGCTTTAAACTAGCGAGGTTTTTCGACTCCGAAATAGCTTTTGCTCCAGCGGCATGAATCCAGTTTTCATTCTCAATAGAAAGGGTTTCTAGGTTCAGTAAAGTGGTTGAGCAAGCTAGCGCTTTTACACCTAGATCGGAAATATTATTATTGCTCAACCTTAAATATTTAAGCGAAGAACAGTTCAACGAATTTGCCAAGGCCACCGCACCTTCCTGTCCTAATTTGTTTTCACCTAGATCTAGGTTTTCAAGCAATTTCATATTTGTAGAATCAGCCAGGGCTTTTGCACCTTCTGCGCGAAGATCATTGTTATTCAGGTCAAGAGATTGAAGCCGCGTTATTGTTTTGGATTTAGAAAGAGAAATAGCACTGTCTGTTGTCAAACCATTATTATGCATGACTAGTTTTTCAAGGTTTGCAAATAAAGGAGATGCGGCCATCGCGTAAACACCGTCATCCCCTATATGGTTGTTATTGAGAATCAATGTTTTCAGGTTAGGAAATACCATAGAGCTGCAAAGGATTTCCATGCCTATTTCTGTCAACGAATTATCAGATAGATTCAATGTGGTTAGGGATTCTAAAGGAGGTGCTTTTGCTAAAAACTTTAAGCCATCATCTCCAACACCCGTGTCCCGAAGATTTAATTCAATAAATTGCTGGCATAAGGATGAATTGGCCAGCGATTTAATCCCCAGACCCTCAAGGCGATTATAAGAAAGATCGAGTTGTTTTAAATTTATAAATCCTACAGCCATTGAAAGTACTTTTGCGCCTAACGAACCCAACTCATTACTGGAAAGGTCAAGACTTTCAAGATGTGCAATGGATAAACATTTAGACAGAAAAAATATCGCCTCATCATCTAGATTATTATTCGCTAGCGTAAGTGTTTCGAGGTTTGAAAAAGAATCAGAAGCGCAAAGAGGTTGTAAACCTGTGGAGTTTAGTCCCGTTTGATTAAGGTTTAGATGTTTCAGGTTCTTGATTGGAGAAAAATCGGAGAGGGCTTTAAAATCTTTCTCATTCAGCTTAGAACCACTAAGTTCCAGCCTTTTTTTGTCGGGGCTAATTTTCTCTTGAATCAAGGTTCCTAAATCCGGGTTCTCCGTATACTTTTCAAAAAACCGGAGAAAATCTAGGCTATCATCAATGTCTTTCGCTTCCGCCATTAATCTATCCTTTTAATTAAGAGGTCTTAATTATATCACTATTGCAAAATGCCTCTGCCTAAAAGGACTGTAGATTTTGGATTAGGTTATAGGAAGGTAAATTAATTGAAATTAACGGATACTGCTTTGGAAACACCCTTTTCCTCCATGGTGATTCCATAGAGAGCGTTGGCAAAAGTCATTGTTTTCTGATTGTGAGTGATGATGATGAATTGGGTATTTACAGCCATTTCTTTCAGCATCTCCTGAAAACGCACAACATTAGCCTCATCGAGGGGAGCATCAACTTCGTCTAGCAAACAAAAGGGGCTGGGACGAACCTTAAATACGGCAAACACCAGGGCGATGGCCGCCATCGATTTTTCACCACCGGAAAGAAGTGACAAGTTTTGCATACTTTTCCCTATTGGGTTGGCGGTAATCTCTATTCCTGAGTCGAGAGGATTGGATTCATCCATTAAGGTTAAATTGGCCTTTCCACCTTGAAACAGGCGGGCAAAGACTTCTTTGAAGTTTTCGTTGACCTTATTAAAGGTGTCCAAGAACCTTTCCTGAGTTGTGCAATTAATTTTTTCAATGGTTGAATGTAACAACTCAATAGACTCTGCCAAATCGTCCTGTTGTTCCTTAAGAAAGGTATAACGTTCGTTGGTTTTTTCAAATTCCGACAAAGCTGCCAAATTTACCTCGCCCAGTCGCGCTAGTTTTTCCTTTAAATCTTTGACAGATTCTTCAATTTCATTTTCAACAATTTTTTCATCATGGGCAGCAGACAACTCTTCGCGAGTCGCATTAAAATCTTCGTATGCACGTTCTTCAATATGCGCATTTTGTAATTTAATTTCAGAACGTTTGATTTCTATCTGAGATAAAATTTCTGTGATCTCCTGAAGTTTTCTGGACAACTCGCGGATATTTTGATCCGTTTGTTTCTGCAAATCTTCATTTTCTCTAAGGTTTTCTTCCTCTTTCACTGCTCGATTGTTCAGATCATCCTTTTCTTTGGTCTGTTTCAAAACATTACCTTCCAACACTGACACATCGTTATCGATTTCAATTATTCGATTCTGGTTTGAAACCATATCTTTCTCACGGTTTTCAGTTTGTTGTTGAAGATTTTTTTGTTGCAGTGTCAGACGCTTAATCTCCGTAAGTGTATTTTCCCGTCGCCCAACCAAAGAAGTGATTAAAACTTTTAATCCACTAATTTCCATCAAGTTTCTTTCTAGGGTCTTTCGACTTTCTTCCAGCTCAATTCGTTCCTTTTCTAACGATTCTTCTTCGCTTCGACTCTTTTGTTCCATTTCCAGCAACTGTACACTTAGCGAACCTTTTTCATTTTCCAAGCCTTGCAGTTGTTGGATCAAGGACATAGACTCGGTATCCAAGTTCGAAGCATGGTCATCTAGCCTTAGTACTTCCTGCCGTAATTGTTCCAAGTCGCGTAGACTATTGTTGTTATCCAATTCCTTTTGGTGAACTTCTTCATTTATTTTTTTGAGACTTGTTTCCAGTTCAACTAATGCGTATTTATCAGATTCTATCTTTACCCGTGATTCTTCTAGCTTTACCTTTAGTTCCTTTACACTTTCGGAAAGACTATCAATCTCCCTGTTTCTTGCCAGCAATCGTGAAGATTCATTTTTGGCTGAACCACCTGTGATAAAACCATTTGATTCAATCATGTCACCATTTAAGGTTACAACTGTACCCTGAAACTCAGGGTTCTGATGAAGATGCATCGCCACATCCATATCCTGCACGATGACAACATTCCCTAATAACAACTCAATGACCGGCCTGTAATCTTCACCGCATTTGATGAAATTGAGAGCTTTTCCAACAATACCTTGTGTGCCATTTAATTGTAATGGGGCGCTCGGTGTCGATTTTGGATTTAAAGGAACAAACAAACCTCGCCCAGACTCACTATTTTTAAGAAAACCAATGGCTTCCATCGAGTCAGAATAAGAGTTGACGATGACACTTTGTAGTTTGTCGCCCAAAGCCGTTTCTATTGCAGTTTCATATTCCGCGGGAGTTTGCAAGACATCAACAAGCACTTCGCGAATTCCAGGAATCCTTTCACCATTTTGTTGGCTCATAAGGGATTTAATGCCTTCATTAAATCCTTCAAATTGCGTTCGCAATTTTTCCAATGAATTCAACAGCGAAGCCTTATTAAAGTAGGCCTCCTTTCTTTCGCCGTGCGCATCGGCCTGCTCCTGCGCCTGATTCGAGCATTCTAGAACTTTTTGTTTTAGCTTTTCCTGTTGCTCCTTGAGTTGTTGCAGTTCATTAATATTACTTTGGTGCGTTCTTTCGCGTTCTTGTAGAGTTGATTGATTATTCTGGATTAAATTTAGAATTCCTGCTTTTTCTTTTGCAAGATTTTGTTTGCGTAAATCAATACCCTGGCATTTAGTTTCAAGTTCGGTGAGTTTGTTGTTTGAACCCGCTGTTTGCTGGTACAATTCAAAAACCTTTCTTTCCCCAACCTGAACTCGGTCCTGAATTGCTTGAAGAGCATCGCGTTTTTGTTCACTAATTTCTTTTAATTGTTCTAGGTTTTTTTCTTGATCATTGATTTCCTTAGAAGTATCGCTAAGCTTTATTTGTTGATTGTCTGTCTGCCGCAATAGACCTTCAACCTCCTCCTTCATTTGGGTAATTTCGCCACCGGCAGTCTCAATATCTTCTCTCGCCTCAGCTTGCTGTTCATTTTTGAAAGCGATGGTTTGTTCGTTATTGCTAATTTGAGCAGTCAGCTTGTGAATATCTTCACGCAGGCTATTCAATCGGTTCAGCGACTCTTCTATTTCAATATTGAGTTTGAGTAGCTGATTTTCGAAGGTGGCATACCGCGTACTCCATTCTGTTTTCTTTTGTGTTTGCTCTTCGAGTTCCTGCTCTATAGTTTTTAGCTGCTCCTGAAACCGTTTGATTTTTACCGCGAAGAGCTGTAAAGAAAGTTCTTTAATTTCTGCTTTAAAATTTTTATAACGCTCTGCTTTTGCAGCTTGGCGTTTCAAGGACTCAACCTGTCGATGCAGCTCCTGCACAATATCAGCGACACGTTCCAAATTTTGCCGTGAACTATCGAGTTTTCTTACAGCATCATTTTTTCGACTTTTAAACTTAAGAATACCAGCAGCTTCTTCAATCATAATCCGTCGCTCTTCCGGCTTCGACGTGATGATATCCTGTATATGGCCTTGCTCGATAATTGTAAGAACCTTCGGACTAATTCCAGCATCCAGAAGAAAATCTGTGATATCTTTCAGGCGACAAGGGATTTGGTTGATATAAAATTCACTTTCACCAGACCGGTGGTAGCATCTAGTCACCTTTACATCTTCAGCTATATTTGGAACCCCTGCAATACGGATTCCAGCCGGAACATTTGATAGCGTAATTGAAATTTCGGCACGGTTTACCGGTTTGCGGCTACCGCTGCCATTAAAAATAAGATCGGTTATCCGAGTGCTACGTAAGGTTTTGGACCTTTGCTCGCCGATGGCCCAACGGATGGCATCGGAAACATTACTTTTCCCGCAACCGTTGGGACCAACAATGGCAGTGAAACCATTTTTGAACTCAAGGTTGGTGGAGTCAGCAAAAGATTTGAAACCTTCTAGTTCCAAGTTTTTCAGGTACATTTGACGCTAAAACCCTGTAAAAATTATGTTTTAGTAATCCATAATAACTTGAGGAAGGTTATCCCAATCCCAAAGTATTGTAAAGGGAAATTATACAATCCTTGGTATACTAGAAATTTTAAGGCACAATATATTGTGGCATTGGAAAATGCCCAATAAATCATTGATTTCTAGGCTCTAGCCTAAAGCCCAGAGATTCTAAGGCTTGTTTTCCCATCTTTTTAGGAAATGACCGTAAGGAGATTAGGTTAATGAAGGTTTATTCTTATAGTAAATGCGGAACCTGTAGAAATGCCATTAAGGATCTAGAAGCGAAAAAAATTAAATTTGAGGTGGTTGATATCACTGAAAATCCACCAAGCAAAACCGTTCTCAAATCTGCGGTTAAAGCAAAGGGGCTGCAAAAATTATTTAACACCAGCGGCGTTCAGTATCGCGAACTCAAGATAAAAGATAAACTAAAATTGATGACCGAAGCGCAAGCGATTGACCTGCTTGCTTCAAATGGTCGCTTAATTAAAAGACCGATTGTAGTGGATAAAGATAAAATAACGATTGGCTTTAATGCCGATGAGTATAAACAGGTTTGGGGAAAATAGTCGTTTCATAAAATGGATTTAATTTTCATTACAAACAAGCTAAAGAATCAATTCCCACTTAACCAAAAGGTGGTAGAACCACACCCCAAAAAGGCGGCGATTCTGGTCATGCTTTATCCCAAGCATAATAAAACCTATATATTGATGATAAAAAGAGCGTTACACCTTAAATCTCATGCAGGGGAAATAGGTTTTCCCGGCGGGGTCTATGAGAAAGATGAAGACAAAAGCCTTTTAGCAACTGCACTCCGGGAAACCCAAGAGGAAGTAGGAGTCCAAGTAGAAGCCTCGCAAGTGATAGCACAACTTCCCATTGTAAATACTAGATTGGGATTCGAGATTACACCTTTTGTTTCTGTATTCTCAGCAGCTATGGAATTTAAGCTGCAAGAAGATGAGGTCGAAGAAATACTAGAAATCCCATTGACCTCTTTACTAGCCACGCAACAACGGGATGTTAGTTTTAGCCCAGAACAGGACATGGTGATGTACTGGTTTAAACAAAATAGGGTTTGGGGAGCTTCTGCGCAAATTTTACGAGAAATTTAGTGTTTGAATGTTTACTAACTTTTAATTGTTTTTGATCCTTAAATGAAACCAGATTTCTAATCAGACTGTTATAATAAAATCGTTTGATTATTGAAAAACCCAACCTAATAGAATTCTTTGACAACTTCTATAAATTCCAAAGACCGGTTAATTTTTGCACTGGATGTACCGGATAAAAGAGAGGCCCAACGCCTGGTAAAGCTACTGCATAATTCTGTCGGCTGCTTTAAAGTGGGGCTGCAATTATTCGTACAAGAAGGTCCTGATATTTTAAAACTAATAAAAGATCATTCAACAGCAGATATTTTTCTGGACTTAAAACTTCATGATATCCCCGCGACGGTTTGTGGGGCTTTAAAGTCTGCGGAAAAATTAGGCGTGAGATACATCACTATTCATTCGATGGAAGGTGAAGCAATACTTGAAGCATCGAAAGAGGTTAAGGGTTCAGGTCTTGAAGTATTGGCTGTTACCTTGCTGACTAGCATGGGCGAGGAACAACTAAACGCTTTAGGCTTTGAGCACGGTACTAAAATTTGCGATGTCGTTTTGGATAGGGCATTGCGAGCTAAACAATCTGGATGTTCCGGTATCATTTGCTCAGGGGAAGAAATTGCTAAAGTAAAACAAAAATGCGGAGAACATTTTAAAGTTGTTGTACCAGGCATTCGACCAGAATGGAGCCAAATCTCTTCGGATGATCAGAACCGTATTTCTACACCTAAAAAAGCCATTAAAGAAGGTGCTGATTTGATAGTCGTGGGTCGTCCTATCCGTGATGCCGACGCACCCAAAGAAGCTGCTCGGAAAATTGTTTCAGAGATTGATTCCTTTATCAATCCATAATAAATTTTCACCTATAAAATTCAAAATTCCCATATGAATATATTAGGCATTTCCGCTTTTTACCATGACTCCGCTGCCTGCTTAGTGCGTGATGGTGAAATTATTGCTGCCGCTCAAGAAGAGCGGTTTACTCGATTGAAACACGATGCTCGTTTTCCACGTCACGCAATTCAATACTGTCTTAGAGAGGCCGGAATAGATGTAGCGCATCTAGATATCGTCACGTTCTACGATAAGCCATTTGTGAAATTCGAGCGCCTACTAGAGACCTATATTGCCAACGCTCCCAAAGGTTTCCGCTCATTCCATTCTGCTATGCCTATCTGGATTAAAGAGAAGCTGTATCTGAAGACTGTATTGAAGAAAGAGCTCAAACAAGTGGACGGTTCTGTAACAAATAGAATGCCTCGGCTACTTTTTGCAGAGCATCACCAGTCTCATGCGGCTTCGGCTTTTTTCGCGGCCGCGGCCGCCTTGGCCTGCTTGGCATCGAGCGACTTGAACACCTTGTCGGCCGCCTGGGTCTGGTAGTAGTAGAGCTGCTTCTTGGGGTTGGAGAGCCCGTGGCCGTAGACAATCGGTCCGCCGAAAGCCGCTCCCTCGACGCTGTTGCCGTCGGCCCGCAACGTCAGGTGCCGACCGGTCAGTTCGAACTCGAACCCACCCTTGCCCGGCCGGCCGAACAACGCGATGTGATACTCCTTGAAGCCGCCATTGTCGTCTTCCATCTGCTGCATCACGCGATCGTAGCCATCTTCGCTCATCATGCCGCGGACGACCTTGTCGATCAGAACCCGTTGCTCGGCGGTGTAGAAATCGGCGCCGATCGTCGGCTTGGTGATCGCCCAGTTGGGACTGATCTTCTTGCGGAGGGGGTGGTCAAATCCGAAGGCGATGACCTTCTTCTGGGCATCCGAGAGCGAACCGTAAAGCTTGGCCGCGACAGTCTCGGCGGAACTTTTTGCCGACGGTGCCGCCTGAAGCGAACCGGTCAGCGAACCGGTCAGTGAACCGGCACCAACGGCCAATGCCGCACCACCCACGGTGCGGACGAATGCCCGACGAGACAAGCCGCCACAGTCTGAACAGTTCTGAGAGTCATGGTGTGTCATCGTGAGATCCCCTTGGAACTTGGGAGAGTGTCTTTTTCTGATGATTTGAATATCGCCAGCCTACCGGGGTCATTCCCGACGGGCAACAACAAAGGGGTCACAGCCCAC
>ENA-UPTF01002358-UPTF01002358.1-marine-metagenome-genome-assembly--contig:-NODE-2358-length-10989-cov-6.280975_pt1 | contig 10989 bp, 21 predicted proteins | sample MGYA00238166_ERZ767019 | MGnify/ENA primary metagenome ERZ767019 (study PRJEB28930, sample SAMN06266391) | marine metagenome | isolation source: Sea water from 250 m depth | place: Atlantic Ocean... | reverse complement strand
CGATGGATCCTGAACTTCGGTTCGCGATCCGTGAGGGCGGGCGTACTGTCGGCGCTGGTGTCGTAACCGAAATCATCAAATAAAGATGGGAGAATACGTGTTAACGTCCTCGGGGCGCCAAGGTCTATAAAGGATTGAAATGACGGAACGAATTCGGATTCGATTGAAGGCGTTTGATCACTGGGTGGTCGATCAAACTGCTGCGGATATTGTGCGCACAGCTCAAACTTCTGGTGCGACGGTCCGCGGCCCTATTCCACTTCCGACTCGTCGTCAGCGTTGGACAGTTCTGCGCTCACCCCACATCGACAAGAAAAGCCGGGAACAGTTTGAATTGAGGACACACAAGAGACTTATTGACATCGTTGATAGTCGCCCACAGACAATTGATGCTCTAACTAAACTTGATCTTCCAGCTGGTGTGGACGTCGAGATCAAGGTCGACTGAGGGAGAGCTATAGATATGCCTGGGTTGATTGGAAAGAAGATTGGTATGACACGCATCTTCAGTGAAGAAGGGTCTCAGATTCCGGTGACTGTGATCGAAGCTGGTCCGTGTCCTATTGTTCAGGTAAAATCGGAAAATGGAGACGGTTACCATGCGATTCAGCTTGGGTTCGGTTCCAAAAAGGCGAAGCACGCGTCGCAGGCAGAAATAGGACATTCTGCGACTGCAGGATTGGAAGCAGCTCCCCGGTTGCTGAGGGAATTCTCAATCGAGGATGGTGCGGAGTATGAGGTAGGCCAAGAGCTTACAGTGGAACAATTTGAAGCAGGTGATCGGGTGAAAGTTACCGGCCGATCTAAGGGACGGGGTTTCCAGGGGGTCGTTAAGAGGCACGGATTTGCTATGCGGCCCGCATCACACGGGCACCCAATGTCACGTATCCCAGGTTCGATGGGTCCTGGAACAGATCCATCGCGGGTTATTAAAGGCAAGAAACTTCCAGGGCGTATGGGTGGAACACGTACAACAATAAGAAACCTCCAAGTTGTGCGTGTTGATGAAGAAAGAAACCTTCTTTTTGTTAAGGGTGGCGTTCCGGGTGCGCGGAATGGCTACGTTTTGGTCTCAAAATGACGGCGATATTCAAAGCCCCCTACTACAAGGCTGACGGTAAGAAAGGAAGGGCCCGCCCACTTCCTGGTCCGCTCTTTAATGGTGTTGTGAATGAGGGTGTGGTTCATCAGGCGGTAAAGGCCTATCTCGCGAATCAGCGACAAGGTACTTCTGCTGCCAAAACGAGGTCAGATGTTGCTGGTGGTGGTCGCAAGCCTTGGCGTCAGAAAGGCACAGGTCGTGCCCGCGCGGGAACGATCCGATCTCCGATCTGGGCGGGCGGTGGCGTTGCTTTTCCACCTATACCACACTCTTGGCGTCAACGACTTCCTAAAAAGGTTAAGACGTTGGCTAGGCATTCCGCACTCAATGACAGGGCGGAGAACGACCGAGTGGTAATAGCAGATCTGCCTGAGATGCAGTCTCCGAAGACTCGTGACCTCATAGCATTTATGGGGGCTATAGATCTGCCTGGTAAAGTGCTCCTTCTTACTGATGGTGTGAAAAAGAACTTATATCTCTCGTCTCGGAATCTCCCGGCAGTTTCGGTCATTCCTTTCGGAGAAGAGTCAGTTTACGACGTCCTTTGGGCTCACACCATTGTAATTGAACGGAGTGCCTTAGAGGCCAGTTCTAGCTCTAGCATCTCGGAATCTGAAGAGAAAGATGCCGACGAAATCGATTCCTCTAATGAGGAAGGTGACAATGCGTGAGGCTTATGAGGTGATCTACGCTCCGGTCGTCACTGAGAAGAGTTCTTATCAGATGGAGTCTTCGAACATCTACACATTCATTGTAAATGAAGACGCTAACAAGATTGAGATTGGTCAAGCGATAGAGAAACTCTGGGACGTGACTGTTAGGGATGTCAGGACCATGAGGTATTCAGGTAAAACAAAGCGATCCCAGATGGCTCGTTTGGCTCGCAATGCTACTCCGGGCCGTCGTTCTTCCTTTAAGAAAGCGATTATACAATTAGCGGAAGGCGATCACATTGAGCTTTACGAGGCAGGCTGATCATGGGTATCAAGAAATTTAAACCAATCACTCCTGGTCAACGCACGCGTTCAATCCTTGATAACGAAGTGATCACAAGAAAAGGACCTGAACGCTCTTTAACCGAGTCGCTCAGTTCCAGCGGCGGACGCAATCACCATGGTCATATAACAGTTCGCCGTCGGGGAGGTGGACATAAGCGCAAGTACCGCCGAATCGACTTCAAGAGAAACAAGCTGGATGTGCCAGGTGTGGTGGCGCACATAGAGTACGACCCCAATCGTTCCGCGAATATTGCTTTGATACATTATGCTGACGGAGAGAAGAGCTACATCCTGCACCCCAAGGGCCTTAAGGTTGGTGATCAGGTTATGGCGGGGCCAAAGGCGGATATACTTGTGGGGTCTGCGATGCCTCTTGAGCTAGTGCCGCTTGGCACTTCTGTTCACAATGTAGAGCTCAAATCTGGGAAGGGTGGCCAGCTCGCGAGGTCAGCAGGTGCATCTGTTCAGGTCGTAGCTAAGGAAGGAGCTTTCGTAACGGTGCGCCTCCCATCCACTGAAGTAAGGCGTATCCGAAAAGAGTGTATGGCTACGATCGGTGAAGTTGGGAACTCAGACCATGAATTGACCGTGATTGGTAAAGCAGGTGCCAATCGCTGGAGGGGTAAGCGTCCTAAAGTACGGGGTGTTGCAATGAACCCTGTTGACCATCCCTTAGGTGGTGGTGAGGGTCGTGCATCAGGTGGGCGTCCTCCTGTATCCCCTTGGGGAAAACCAGAAGGTCGTAAGACTCGTAACAAGAAGAAGGAATCAACTAAATATATCGTGCGCGGTCGTAAGCGCGGCAAAGCAACGAAGTAGGAGTGATATATGCCTCGTAGTGTAAAAAAAGGCCCATTCATTAATGAGAAGCTTCTACTCAGTGTTCAGGTAATGAATGCTCGGAATGAAAAGAAGGTCATAAAGACGTGGTCCCGTGCATCTACCATCTCTCCGGAATTCGTGGGGCACACGTTGGCTGTACATAACGGTAATAAATTTATCCCTGTGTATATCACGGAGAATATGGTTGGACACAAGCTGGGTGAGTTCTCACCAACACGGCTATTTCGTGGGCATGGCGGAAGATTTTCGGACAAGCGGTCAGGACCGAGCTAAGAGTTATGAAAGCTAGAGCAATAGCACGATACGTTAGGATGAGTCCTCGAAAAGTCAGGCTAGTTGTTGACCAAATCCGAGGTAAATCTGTGAATGAGGCGTACGGTATTCTACAGTATTCAAAGAAGGGGGCCGCTGAGCCGGTCGGAAAGACCCTTCGGTCGGCAGTAGCAAACGCACAGGTCAAGTCACAGGATGGTGGCGCTTTGGTTGACATTGACGATCTGGTGGTTCGTCAGGCCTATGTCGACGAGGGTCCTACTCTCCGCCGTTGGCGTGCGCGTGCACAAGGACGGGCTTCGCCGATCCGCAAGCGCACGAGCCACATTACGGTGGTTGTCGACGCAAAGGAATTTTAGGAGCTATGGGACAGAAGACTCACCCAACTGGGTTTAGGCTCGGAGTCGTCAAGGACTGGAAATCACGTTGGTATGCCGAACGAGATTTCCCGCGCCTGCTCAAGGAAGATGAGACGATCCGCAAGTACCTTCGGCGGCGGTTAGCTCACGCTGCATTAGCTCGTGTGGACATTGAACGGAAGCCTAGCAAGATCGTGGTCACCCTCCATACTGCGAGGCCTGGGGTTGTGATCGGAAAGCGCGGTGCTGAGGTCGATAAATTACGTGAAGAGTTGGCGATGCTCACTAATGCAGAGATTTCTGTTAACGTCGAGGAAATAAAACGCCCCGAAGTAAATGCGTATCTCGTTGCCGAAAACGTTGCACACCAGCTTCGTCAGAGGATTTCATTCCGACGCGCCATGAAACGTGCCGTTCAAGCTGCTGTCCGTTCAGGTGCTAAGGGGATCAAGATCCAATGTGCTGGTCGTTTGGGTGGAGCCGAAATTGCCAGGACTGAAGGTTATAACGAGGGTAGGGTTCCCCTACATACACTGCGCGCAGATATCGACTATGCTCAGGTGCCCGCGTTTACAACCTATGGGTGCGTCGGCGTGAAATGCTGGATCTTCAGTGGCGAAGTTGTCGAAGATCGACGAGGGCGCACCTACTCTACAGGGAGTTCATAGATAGATGCTGTCGCCAAAGCGAGTAAAGCACCGGAAGACCCATAAAGGCCGGATGCGAGGTATGGCTCATCGGGGTAGTAAGGTGTCTTTCGGCGAATATGGGTTGCAGGCGCTTGAGCCAACCTGGATCTCGAATCGCCAGATCGAATCAGCCCGTGTCGCGATGACTCGCCATATCAAGCGCGGAGGCAAGGTCTGGATTCGAATTTTTCCGGATAAACCCATTACGCAGAAACCTGCCGAGACCCGAATGGGGAAAGGGAAGGGTAATCCTGAGGGTTGGGTTGCGGTGGTCAAACCCGGACGCATCATGTTCGAGCTAGAGGGAGTCGATGAAGTGACTGCGCAGCGAGCAATGGAACTTGCAGCAGCCAAGCTCCCAATCAAGTGCCGTTTCGTGTCTCGTGACCGGCAACTGTAGGGGGAGAAAATGAAAGCTGAAGAAATCCGTGACTGGGACGAAGTCGAAATTGAAGCGAGGCTTAAGGAGTTGAGAGAAGAGAAATTCAAACTGAGGTTTCAACTTTCGATGATGGAACTCGAAGATCCTAATCTTTTCCGGAAAGTCAGACGAGATATCGCTAGGCTTGAGACGGTCAAGAAGGAACGTGAATTAGTCGCCATAGAGTCAGACCACATACCGGAGGGCTCATGAGCGAGGAAGCTAAGAGTGATAATGGCATGGAAGACTTACAGGACATAGCTAGCCCTGCTGATTCAATGGAGTCCCCTTCGGTGGAACTGGCTGTTAGCAATGACCGTGGCCACAGAAAGGTCAGAACAGGTGTCGTTGTTGGAGATAAGGCGGATAAAACAATTACAGTTATCGTAGAGCGACGCTTCTCACATCCCCTTTATGGGAAGGGTGTGAAGCGCAGTAAACGGTATCATGTACACGATGAAAGCAACGCTTGCAGAGTTGGGGATACAGTGCGGATCGTTGAGACCCGACCTTTATCGAAGACGAAACGTTGGCGCTTGCTTGAGACGCTTGGGCGAAAGGCCTAAGGGCAAGGATAGAGGAACTGAGTCATGATCCAACAGGAGTCGATCCTAAGGATTACCGACAACACAGGTGCAAAAACAGCGCTTTGCATCAGAGTTTTGGGTGGTTCGAAACGCAGATATGCGGGGGTTGGAGATGTGGTCGTTGCAACCATAAAGGATGCAATACCGAACGCCGCAATAAAAAAAGGTGAGGTCGTGGAAGCTGTTGTGGTGCGGACTGCAAAGGAGACAAGGCGTAAGGATGGCAGCTACATCCGATTCGAGGACAATGCAGCCGTGCTCATCAACCAGCAGGGTGAGCCCCGTGGTACCCGTATCTTTGGTCCTGTTGGGCGTGAGCTACGTGAAAAGAAATACATGAAAATTGTTTCTCTGGCTCCTGAGGTGCTCTGATGCCCGGTACGAAATATCAGATCATGAAAGGAGATAGGGTCCGTGTCATCCGTGGTAATGATCGTGAAGCAGAAGGAAATGTTCTCGAGGTGATCAAAGACTCCAGACAAGTGCGTGTTGAAGGCGTGAACATGCGTAAGCGCCACACGCGGCCTAGTGAGGCGAATCCTGATGGCGGAATCATCAGCTTTGAGGCCCCAATAAATATTTCAAATGTGATGTTGATCGACCCAGCAACAGATGAGCCGAGTAGGGTGCGGGTTCGGATAGAGGAAGATGGAACCAAGGAGAGGATTGCGGTCAAGAGCGGCAATCCTATCCCAAGGCCACAATAACTTTGCTCTTGAGTATCTAGGCAGATTATGGAACCGCGTCTAAAGACTCACTACGAGAATCATGTTCGTCCCACGATCCGTGAGGAATTTGGGTTCGTGAACCCTCATCAGATTCCTAGGGTGGTTAAGGTGGTATTGAATGTTGGTGTAGGAGATGCGTCACGAGATCACAAGCTACTTGAGAGTGCAATTGATGAACTGGGCATCATCTCCGGCCAAAAACCGCTTATGAATCGAGCCCGCAAATCAATCTCGAATTTTCAGCTCCGCGAAGGTATGCCGGTGGGAGCTTCAGTGACTTTACGGCGTGAAAAAATGTGGTTCTTCCTTGATCGTCTGATTAATACGACAATTCCTCGTATTAGAGATTTTAGAGGATTAAAATCTCGCTCGTTCGATGGTCGTGGTAACTACACCATGGGTATCCAAGAACAGATTGTTTTCCCTGAAATTGATTATGATAATGTCCGCAAGATCCATGGCATGGACATTACCGTCGTTACATCTACGAATGACGATGCTGAAGGACGGGCCCTGCTACGTGAATTGGGTTTCCCTTTCCGCGGGACTGTGCCCGTTCAGATCAGTGCAACTGCTTAAATAGAGAGAACTCCAAATGGCCAGAAAAGCGCTCGTCGAAAGGGCAAAACGGACTCCAAAATTTGGGGTTCGGCAACGTAATCGTTGCCAACGATGCGGTAGACCGCGTGCTTTTCTTCGCAAGTTTGGGATATGTAGAATTTGTTTCCGAGAAATGGCACTTCGGGGTGAGATCCCCGGTGTCCGCAAATCGAGTTGGTAAGGGAGTATCCATAAGATGATGACTGATCCTATCGCGGACATGCTGACACGCATCCGAAATGCAGGGCAGGCAGCCCACAAGTGGGTGGATCTACCTGTATCTAAAATGAAGATCGAGATCGCAAAGTTATTACAGGAAAGCCATTTCGTTCACGGTCATAAAGTCTTGGCCGATGGCCGTTTTGGGGTGCTACGCATTTACCTTAAGTACCATGAAGAAAAGCCTGTTATCCGCCACCTGGAGCGCATCTCGCGCCCCGGAAGACGGCGCTACGTCGGTAAAGATGAAATCCCTCGTGTTAGGAATGGTCTAGGGATGGCCATCCTCTCGACACCCGTAGGAATGGTATCTGATCGTACGGCTCGCCAGCAGGGTGTGGGTGGCGAAGTCTTGGCGCTCGTCTGGTAGAGCGGAAACGAGAGAGAAGAAAACCATGTCGCGTATTGGGAAGATGCCCGTTTCACTCCCCAAGGGAGTCGAAGCCACTAAAGCGGAAGGCACACTAAGCGTTAAGGGACCCAAAGGGTCACTGACTATGAAAGTTCATCCAGATATGAAGATTGTAATAGAGGAGGATGAACTACGTGTCGAGCGACCCTCGGATCAGAAGGATCACAGGGCTTTACATGGACTTACACGTTCACTAATCCAGAACATGGTAACTGGGGTAACTAATGGATTCAGTAAGACGCTTGAGATCATCGGCGTCGGTTATCGCGCTGACCCCAAGGCTAGTGGGATAACACTTAAGTTGGGCTATAGTCACTCCATCGACTATGTACCGGATAATGGGATAACGCTCGAGTGCCCAAACCAGACAACAATTGTAGTGCAGGGTATAGATAAGCAGAAAGTTGGACAGGCTGCAGCTGAGATCCGTTCGTTCCGGCCTCCTGAGCCTTACAAGGGAAAGGGTATCCGTTACCAGGGAGAGCATGTGCGACGCAAGGCCGGTAAGACAGCTGGAGCGGGTGTATGATTAAGCAGAGTAAGCTTAGGAAAAGCAGAAGTCTCCAACGCATGCGCAGGCACCACCGCGTAAGAGACAAGATCAGAGGCACGGCGCAACGCCCTCGCCTAGTTGTGTTTCGCTCACTGAAAAATATTGAAGGACAGCTTATCGATGACGATCTTGGTTGCACATTGATCGGGCTCTCCACGCTATCGGAAGAACTCTCAGGGTTTAGCGCAGAGAGCGAGAATCCGCGAGTCGAGCATGCGCACGCAGCCGGAAAATTGCTGGCTGAGCGCGCTAAAAAACAGGGAATAAACACTGCGGTTTTCGATCGCGGTGGATACAAATACCATGGTCGGGTGAAGGCTTTTGCCGAAGGTGCCCGTGAGGGAGGTCTGAAGTTCTGATGCCGAGGGATTCGAAGAAGAAAAAACAAAATAGGAATCGAGACAGTGATCTCGTTGAGAATGTCATTTTTATCAACCGGGTCGCGAAAGTCGTGAAGGGTGGTAGGAGGTTTTCTTTTTCTGCTCTTGTCTCGGTTGGAGACCAAAAAGGGAATGTTGGGATTGCGCTTGCAAAGGCGAATGAAGTTGCTGAGGCGATCCGAAAATCTTTTGAGAAGGCTCGCAAGAATATGGTGAAGGTGCCTATCCAAAATGGGACACTACCGCACGAAATCATCGGGCGTTGGGGAGCTGGGAGGGTTCTCTTGCGTCCGGCAGCTCCTGGTACAGGTGTGATCGCAGGAGGTCCGGTACGTGCAGTGCTTGAGGCTGCGGGAGTGAGTGATGTTCTAACAAAGAGTCTTGGCACGAATAACCCGATTAACGTTGTACGAGCAACCATGAACGGTTTGAACGAGTTAGTTACAGCTGAGCAGGCAGCTGAAGAGCGTGGAGTACCAGTTGAGGCTATAGGAGTGGTCCACCGTGGCTAAGAAGAAAAAGCAGTCCATGCTGAAAATCACCCAAACGCGTAGCGGTATAGGGCGGCAGGACAAACATCGCCGTACCCTTCGAGCATTGGGGATCAAGCGCCATCAACAGAGTGTGGTTCACGAGGATTCACCTGCCATCCGAGGTATGATTAGTCAAATCTCCTTTATGGTAGATGTACATGAGGTAGAGGGTTAAGACATGGCAGAGCTACACGATCTTACTCCCAACTCAGGTTCAAGCCGGAATCGTAAACGTGTCGGGCGGGGGGCTGGCTCAGGCTTGGGCAAGACGTCGGGTCGAGGTCAAAAAGGTCAGAAATCGAGATCTGGTGGTCAGATTCGAAGAGACTTTGAAGGTGGTCAGATGCCTCTTGCTAGGCGGATTCCAAAGAGAGGCTTCAAGAATCGCAACCGTGTTGAATATCAGGTTGTGAATGTTCGGGATCTCGAACGTTGCGATGGAGAAATCAACCCTGATTCTCTCAGGCAAGCAGGTCTGATCAGTTCGCTCCGAAAACCGGTCAAGATTCTTGGTCAGGGGGAGATCGATCAGGCTTTCTCGGTTACTGCGCACAAATTCAGCAAGAGTGCCCAGGAAAAGATTGAGGCCGCAGGCGGGAGCATTTCACTGATCACAGCACGTGTGGAGGAAGCTTCGTAGCGTGGCGACTCCTGCGAAAAACGTAGCCGGTCTATTCCGTGCTCCAGAGCTCAAGGAGAAGATCCTCTTCACCTTGTTCATCCTCCTGATCTATCGGCTCGGATCCCACATTACAGTTCCTAGTTTGGATGTCGGTGCTCTACGCCAGCAGTTCGGTGCGCTTCAGGACACCTTCTTCGGGATCTACGACATGTTTGTCGGGGGAGGGTTGTCCCGTGCTACAATCTTGGCGCTCGGGATTATGCCCTACATTTCTGCGAGCATCATGTTTCAATTGCTCGCAGCCGTCTTCCCGACGATTGAGAAACTTCAAAAAGAGGGCGAAGAGGGCCGTAAGAAGCTGACCCAGTGGACTCGTTATACCACGGTGGTCTTGTCTGCTGCTCAGGCTTACGGTTATTCGGCCTTTCTTCAAGCGATTCCAGGCGCGGTTACTAGCCCAGGCTCCCTATTCACATTCACGACGGTTACAACGCTTACGGTCGGTGCAATTTTCGTGATGTGGCTTGGGGAGCAGATCACTGAACATGGAATTGGTAATGGCATGTCTCTGATGATATTTTTCTCGATCATCCAGACTTTCCCGGCAGCTGTTGTGCGTACTTGGGAGTCTTTCCGGCTCGGAGAGATTGGTGCTTTTTCACTCGCCGCTCTTATAGCAGTAGTCGTAGGTGTAACAGGAGCGGTGGTAGCGATGACTCTGGCCTCTCGCAAGATTCCGGTGCAGATCCCGCGAAAGGTTGTTGGACGTGGGCGTATCCGAGAAGGTCAAAAGAGCTTTATCCCGCTGCGTGTAAACTCTGCAGGTGTGATGCCCATCATTTTTGCTCAGTCCTTTATCGTGGTTCCAGGAACGGCAGCGGCATTTGTGGATTGGGAAGCACTAACTTTTATCAATGAAATTTTCGCTCCCCAAACTTGGGGCTACTATATCACGTATGGGCTCTTGATTGTCTTCTTCACGTACTTTTATACGGCAATCATATTCAACCCAATTGATCTGGCCGAAAACCTAAAGAAGCAAGGTGGATTCATTCCGGGTGTTAAGCCGGGTGCTCGTACTGCAGAGTACATTGATCGGGTGCTCACTCGTGTGACACTGCCCGGTTCTTTCTACCTAGCGATTGTAGCACTCGTACCTTTTTGGATTTTTGATGCTTTTAATATCACGACCTTTTTCTTCGGTGGAACGAGTCTCCTGATTGTGGTAGGAGTTGGGCTCGACACGGTTCAGCAAGCTCAACAGCATCTGATGCTTCGCCACTATGATGGTTTTATGAAGAAGGGTCGAGTGAAGATGCGTGGTCGCCAACGGTACATGTGATGGTCGTTATCCTCCTGGGCCCACCGGGCGTAGGGAAGGGCACTCAGGCAGTTCGACTCATCGATTCTGTTGGGGGTGAGCACATATCAACGGGTGACCTTTTGCGGGAAGCTTGCAGGGATGGAACTGACCTAGGCTTAGAAGCTCAAGAGTTCATGAATAAGGGTGAACTAGTGCCAGACTCGTTGATTCTCGATCTGATCCGAGATCACCTCACTACCACTGCGTCCGAAATGAGCATAATACTTGACGGGTTTCCTCGCACAATTCCTCAGGCCGAGGGTCTTGATAGTGTCCTCTCAGATGTTGCCCGTGAAGTGAGCCAAGT
>ENA-UPTF01002357-UPTF01002357.1-marine-metagenome-genome-assembly--contig:-NODE-2357-length-10992-cov-10.103894_pt1 | contig 10992 bp, 10 predicted proteins | sample MGYA00238166_ERZ767019 | MGnify/ENA primary metagenome ERZ767019 (study PRJEB28930, sample SAMN06266391) | marine metagenome | isolation source: Sea water from 250 m depth | place: Atlantic Ocean... | reverse complement strand
GTTGTCGATTCCGAATCAGCCCTGGAATTCATGAAGGAAGCCACAAAGCTGGCCAGTTCTGCTGACCTGGAGGACCTCTCCGAGCGGGTTTCGCTCAAGGCGGAATGCTTCAATAAGTATCTGAACCCGACAAGCGTGGAAGAACTGAAGGAGGAACAGTTTGACCAGATCGTTCGTTTGATTTTTTCAATAGGACGCAAATCGAAGCGCCTGATCGCTGCCAACGGGTTCGAAAACCTTCGCGTCAGGATCAGTGAGCTACTGCATGGTGATGCACCTGTTGAGGAGCGCTTCAACGTTTTTGTCAAAGGTGTTGAAGGTGTTGAGGAAAAAATGCGGATTAATTTTGCCGGAGAACTGCTGCATTTCTTCATGCCTGAGCGTTACTGGCTCTGGACAAACTGGATCTGGGATCCAGATAACAACACGGGTGCTCTGCCGTTGGTGGTTCAGGAGGAAGTTGATTTGCTTGGAGACACTCAGGGTGAGACGTATCTGAGGGTAGGAGAGGCGATGGCTTACGTGAACAAGGTTGGAAACGAGCGAGGTTATTCCCGAGTGGGTCATGGAACTTATGGGATCGATGTCTTCCTGGCCTGTGTTTACGCGGTTTACATGTACACGGTTTTCAGAGTAAAGCTGTCTGATGAATTCAACCGAATTCTTCCGGAACTGCCTGAACTGACGCGCCGCGTGCTTGGAGTGCAAAAATTAGAATTGTAAGTTATGTCTGAACACAAATACGAAAAGTTTACGGAGAAGGAAGAGGCAGTTGTAGAGGGGATTGATATTTCCGGAATCTGGAACAGGATGTATGAGCCTCGGGAGCTTACGGAATATGATCTGACTTACATGGATAAAGTCACAGAAACTCCGGGCGCCGAATCGATGGGTTGGTGCTATCAATGCGCCCAGTGTATCGGTGTCTGCCCGGTGGATCATGTAGGCAGTTATGGCCCGCGTAAGCTTTTCCGTAAGCTTCAGACTGGGACTAACCTTTTCGAAAGCGATGATCTCTGGCTTTGCACGACCTGTATGAACTGTCTCAGAGTCTGTCCAAAGGAAGTTGACATGATGAAGATCATGCCTGCTGTCCGGGAACAGGTTGTGCTCGAAGGAGCCCTTCCAGGTGAACTCCAGGAAATGCTCCAGAACGTATCCGAGTACGGAAACCCGATGGGTGAATCACCACGCAAGCGAGTGCGCTGGACAAAGGACCTTGAGCAACCTCCGAGAGATCTGTCGAAGGAAGACGGTTCAGAATCGGTGGAGGTGCTTTGGTATGTCAGTGATTACTACGCCTACCACGGCCGTGGTCAGGACGCTGCGCGTGCTTTGACCCGGGTATTTAATCGTCTGGAAGTGGATTTCGGTATACTGGGTACTCTGGAAAAATGCGATGGTGATTCCCAGCGCCTTGTTGGTGAAACTGGACTGTTTGAGGAACTGGCCCAGCACAACGATGAACAATTTCAAAAATACAAACACGGCACCCTCGTTGTCACTGATCCGCACGCGTTTAACGCCTTCAAAAATCATTATCCGAAAGTGACAGGCAACGAATACCGGGTCGTGCATTACACACAGTACCTGAGCAATAGGCTGAAGGAACTTAAACCACTGCTGGTTAAGCCTTACGAGAAAAAACTAACGTTTCATGATCCTTGCTACCTTGGCCGTCACAATGGCGAATATCAGGCACCGCGGGATCTGGTTGTCGCGATTCCCGGTGCGGAATTTATGGAGATGTACCGCTGCCGGGAACAGAGCTACTGCTGCGGAGGCGGAGGAGGGGGGATGTGGCTTGACGGGGTATCAGCAGATCACACTCGTGAACGCCTGTCGGAAAACCGTGTCCGTGAAGCCGTAGAAATCGGAGCTGAGGTACTAGTTGTTTGCTGTCCTTATGAGGTGTCCCGCTTCGAGGATGCAGTAAAATCAACAGACAATGAGGGAAAACTTGAAGTTCGTGACATTGCTGAAATCCTCGATTACTGTATGGATGGGGTTTAGGACAAAGTGCACAGACTGATAAAGTTTGTAGAAAACCCCCTTCTGAACAAACATCTGGAGCGTCAGGCTACTAGTCTGGAAATGGGATTTCTGGATCCATCATCGGAAGACTTTGAGGAAGCCCCTCAAATAATTGTCGCTGAACTGGAACACTCTCAAGCAATAAACAGGATCATTGACTGGAAGCGTCGCTGGCCGGAATGTTATGTGGCCTTATCCGTCAGTGAGCTGGACAGGGAACGATGGATTGCAGCAGAAAGTGCTGGTGCGGATCTGGTGGCCAACCGTGGAGCTTTGCCACGGCTATTGCGTGACAAGATGAAACTGCTTCAGCAGGGAGATTCACTGACGAAACAAAAGTTGAGGTTAAAGGCCAAGGCTGTTGTCAATTCTGGTGACGGTTTGGTAGGACGGCTTCCTGATTCACCGGAAGATCCGATTGCGGTGTTTCGTATGGGAAACCAACTCTGTGCCGTCCGGGATGTTTGTCCGCATGCAGGGTTTTCTCTTGCGGACGGAGAGTTTGATCCGGTTTCAGGTAGCATTACCTGTCCCGAGCACGGCAGCCGCTTCCAGGTATGTACCGGAGAAAGACTGCGGGGACCGGCGGATTATCCCTTGAGGATCTATCCGGCATTAAGTGAGCAGGAAGAGATCTGGGTGGAAATTGAACAGGAAGCATGATGAAACTTCCTGAAACAAAAAACGTGGTGCATGAAATGGGAACAATCCAGCTCAGTATTCAAATGATCCTTGAAGACTGCGGGATGGGGATTCCATTGAACTGGACCTGGCGGGCGTGTAAAAAAGTGAACACAGGTCGTTCATCAAAGCAGTTTGCATCCCTGAGCCGAGCCGAACTTAAAGGCCTGGGGCAGCTCTTCAGGAAACGTATTGTTGCAAATAGTTTTCGAAGGAGAAGAGAAACATTTTTATGCAAATAAACTTGATAAGGTACATATGAAAGTTGCAGTTCTATTGAAACAGGTGCCTGACCTGGCTGAGGAACTTGAGGTCGATGAAAGTGGCAAGGCTTTGGATACGGAATACATCAAATTTCGGCTGAACGAGTATGACGAGCATGCTCTTGAAGAAGCAGTATGTCTCAAGGAGTCCGGTCAGGCTGCGGAGATTGTTGCTTTTGCGCTTGATGGTGAAGAGGTGGACAAAGCGCTGTTTTCCGCCATGGCAAAAGGTGCAGACAAAGCGGTCAAGCTTACCGGAACAGAAGTTGAAGGGAGCAGACAGGCAGCAGCTCTTTTTGCTGAAACCTTGGGTATGGATTATGACCTGATCATGACCGGAGTGCAGTCGGTGGACGATCGTGATGGTATGATGGGGCCCATGCTTTCCTCGATGCTCAAGGTTCCATGCGTCAGTGTTGTCACCCGAGTCGAGGGCAAGGGTTCCAGCGTTACTGTCCATAAGGAATATTTCGGTGGTTTGATGGCTGCCTTTGATGTACAACTTCCGGCAGTACTCGGGATCCAGGCTGCAAGACAAACTCCGCGTTATGCACCTGTGAGCAAGGTTCGTCAGGTTCAGCAATCTGCCGTCATCGAGGAAAAATCTGCCAGCGGGGTTTCGGGCTCGGCCACAAGCAAGGTGACTACCATGGCACCACCGACCAAAACCGGAGGGGCAAAGATACTAGGTTCAGTTGATGAGCTGATGGAATTGCTGAAGGAAAAAGGGGTCGCATGAAAAAAATCAAATTCATACACAAAAAGGGTTAAATATGGGAAACGTACTGGTAATTACAGAACATATGAAAGGTGAGTTTCAGGACATTAGTTTTGAGATGTTGGGACAGGCTCGCAAACTGTCCGCCGGAGGTAGTTGCTGTGCACTCGTGTATGGATCGATGAAGGATCGCTCATCAGAACTTGGCGCTGCTGACCGTGTACTTTGTGTTGGAGGAAGTGATGATTTTAATCCTGAAACTTATGCCAGTGCCGCACTTCAAATAATACAATCCGAATCCCCTGATCTTGTTCTGGTGGGATCGACTTCTATGGGGATAGATCTCGCTCCAGTATTGGGAGTCTCGCTTGACCTTCCTGTAATTTCCTATTGTTCCTGCATTGAAACTTCAGGTGACAACTTCGAATTCACGAGCCAGCTTTATTCGGGCAAGATGGATGTCAAGTCAACTGCGCCGAAAGCAGTGGCAATGGTGCTGGCAGGATCCTTTTCTGCTGAGGATGGTAAATCAGGTGGTTCTGCAAGTGTTGAGAACGTAACAGCAGACTTTGGAGCTGGAAGAGTGCAGTTCAAGGAACTGATCGAACCCGAAGCTGCCGAAGTGGACATTACCCAGAGCGACATTTTAGTTGCGGTTGGTCGTGGAATCGGTGGCAAAGACGACATCGAAGTGGCACAGGAACTGGCTAAAAACTTGAACGCAGATCTGGCCTGTTCAAGACCTGTTGTTGATGCGGGATGGTTGCCCAAATCCTGTCAGGTCGGTAAGTCCGGACTTAAGGTAAACCCTAAAGTATACATTGCCCTCGGAATCTCAGGTGCTCCGGAACACCTTGAAGGGATGAAGGATGTCTCAACCATCATTGCAATCAACACTGATAAGAATGCTCCGATTTTTGATGTTGCTCATTACGGAATGACGGAAGACCTCTTTGACATCTGTGAAGAACTGGAGGATTCTCTTTCCTAGTACAAAATCATGTGAATTTCCTGAATCCTTGACTCAAAGGAAGCATGCTCAGTTCAACTGAACAAATTGCCTTCGTTCTTCTGGTGCTGGTCTGTGGGGGGCTGGCGTTCCAGGGTTTTAGGAGAATCTTTGTTATTGTTTCTCAGGGAAAGCCTTCATACCGGACCGATGAGTTCCTATCGAGACTGATCAAGGCCCTCATCGAGGTTGGTCTGCAGAAACCGCTCTTCAAGTCCCGACCGATTGTCAGTCTTTTCCACGCCTTCATCTTTTTTGGATTCAGTTTCTACTTGCTGGTCAATTTCAATGACCTGCTGGAGGCCTACGTCTCGGGGTGGACTACCATCGATAGCTCCCATCCTGTGGCGTTGGGATTTAATCTTTTTTCCGATCTGTTCAGTATCCTGGTTTTGATAGGAATAATTTATTTCCTCATTCGTCGGTTCATAGGCAAGCCCAGGGTTTTTGAATTCAATAGAAACGTCAAACTACAGACTAAAGTAGTGGGAGGAGGGATTCGTAGGGATTCTCTGATCGTTGGGATCTTCATCATCCTCCATGTTGGATCACGTTGGTTGGGGACTGCTTTTCATTTGGCGGAGCGGGAAACTACAGAATGGTCTTTACCCACGGCAAGCTTGGTGGCACCGTTATTTTTTGGCTGGAGCGATTTGGAAACAGGAATCCATGTCACCTGGTGGCTTGCAATGGGCTTGATTGTCCTTTTCCTTCCTTATTTTCCAAGAAGCAAACACATTCACATTTTCCTGGCTCCTCTGAATCTTGCTTTTACCAATCGTGAGGCCAACGGAAAGCTGATGGAACCAGTGGACAGTTCGAAGCCTGGTGCGTCAACTCTGGACGAACTTCCATGGAAACAGGTATTAGATTCCTATGCCTGCATAATGTGCACACGTTGCCATGAAGTATGCCCGGCCCATGAGTCTGGTACCCCTTTGAGTCCCTCTGCACTTGAAATAAATAAACGTTATTTCATAAACCAAAACTCGTCTGATCTGGCAGGGGGAAAATTAAAACTAGATCTGCTCCAGGAAGCGATTTCCAGTGATGCTGTCTGGTCCTGCACTACCTGCATGGCATGTGTGGAAGTCTGTCCGGTAGGCAATGAGCCGATGCAGGACATACTGCAGATTCGACGCAAACTAGTTTTTGATGCTAATATGCCGGATGAACTTTCGGATGCCCTTCGCAGCCTCGATGAACAGGGAAATTCTTTTGGAGAATCCTCAAGAAAACGAACTAGGTGGACCAGGGATCTTGATTTTCCTATAAAGGACGCTTCCAAGGAAACAGTGGAATACCTCTGGTACGTCGGTGATTTTGCCTCTTTCAACCAAAACTGTACAGAAAAGACTCGTAAGTTTGCAGAGGTGCTGACTACTGCAGGTGTAGATTTCGGTATCCTAATGAAAGATGAGAAATCTGCTGGCAACGATGCCCGCAGGGTTGGTGAAGAAGGCCTGTTCGATGCACTCGCTGAAGATAACATCCAGACCCTCGAGAATTGTGATTTCAAGCATATTCTGACTACCGATCCCCATACCTATAATACTTTGCTAAACGAGTATCCTTCAAAGGGTGGTGTTTATTCGGTTAAGCATTACTCAACGCTGTTAATGGAGCTGATTCATTCGGGGAAGATCAAAATAACCAAACCTCTCAAGATTAAAGGTACATACCATGATCCCTGTTACTTGGGACGATACAATGGGATATTTGATGCCCCTCGTGAAGTGATGCGTCAATGCGGAGTTGAACTCCTTGAAATGTCACGAAACCGAACCAATTCCTTCTGCTGCGGAGCAGGAGGTGGGCAGGTCTGGAAAAAGGAACATGAGGACATGAAGCAACGTCCCAGTGAAAACCGTATTGAAGAGGCACTGCTGACAGGAGCCAACTATTTTACAGTTGCTTGTCCTAAGGACATGACCATGTACTCAGATGCTGTCAAAACATCCGGCAATGAAAAAAATATGACTGTCCGTGACCTCGTCGATTATGTTGCAGAAGCGATGGAGCTCGAAAAACTGACAAACGAAGAAACATATGAATCCGTGCCGGAATCTTCCAAAGTTGAAAACAATGCATCTGAATTCCAGGAGTAATGATTTAGAAAAAAGATGTTAACCAGAAGAGAATTTTTTAACAGAATATCAGCATCCAGTATATTTGTTTTCGCTTTTGGGTCATTGTTACACCTTCCTTTCAGGGGATGGGCAAATTGGAATCAGGACGCCTTCCATTCAAGGCAGTATCAAATAGCTCTTGAATCATTGTATGGCTCCAAAGTACTTGAAAAAACGAGTAATATCAAAATTCAAGCACCAGATGTTGCAGAAAACGGGGCTTCGGTGCCAATTACTGTTTCAACATCAATCAAAGAAGTTGAAACTCTCAGTATCTTTATAGAGAACAATCCTTTGCCTTTGATTGCCTCTTATAATCTCGGGCAATATGCGATTCCTAATTTTTCAGTAAGAGTTAAGATCGCGAAAAGCTCTCCAATCCATGTTGTAGTAAAATCCCAGGGAAAACTTCTATCTTCTTCAAAAAAAATCCATGTTTCTGTTGGTGGTTGTGCTGAAGGCTAAGGAATTTTATGGCTGGTAGAATCAGAATCAAAGCAGTCGAAAAAGCTGGAACAGTAACGGTCAAAGCATTGATCAAACACCCAATGGAAACTGGGCGTCGAAAGGATCAAAGCGGTAATTTGGTGCCCTCTCATCATATAACCGAAATTAAGGTTATGGTTAATGGAAGTGAAGTTATGGAAGGCCAGTGGGGTACTGGGATTGCAAAAAACCCATACATGTCACTTCAGTATTATGGGAAAAAAGGGGATATAGTGAACCTTAAACTACTGGACAATAAAAATAATAATTTTTTTGTGGAAACAGTAGTCAAATAATTCAGCCAACTGGACACACTCATATAAATGGAAGAAGAAATAGCCAGCAAGGTGCTGATCCTTGGTTTTATGATTGCGGCAGTCATGGGTTTTGTAGGGAATCGTACTCAGTATTGTACCATGGGTGCCGTTTCAGACTGGATCAATGTAGGTGATACCAATAGACTCAGAGCGTGGTTTTTTTCAATTGCTGTGGCAGTGTTCGGCGTGAGCCTGCTTGAATTTCTGCAATGGATTGATCTTGAAGAAACACGTCCTCCATATCGTATGGCATCACTTCCCTGGCTTCGGTACGTTATGGGAGGTCTTATGTTCGGGGTAGGTATGACCCTGGCCAGTGGATGTGGGAAAAAGACGTTGATACGAATTGGCGGAGGAAGCCTGAAGTCCTTTTGTGTCTTTTTGGTCTGCGGATTTTCAGCCTACCTGATGACTCAAACTGTTTTTTATGAGCTAATCTTCCATTCCTGGTTGTCACCCATAACACTTAATTTTTTAGATTATGGTTACTCCGGTCAGTCTCTGGGAGAATTAATTTTTGGTCCAGAAGAATTTTCTGGAAAAAATTTGTTCTTGGGAGGTGCCTTGGCAATTGTGCTGGGGGTTTGGGTGTTTTATTCAAGCGAATTTAGGAACAGATATGGTTTGATTATAAGCAGTTCCGTCATGGGGCTCGGTGTAATTGGCGGATGGTATGTAACATCCGGACCTATTGGGAGAAGTTGGCAGGAGTCTGCTGAATGGATGGATCAGCCACCAATAGGCGTCGGAGCTCAATCCTATACATTCATCAACCCGATGGGTGAGAGTTTAGTTTATCTCCAGTCAGGGTTCAACAACTTGCTACTTAGCTTTGGTGTATGCGCCGTAGCAGGTATTATAGTTGGATCTTTCTCGTCTGCTTTAATCTTTCGAACTTTTCATTTTGAATGGTTCCCTTCCTTGAAAGATTTCATGAACCATATGATCGGAGCTATACTAATGGGGGTTGGAGGTGTTTTAGGAATGGGATGTACCATAGGACAGGCAGTCGCAGGTACTTCAACAATGTCTGTAGGGTCCTTCATCGTTTTCTTCTCCATTTTATTCGGAAGTGCAACTACGATGAAAACACGCTATTATCTAATATATTATGAGGATGAAGCCAATCTTCCAAAAGCACTTCTGGCATCCCTGGTTGATTTCAGACTATTGCCAAAATCTTTCAGAAGATTGGATTCTATTTAAATCCCAGGATTACCCAAACATATCCTGGGTGATTGCATCATACCACCCTTGAGCATATTCAGCTTCTTTCCACCTTACATCTGCGTTTTCTGCTTTTGGGCTTAATCCACCTGATCCTTTGATTCCAACAATTGTACTATCTGAAATCTTATAGACTTTCGCAACGGAAATTCCATGACTGGGTGTCACCAGGCTATAGCAGGTATTGGAATAAGAGGGCTCAATTGGTTCTGTTCCATCAAATAATGATACAATTGACGCTGCCGCCACTTTCCCCTGACTATTTGCTGAGAAACCGGATTTAGGCATTTTACCAGCAATACAGGAATCTCCAATCACATGCACTCCAGGAAGCAGTGTGGATTCGAAAGTAACCTGATTCACAGGGCACCAGCCTTTTGAATTTGTTAGTCCTGAGTCCCTGGCAATTTTACCAGCCCGCTGAGCAGGGATAAAATTAACGACATGACCCCTCTCCATTCCAAATTCTGTCTCAACTTGCATATTCATTGGATCGACTCTGCTGATTTTTCCTCCGGCAGATGCAGCACGCCATTCGATCAAGTCACCATAGTGTAGATCCCATCCGCTCATGAAAAGTCCTTGTTTAGAAAACTTTTCTTTAGCATCTAAAACAATAATTTTTGATTGGGGTTTGTGATTTTTCAGGTAATGAGCAATAAGGCTGGTACGCTCATATGGTCCGGGAGGACATCGGAATGGATTTCCCGGGGGACAAATCAAGACCGTACCTCCATTAGGCATGGCTTCTAATTGTTTCCGAAGCAATGCTGTTTGTGGACCTGCCTGCCAGGAATGCGGCATTTTTTCTGTCGCAGCCTGGTCATAACCTGGCATCGAATCGAAGCGGAAATCAATTCCAGGAGATACCACAGCCCTGTCAAAACTCAGTTTACTGCCATCTGCCAGAGTTACCGTCTTATTGCCATTAACTGATTTTGCTCGAGCATGAATGACTTTCACGCCATGTTTGTTTTTTAGAGCTCCATAGCCATGGCCAATATCACTCATGGATTTTATTCCACCTAATACCGTATTGCTGAAAGGGCAGGTGTAAAAGGTAGGGTTAGGTTCTACAAGTGTGACTCTTAGATTGGAATTTAATTTGCGCAAATACTTGGCTGCAGTAGCGCCTCCAAATCCTCCTCCAATCACTACGACTTTTCTTGATGCTCCAAGCACTAAAGAAGGCATGCCGAAGGCAGAAGCCACCCCCAAGCTAGAAACGATTTTGCCAAAATGTCTTCTTGAAATTTTTTTCATTTTTCCTCTTTTGATTTATTTGTTGGCTAATTTCCCAAAGTATGAAGCAATCAACTTGATATCTGCTTCACTATATCCTTTGGCAATTCGGTTCATCACTGTCCCCTTTCTTTCACCTTTACGAAAACGGAGCATCGTATCTTCGATGTATTTGGATGATTTGCCGTATAAACTGGGCATGGCTCCTGGGCTCTTTCCATCAGTTCCATGACATGCCGCGCAAGACATTGACAATAATGTTGCTCTGTCTGGTCCACCAATCGCTAAGTTAGGTAAGAGCCAGATGGAAATAAAAATCATTGAATAAAATAATTTTTTCATCTTCTCCTCATATTTTAAGATTGAACGAACTTCTACCAAAAAAACAACAAGGGTATATAAATAAAAATGTAAAATCAACATTTTTTGTTAAAAAATATTAGTAATTTTTTAGTACGTACTAAATTAATAAAGTATTGTATTAATGAGATAATTATTTTATTTGGTTTAATAGTGCTTTTAGGTAGGGACAAGATAATTAAATGGCCTAGTGGTTAGATTTATTTTTTATTAAATTAGCTTGTAAAATAGAGTTTTTTTGATAAGAATAGGCGCTGCTAAATAAGGTTTTTTGACAAATGAGTTTAAGCAAAGCACTTGAGTGAATTTAAATAAAGGACAATAGCATGACAGCAGATACAATTGCAGAGGAGTCTGACAGCATAAATGGAGCATTGCGCAAGGGCTATGAGAGGCTTTTCGAAAAGCAGTGGCCCATCTGGATTGGAGGTTTACTCCTCGGAATAGGCAATGTCTTCCTGTTTGCCTTTGATAGACCGTGGACCGTATCAAACGGTGTAAGAAACTGGGGAGACTGGCTTTTCAA
>ENA-UPTF01002353-UPTF01002353.1-marine-metagenome-genome-assembly--contig:-NODE-2353-length-10998-cov-9.139639_pt1 | contig 10998 bp, 14 predicted proteins | sample MGYA00238166_ERZ767019 | MGnify/ENA primary metagenome ERZ767019 (study PRJEB28930, sample SAMN06266391) | marine metagenome | isolation source: Sea water from 250 m depth | place: Atlantic Ocean... | reverse complement strand
ATTACTTTAGCATTCATTCCACGGCAGTTAGATGCAACACCTTTACCAACCCAACCATATCCTGCTACAACAATACGCTTAGATGCCAACAATAAATTCATGGCACGAAGATAACCATCTATTGAGCTTTGACCAGTACCATATCTATTATCAAACATATGTTTTGTATATGCATCATTAACTGAGATAACTGGATAACGAAGTTTTCCTTGTTTTTCAACTGCTCTAATTCTATTGACACCTGCAGTTGTTTCCTCAGTTGCACCAAAAATTTTTAGTGTTTTATATTTTTTATCAAAATGAACTTTGATATTCATGTCAGAACCATCATCTGTTAAAATTTGTGGCTTATGATTCAGAACTTGTTGTATACACCAATCATATTCCTTAGCGCTTTGCCCAGCCCAACAGTATGTATGTATTCCCTGTGATGCAAGAAATGCAGCAATATCATCCTGTGTAGATAATGGATTAGCACCACAACATGCAACTTTAGCACCTAATTCTTTTGCACCAATTAGTAAAACTGAAGTTTCTTTAGTTATGTGTAAACAAAATCCTAATGTTATACCCTTAAGCGGTTTTGATTTTTTCAATCTTGATATTGTATTGTCTAAAATTTGCATGTGAGATCTTGCCCACTCATGGGAAAGTTTCCCCTGTTTTGCCAATTTTGGATTTTTTACTTTACTCAATGAAAACTGGATTTTATGTGGATATAAAATCCTATCAATTTGAAAAACTTTTTACCTAAATGAATTATTGTGTATTACATAATGACTTGGAAGAAGATAGCAGAAAAAAATGCAATATCCACCAACAATGGAAAAGAGTTCGATATTGATGGTAAAAAAATTGCTATTTTTAATCAGGATGGATATCATGCCATGGATGCGATATGTGTACATCAAGATAACTCAATTGCTGCAGGAAAACTTGATGGTGATATTGTAGAATGCCCATCACATTTTTGGCATTATAATATTAAAACAGGTGAACTTCAAGATTATTTGAAAGGTGTAAAACTTCAAACATATCCGGTTGAAGAAAGAAACGATGGAATATACATCGATTTAGGATAACGATTATTCTAATAAGTCACTTAATGAAAATTTTATCGTAGAAAATTTTTCGTAGATTACATCAAGCCCATGTTGGAACTTGCTTTGCATTTCTGGATCATTTTTTATATTTTCAATATCGTAGGCTGCTGCGTCAGCATATGGAGATATGTATTCCTCAAAACTATCTGATAGTAGCAAAAAAGCTCCGCCTCCAATGATTACAGCCGTTAAAATCAGCTTACCTATCATGAATTATGCTTTTCAAAAATCAATAAAAAATTCGAAATGTAATATTATTGATTAATTGAAAAAAATAGTTAGTATTATTGATTAGATACAATTTTTATGCCTAAAATCCAAACATGGTGCGATGAATCAAGAAATTCTAAAGGAGATTATAGACCAGGATTATACAAAAATTCAGCAAGATATCGAGACATTTCTGAAAAATTCTGTTTCGCAGAATAAAGCAGATGGTGTCATTTTTGGTCTTAGTGGTGGTATTGATTCTGTATCAGTTGCATACTTGGCTGCAAAGATATTTGGAAAAAAGGCGTTAGCATTAGTAATGCCTGACTCTACTATATCACCATCAAGCGAAACTGGAGATGCGTTAAAAGTTGTTGGTGAGCTCGGGCTTGATTACAAACTAATCGACATAGATGTGATTCACAAAGTATATTCAAACCATTTGGAACCAGATGAACGTGCATTAGGAAATCTAAGAGCTAGAATAAGAGCAAATATCATTTACTATTATGCTAACCTCAAAAATTTCTTGGTTCTAGGAACTAGTGATAAGAGTGAATATTCTATAGGATATTTTACTAAATTTGGTGATGGTTCAGCAGATTTATTGCCAATATCCAAACTATACAAAACACAATTACGAGAGTTCGCAAAAATGCTTGGGGTGCCTAACAACATTATAACAAAAAAAAGTAGTCCAAATCTATGGAAGGAACACATTGCGGAAGATGAACTTGGTATTACATTTGAGGAAATTGATTCCATATTATACTGCCTTGAAAAAAGATTATCCGTTGACGAGATTATTAAAAAAACAGAAATCAAGAGAGAGTCTGTAGAAAAGATTTACCAGATGCATGAAAACAGTTGGCATAAACGATTACCACCAAAGATGGTAGTTGAAAATATGGATGAAATTAATAAAATGATAAGCAGGATGGAAAATGATGCAAATATTTGACACGCTAAGTAACAAAAAAACTGACTTAAAATTTTCTGATAAAGTTCGGATATACTTGTGCGGCGTTACTGTTTATGATGATGCACATATTGGTCATGCACGAACTATAATTGTCTTTGATGTACTACGCAGATTTTTAGAGTCACAAAAAATCACTGTTGAGTTTATTCAAAACTTTACGGATATTGATGACAAAATAATAGATAGAGCAAACCAAGAAAAAATATCAGCACTGGAACTTGCCGCAAAATACACTAAAAATTATTTTGATGATTTTGATGGATTAAACATCAAAAGAGCTACATTGTATCCAAAAGCAACTGAGCATATTGAAGATATGCAAAATTTGATTTCTAACCTTATTGATAAAAAATTTGCATATGTAACAAAAAATGGTGTATACTTTTCTGTTTCAAAATTTACTGAATATGGAAAACTATCCAAAAAAAATCCTGATGATTTGGTTTCTGGTGCTAGAGTAGATATTGATGAGGAAAAAGACAATCCAATTGATTTTGCATTATGGAAGTTTTCGGAGTCTGAACCGTCATGGGAGAGTCAATGGGGTAAAGGCAGACCGGGCTGGCATATTGAGTGCTCTGCGATGAGCTTAAAGTATCTTGGTAATAGTTTTGAAATTCATGGTGGTGGACGTGATCTTATTTTCCCACATCATGAAAATGAAATTGCTCAATCAGAATCTTTTACATCAAATCAATTTGCAAAAATTTGGATGCATGTTGGTATGATAACAATAAATGGTGAAAAAATGTCGAAGTCTGTTGGAAATGTAAAATCAGTCAATCATGTTTTAGAAGACTGGGGTCCAAATATCATTAGATTGTTTTGCCTCTCTGGTAGCTACTCAAAACCAATTGATTATTCCGAAAAGCTCTTGAAAGAAAACATAACAAAACTTAGACAGATAGAATCATGCTATTATGAACTTAGGTTAGCTGAAGGCTCTAATGCTAATTCTGATGCTGATAAACTTGTTAATGAATGCAAAAATGAATTTGATTCAGCACTGAATAACGATTTTAACACACCACTAGCACTTACCGCTTATTACAAACTGATCAAGGAGGTCAATTCATTAGCTGCAGAAGAAAAAATCACACAAAACTCTGCAAAAATGATTTTGCCAGAATTTGAAAGAATGTCAGACATCCTAGGCATATACATTATGAAAGTAACTGAACAAGAAAAAAATGAAATTAATCAAATGATAAAGAAACGGGATGAGTATAGAATAGAAAAAAACTACGGGCAGGCTGATAAAATCAGAGATGAGATATCGGAGAAAAACATTATCTTTATTGATCATAAAAATAGAACTACATGGGTAAAACAGGAAAAAATTAAATCTGAATAATTACTTTTTTGACGCGCTAACTAGGGAAATAACATCTCTGTCTCGTAATTGATAGTTTGTTGGGACCCTCAAATTATATCTGAGATCTTTTGCATATAGAAGACCTTTGGTTAAATCAGAATGAATTTCCTTTGCTAAATCAATTACCGTTGAACCATCTTTTAGTAATATAAGATCTGGAAGTACTCTGCCTTTTTTATCAGAGAGTTTTTCCGGTGTTGCAACAGGATAAATGGAATTCATTTTTAACAATTTGAATACCGTGACGTTTATTGCGAATTGAACTCCAGTACGCATGTATTCACCCATAATATCACTTTGTATGAAATTAAGAGCATCTTTTTGTTTTTGGTTGAGATCATCTTCTTTTAAAATATCGAATTGTTCCGAACCAGGTGAATATTTGATAAGTTCCTTTTGTTCAGCACGCCTCAGTGATAATTCACTATCCGCACTTGCTGGAACTACAATTATATCATTATATCTCTCACGTAAGCGCTGAAAGTTTTTTGCTGCTCCTTTAATGTCTATTTTATTTGCTACAATCAAAGTTGGTTTGGATATGCGTCTAAGTTCTGTTGCAAAATTTTTACTGTCGTTATTATCATAATTTTCAATATCCTTTTCTTCAAGTTTTGTAATTTTTAATGCCTCCTTCACATGGTTTTGTTTTACACCCATGCCCTGATACAACTCTGTCAATGCCTTGACTTGATCATTATCAGCGTCAATAATTTTTTGTAGTTTATCTCTATTACCTTCTAAAATTTTTTGATACCACATGTTTAACTCCTCTTCAATATCAGCAAAATCCGAAACAGGATCTCCCGTTCCTGCTTCAGTTATTCGTCCACTAGAATCAATACCACCAGATGCATCTACAACATGTAATAATGCATCCGATTGTGATGCAATTGAAAGAAACTGATTACCTAATCCCTTTCCCTTCCATGCATCTTTAATCAATCCTGGTAAGTCAATCAATTCAATTGGGATATACCTCCATCCATCCTTACACTTTGAATTATTTGGATTATCAGACACATTAAACTCAGGATGTACACAAAGTGTTATTGCATATCCAACAGAAGTTGATGATTTTTTGGTTGTAAAAGGATAAGTCGAAATTTCATCAGATGATAACGTAGATGAATTGAAGAATGTTGTTTTGCCTGTATTTGTCTTACCAATCAGACCAATTTTTATTGGCATGAATAAAAATTGATTCCAAATTATTTATCTCTGCTGTCTTGGTCTACTTTATTTTTGAGTTTCTTACACGAATTTTCTAATTCGGAAATCATCCAACGTATTTCACTTAAATCTTCTTCAGTTAGATCATCATTCCATTTTTCCAAAATTAATTTAGAAATCTGGGAGCAGTTGTACAATAATATCCAATATGGGTGATGTTCAGCTGTTGAATCCGCTAATTCTTGAATATCATATAATGCTCTTTCCGCACGTGATACTGGATCATCATTAGTGTCCATGATTAGAAAAGGCGTCTATGTTCAGCTAGCATACATCTGTTAAAGATAACCATAATTCCGTTACTCCTTGCTAATTCTTCAGCCTCAGAATTATGAATGCCCTCCTGGAGCCAAATTACTTTTGGTTTAATTTTAATTGCGTCTTGAACAAATGGCAATACATCTTCTGATGGTCTGAAAATGTCTACAATATCAACCGGGTGATCAAGAGATGATACATCTTGATAAGATTTTTTTCCTAATATCTCAGTAGCATTAGGATTAATTGGTGTTATATCAAATCCTTGCTCAGATAGATACTTTGGAACAAAATGCGCAGCTTTGGCGGAATGTGTTGACATGCCAATAACAGCCACTCTTTTTAATGAAAACACTTGTTTGATTTCTTCATCAGTGTGGGAATCACGTTCCATCTACTTTATGATAGAACTTAGTTTTTATAATTTTTAGTATAGATGTTAATGATGCTTACTTCGTTTGATAATTTCAGTTTTGTTAAAATACTCTCATTTTTGAAGGCGCATAGATCAGAGTTTCTATCAGGTCAGGATATGAGCGATATTCTAAAAATAAGCAGAGTTGCTGTATGGAAAGATATCAAAAAAATTCGTTCGTTAGGGTATAAAATAGAATCAAAACAAAACATTGGGTATAGGTTAGTAGATTCGTCAAAACTTCCCCTCCCATGGGAGATTAAAGAAGATTTGAATACTGAATTTTTAGGAAATCGAATTTACTATTTTAACACAATCGATACAACACAAAACTTTGCAATGAATATTGCATCCAAAAAAAATGAAGATGGCAGCGTTGTAATTTCAAAAAAACAAACTGGAGGTAAGGGTAGAATGAACCGAAAATGGAAATCACCTGTTGGTGGTATTTGGATGTCAATTATAATTCATCCAAAATTTGACATCACATATGCAACACTTGTACCCATTGCTACGTCACTAGCAATATGCATAGCAATAGAAAAAACATTAAAAATTAATACAAAATTAAAATGGCCAAACGATGTGACAGTAAAGGGGAAAAAAGTTGCTGGTGTGTTAATTAATGCGTCAATGATATCTAATCAAATTGAAAATATGGTTTTGGGTATAGGAATTAATTTTAAAATCAATCCTGATGAATTGAAAAATTCGATTAAAAAAACTCCAAATTTTTATGGTGTTGCAACACTTGTTAAGAAAAATCAGAGCATGTCGCCATTAGTTAAACAATTTTTGTATGAATTGGAAAATGTTTTACAATTAATTAATTCTGGACAAATAAAAAAAATAATAAATGGATGGACTAAACGGTCATCCACTATTGGTAGAAATGTATCAATTATAACCAATGAAGGTCGTATAAGTGGGAAAGCTATAAGAATTGATAATGAAGGTGGATTGATAATTTCTAAGGGTAAAAAAACTGATAGAGTGCTTGTAGGTGATGTGAAGGAATGATTAGTAGATATGTTTTAATTACAATTTTCTAAAAAAATAAAATTAGAATGAAGCAAGATATGATCAAAAATTATCTAAAATTATTTCCTATTTTCTTACTTTTGATCACTGTGATTTTTGTAGATCATGCATTTGCGCAAGATACGGATGGTACTTCGATATACAACTCTCAATTGGATAAACTCAACCAAATGTTTTCCAACGCACATGAATCATTTTTAAAAGGTGAATATCGTGATGCCATAATAATTTATGATGATATATTAGAAATTGATCCTACCAATTACCAAATTTTGGAAATGAAAGGTCTGGCGCTAAGTAACCTAAGATTAGAATCGACTTTGGCATCACAGCCTCAACAAAATGCAGTAGTACGTGACCCATCTAACTTGAATAAATTATCCATGCTTGAATTTTACAAGGCACTAGAAATCAAACCAAATAGTACTTTTGCCTTAAATGGTATGGGATTAGGCTTTGGAAATTTTGGTGAATATTCAGAAGCGGAACGTTATTTTGAAAAATCTTTGAAAATAGATCCTGATAATCAAATAACCAAAAACTACCTTTCTTCTATTGAAAATATAAAGAAAAAATATTCGTTAAATGTATTTGAGAGTCCGACAAAAAAACCCGATTTTCTTCAGAAGCTTGAAGAAAATACAATCCCATATTGGATTAAAAATACAGCAGGATGGTGGTCCAAGGACAAAGTAAGTGATGATGAATTCATTTCAGGTATTGAATATCTTATTAATAATAAAATTATCAAAATAACTTCTCAGAATAGTAATGTGGATTCTTTGGATGTTATACCATCATGGGTTAAAAATAATGCAGAATGGTGGTCCAAAAATCAGATAAGTGATGATGAATTCATTTCAGGTCTTAAGTATCTCATTGAAAATAATATAATCAAAGTTAATGCAGATGATAATTCTGAATTATCACAAAATGACTTAGAACGAAAGGCATGGAACTTTGAACGATATTTGGCTAACATCCAAACTGACATAAAAAAACAAAATAGGTATATTGAAAATATTAATCCTAGTGAATATGTGATTATAAAATATTGGAAAGATTATCACAAATGGAATCTTGAACAATATCTAGATAAGCCTGAAACTTTTCCAGATAGAAATGTCTGGGTTGACTCAGAAACTGGTAAATACGTAATTGAATATTTAGTTTATGTCAATGAACAGCCACCCGGACTTCCAATTGATCATGTTAGCACATTAGAAAATTCTTTTAATTTTTGGGAAAAATATGAATTTAACACAACTGATGGAAAAAAGGCTGTTGCAGAATTCGATATAACGGATAAAAAAGGTGAAGCAAATGTTTGGGTTACATGGGTTGTAAGAGATTTGGGTGAGGGTGTGCTGGGCCATGCTCATTTAGGTAAAGGTGTAGTGGAAGTTGCGATTGGTAGTTATGGTTGTGACGGTGGCTTCCAACTATTTGATGTTGATACGGTTGAATACATTATGACACATGAATTGGGTCATTCAGTTGGACTAAAGCATTCTACTAAATTAGATAGTATAATGTATCCAACAATTCCAGATACTGCATATGAATATTGTTTGTTAAATTGAAAAAATAATTCTTATGATAAGAATAAATTAGCTTTAGCTACACACGAATAAACACGAATGCGTAGGAATGACCATTTATATTATAATTTTGTAATAATATACAGACATGGAAAATACTCCAGCGGCAAAACAACACTGTCCTTCGTGTACTAAAACAAAAATGATAATGGATAATAATACTGGGGAACTGTTCTGCAGTTTCTGTGGATTTGTCATGCCGGACAAAGTTGTTGAAGGCGGACCTGAATGGCGTTCATTTTCAAATGATGGCTCAGATAGAAGCCGTGTTGGTGCTAACACATCAATTACCATGCACGACATGGGGCTTTCAACTATCATTGGGCAGCAGAATAAGGACGCAACAGGTAAACCATTGGATACATCTATGAAAAAATCGATGGAGAGGCTTAGAACATGGGATAGTCGTTCACAGGCTCACTCATCAGCGGAAAGAAACCTACGCCAAGCACTAAGTGAGATGGATAAAATGAAAACTAAACTTTCACTTACGGATGCAGTTATTGAAAAAGCCGCATATATCTATAGAAAAGCAATTGAAAGAAAGCTTGTAAAAGGTAGATCGATTCATGGTTTGGTAGCAGCCTGTATTTATGCTGCATGTAGAGATACAGAAACACCTAGAACATTGGATGATATTGCTAATGGAATAAACATCAGACGAAAGGATGTTGCCAGATGTTACAGACTGGTTTTCAGAGAACTTGATCTGAAAATACCAGTAGCCGATCCTGTTAAGGGTGTATCTAGAATCGCAAGTATTGCTGGATTAGGTGAGAAAACTAAACGAAAGGCAATAAACATGTTAAACAAAGCAAAGAAGCTTGGTATAGTGGCAGGAAAAGATCCTATGGGAATTGCTGCTGCTGCGTTATATCTTGCTTGTATTTCATCAGGTGGTAATAAAACACAAAAAGAAATATCAATAGCATCAGGCGTTACTGAAGTTACTATTAGAAATAGATGTGCCGGGCTAAAAAAACTCCTATAATATAGAAATATCTTATCTATGATTATTTGATTTCTGATAATGCATCAGATTCCTTACGACGCGTTACTAAGAATATTCCTAATGTGATTCCGGCTTGGTAAATTGCGTAAAGCCATATCTGAAATGTAGTTGGAACAAAATCAGTAAATTTCCCAAGTAAGGATGCAACTAAAACAATTGCACTTAGGACGAAAATGAAATATCTTGCAATATTTGGTATATCTGCAAATCTCAAAAAAATGATTAATGTGATGGAGACAAACGTTGCGATAACAGTTACCACACCAGTATTAACACCGACCAAATTTAGAATTAATACGAACGCTTCATCAGTTGTAACTGGAATAATGAATTCAGACATTGAAAATTTACTCGGATCAGCAAATTTCAAGACACTGAATATAGCGTTAATAGAAAAAAGTACTAATAGTGATAACGAAACAACTCTTGCATGTTTTTTAAAACTTGGAAAGCGATTTCTAATTCCCCTGCCCATTATTGCGCCTTGAAGTAGTCCAATTCCCAGAACTATGGCAAACGTAACTAAAAAATTCTGTTCTGCTAAATCAAGTATACTCAAATCCTACCAACTTACTAAAAAAACAACTAGCATTAGATGTTATTGATTAACTCTGTCCTTCAATGCCCATAAGGGTTAATGTTGAACGAATTTTATCAATTTTACGAATCTTCCATGTTATCGTTTCACGTAAATCCTCAACTTGAGCAGATTCAATCTTGGCTAATATATCATAAGCACCAAATGTACCATGAACTTCTTTAATGCCATCAACAGATTTTAGTGCAGTAATAACATCTTCCTCTGAACCAATCTCACAATTGATCAAAATGTATGCTTCTGCCATAGATATATCACGTTATACAGATATTTAACCTAGATTGTATTCTATAAGATTTTTTACGTACTCTGTTCGTATTAAAACAAAATGGAGCCAAAAGGATATGAATTATTAAAAATAGAGACAAAAATTGACAACCTTGAAAAAGAACTCTCAAGTCTTTTTGCAGATTTCAAAAAATGCGAACCAAAAAAAGATATAGTGGTTGGAAATATTGCATATGAAAAACTGGAGAAGATGAATGTCTGTTGTTTAAATCTACTCCAAACTTATAGAGAATATGTTGAAAACATCAAAAAAAATGTCTAATTGTCTTTAATTTATTGTAAAATACTTGCTATGTGTAAACAAATTCGTTAGGTATTTGAAACCCTAAAAATACTCATAAACTATGCAAACAAAAATTGGCGTAGAATTTGAGATAGATTTCGCTCACACTTTAAAGGGTCATCCAAAATGTGGAAAGCCACATGGGCATACAGCTAGAATAATTGTAGAGGCATCTGGTGAATTAAAAACTGGGTCAACATATGAGGATAACATGGTAATAGAGTTTGATGAAATGAAAAAAATATGTTGGCAAACTATCCAACAACTAGACCATACAAATCTGGACAGTATGTTTGATTTCCCTACGTCAGAGAATATAGCCATGTGGATTTTTGAAAATTTGAAGGATAAAATCCCAATTCACGGTGTAAAATTCTTTGAGGGCAACAATAAGTACTGCGAGATAACAAAAAGTAATGCCTAATTTTTCAGTTTTTATTTTTTCTGACTGTGCCCTGAAGTTCAGTAAACGCGTCTTGAACATCTTTAACAGCTGCACTATCTTCTAATGTACTAACATCACCAACATTCTCATTTCCTGCGATCGCCTTCAGAACCCGCCTCATTATTTTGCCACTACGGGTTTTTGGTAATTTTGT
>ENA-UPTF01002351-UPTF01002351.1-marine-metagenome-genome-assembly--contig:-NODE-2351-length-11004-cov-3.198133_pt1 | contig 11004 bp, 10 predicted proteins | sample MGYA00238166_ERZ767019 | MGnify/ENA primary metagenome ERZ767019 (study PRJEB28930, sample SAMN06266391) | marine metagenome | isolation source: Sea water from 250 m depth | place: Atlantic Ocean... | reverse complement strand
TGACTGGTAGCATCATACCGGCCCAAGTGTATTACAAAGCCCAAAGATTGAGGACTATGCTCCGGCAACAGGTACTTGATGCATTGGAGAAGTACGACGTTCTGGTAATGCCGACATCGGGCAGAACGGCTCCCGAGCTGCAGGATGACCCCGTAGTGACAGGCAAAGAGACAACGTCCCGGCTATCTTTCATGTGCACCAACAGCTTTAATCTATCAAGCACACCCGCTATCTCTGTACCTTGCGGATTTGGAGCTCAAGGATTGCCCGTAGGCCTACAGATTGCAGGCCGACCAGGCGGCGAAGCCACCATTTTGAACGTCGCCCACACTTATGAAAAAGCCACAACCTGGCACACCATGAGACCAACCAATGCATAACATGTTCGGGAGGCTATACGCTCGCAGTTAGAGATGCGCTTTGGCTGAAACTTCCAATCGCTAAAATTAAATACTTCTACACAGGCACGGGGCGTTTCTCGACGGAAGTGTCGATGAAACAGGAAGTTGCTAATCCAGTGTCAGGTGGTTCCTAGCCATAGGCTGGTAAAGCAAAACCGCCATAGGCACGAATTTGAGCCTAATAGCACAAACCATGCCTACAGCGCAGAAATAAATTAACGCACTATAACCAAAGCTACGCTTCACCTATTACCTAACACGGCTCTGATCCTGTTCAAGACGTCGGTGATGCGAGGTAGTCCCTCATTGCTTGGCTATCCATAAGTGGTATGACTTGCATCTCTGCCGGAACGAATTCCAACCACTGACTCAAGTATCCGTGCAATTCTTCGTTTGACGGCACATCGAATAATGCCATTCCTCCGCGGCCTACTTTGGCGTACATACAGCGATCTCTAATTATTCCGCTTTCTATAAGAGGGGCAGCCCATTTCCATAACTCTTGCCTGTCAGATTGCGCCTCTGACGGTTTCCCCGGAAGCGGTGTAGTGATAACTAAGTAGAGCATCCATCCTCCAGAACATTCCATTTTGTCGTATTGGCAAGATGAGTATCTCAGAAACCTAGCACCTGGCTAAACCACAAGAATCAAGTTTATCTAGGGCCTACGGTCACGGTTCGAATCCTTTATAATCCCGAGTGCTACTTCACCTGGTAAAAAATGCTTACATCACACTCCGTTATTTCCGTTTATCCATATTCTCGGCTACTCCCCACAGCATGGAAGAGATCCTAAAAATAATCGCAGTGTTAACTGCTGCGACTGTTGGTTTTACGATTTCTGGCGTGGCAGGATTTGGAGGCGGCTTAGTTGCTCTTCCAGTCTTGGTTTGGGTCTTCGGAATAAAAGAAGCCGTACCGATTATCTCGATCGCGCAATTATTTGGAACCGCATCAAGGGCATGGTTGCATCACCATGTAATTGATTGGAAAGTTGTTCGATACTTCGCGATCGGATCAATACCGATGTCAGTACTCGGAAGTCTGGTATTCATTTCAATTAACACTGAGATGATTGTCCGTATATTAGGCGTCACTATGTTGGCTTTAGTAGTCTATACCCGCCTGCCGATCGGGCGTAATTTCAAGATAAATGTTAGGGCTTTCGTCCCGATAGGAGGAACGGCAGGGTTCGGCTCCGCGTTCCTTGGAATTCCAGGTCCGATGGCCTCACTTTTTTACTTACAATACGGATTGATCTCTGGTGCTTATGTAGGAACGTCCGCGTTAGGTCTCGGGGCAATCCAAATTCCTAAACTAATCATATTTAGCAACGAAGGATTATTAACGACCCGGGTACTCGCTCTTGGGATTGTACTTGGTCTGATCGGAGTATTTGGAGCATATATGGGCAAGACTATTCTTAAGCGAGTTCCAGAACAGGTATTTTCCAGAATGATTACTGCAATGTTATTGATATCTGGGTTTATGTTCTTGATCCGTGCTTAGCAGGCCTAAAGAAAACGCCTAATTGCTCGAATCCGACCATTTTCATGCTTCGAATCACGGTGGCCTGCCGCGAGTCGAACCAATAACCTTAACCTATGCCGTGAGCTTGTCTAGGACCTCCAGTGAGAGGTCAAGTTGCATCTGCCAACACAGCAGACGCTAGTAAATTAAGAAGAGGGCCCAAGCCAACGTTCCATACGCAGAGCGGCAAATCCCTCTCTACGCATTTGCCGACACGATGTTAATTGCCGCATCGTGGCTCACATATTCACCTTCTTGGTGGCTTTTGCAAACATATAGCAACTCCTCGTATATCTTTTGTTTCATTGTCTCTGCCGGCTGTGCTTCTCTGATCAATATGCTGGACGGCCCATATTCCATATGCAGGCCAGCATCGAATTCAGGAGTCATTTTTGCGCTTAGTCGAGTTTTGACAGTTTCGATCGAAACATTCGCAAAACCTGCGGAACTCAAAATCGATTCCACATAATCATTATCACTAAAAGCCATTGGGCCGGGTTCAGTCCCAGTATCTGTGTACTCTTTGCCGGTATGTTTTAATACGGCCTCCGTCATGGTGTAGAAGTACGCATTTTCCTGCCTAGGCGGCCAACATATGAAAGTAAGGAAAGCGTGTTCTTTCATAGCGGAGTGGATGTTCGTGAACGCCTTTATCGGGTCTGAGAAAAACATCACCCCAAATCTAGAGATAACACCATCAAATTTAGTCCCCCCGAATTCATATGTCTCAGCATCGGCCAAAATAAAGTCGACATTGTTAACACTTTTTGTATTTTCTTTTGCTAAAGAAACGATAGACTCAGAAATATCAATCCCCGTTACAAGCGCATTCGAAGAAACTAAATTTGCCATCCTAACGGTCGTTCCTCCTCCGCCACAGCCTACATCTAAAAAATGGTGTCCAACAGGATTTCCTATTGTTGTAAATAGCAGATCTGAGACGGCTTCATTTCTCTCATCCAAGATTTCATTAAATTGTGTTCTCCTGTCCCAGATACCTTTCCCGTCTTGATGTCCGAATTTATTCACCATTTCTATCTCCCTCTTAACGGTCGATGGCATTTCTGCGGCCCAATTACAGTAGACTCAGGTATTATAGTTCTATTCCAAAGGTGAAACGGGCCGCAATGTATTCTTGCCCCCGAGTTGCCAATACCAGCGGCGTCTAATTGCCTCGACCGAATATGTTCCCTTTCTTCTGAAACAAGAAAAGCCCCCTCAAACAAGGGGGCTTTTATGCTATTTAACGTCAGGCAAAAAAAGAGCGCCTTCAGTAGTTTCTGAAAACGCTCCGCTAACTTAGCATGCGGAAAGCTGTTTTGTCAAGACATTGTGCCTAGATTCAGAAAATAGGTTCGTTTCACAGGTACCGTCAACAACCCAACTCCTTTATCGATGGTTCAAATGACGTTGGCGTTACTTCGGATGCTTTTGGAACATTTAGAGTCGGGCGATTAGATGAATTTGCAGAGCGGATAACAACCGTCCAAGTAGCTGGATAGGTCAGTTCAAGGATGCCATGAGGCAGCACACTCTCTGTTTGATTCGGACCAACACCTGAGACCCAATAGACGTGAGGATTATCAGGATTCTGGTTGACCGTATATTTCTTATTGCCCATATCTAATGCTGCCCAACATGAGCGACTAACGTACTCATTAGATGTTGAAGCTTTAGACCAATCTTCAAGAACTTTGAGGACTTCAGAGTGGCTATGGTCCGAAACGCGAAGGGCCGATGAAAGGTCAGCTGACGTCGCAGTACAAGCTAACGCCATCAACACCCCTATGGACAGCAGTACATGCACGATGAGCGCTAGTGATATGGAAGAAAGGTAGCGCATGCTTACGAAGCGTAATCAGACAGGTAGAAATATATCTTCCCATTTAAATGGTTCAGTGATAATCCCCTGCTGAACGTTGAAGTCCATAAAAGCTTCGAGGGATTTCTTGTTAAGTTCGAGCCCATAAGGGATCGGGTCTGGGCCGATCACCTGTTTCATGCGTGACATGGCCTGGTCTGTCGCATCAAGGTCGTTGGCAGTATTCAGGTGTTCTAGGTATTGCTCTTTAGCAGCTTTGAAGAGGCTGTACAACTCGTCAGCTAGCCAGGGATGGTTTTCGAGCAGTTCATTTTTGACCACCATCGCGTGGCTGATGGGATAAACACCCGTTTGCAGGTAATATTCTCGGGCAGCTAAGTCGGCATTGGGAATCAAAGGCTTGATATCCGGGGAGTCTACTTCTCCAGGACGGATAGCCGCATCGATCTTCCCCGACAGCAAATCGGCAACCATATCGCTGCCCTTGGTAGCTGAAATAACATTATCAGGGGCCTGATATTCCTCCACGTGTTCATCGCCATATAAAACCCAGGTCACCTGGCTAGAATCGACTCCGTAAGCATCGCTTAGAATCCCACGTGCCCATACCCCTGGCGTAAACGTATAGCTACGCAGGCCTACTTTTCGACCTATTAGATCAGCGGGCGATTCTATCCCAGACTTTGTGTTGTAAGAGATCTCGTCATGTTCGAAACGGCGCAGCACGAACGCAGGGAACGCAGTTATCGGTTTGTGGTGCTCCAACGCGCACAGATAAGTCGACATGGCCATCTCGGATACGTCGTACTCCAAGCCCCTGACCATACGGCGGAAAGCGGTTGGAATTGGGGAGACCGGCACATGGACTAGGTCTACCCGGTCCGACTTAACTGTGCCATCAATTAACGGTCTGGTATATCCGTAATTCACCATGGCCGTTTGAAGCGAAAGTTCTGGCATGGAATGCCCTCCTCGAGATATGGCCTGCTTTAAGTGTACTGGATTTACGATCGAATGTTTATTGCGGATGGGCTAAAGGGACTCTCACAATAGAGGCAGTCCACACACGTAACTAATTGTGTAAAATGTAGCAAGCATGTCAATGCCTATCAAACGATACCCTAGACTAATATTCGGTCTCACTGGGCTAGCCAGCTTAACCGTCCTGGCGGCATTTATTTGGTTATCTGAGCCGCACTGGCTCTACTACTGCGGCGTCTAGCCACCAGACACTGGTAGTCAGGCTAATCACGCCATCACCGATATATAAGAAGAAAAGCCACCTCAAATGAGGTGGCTTTTCTTCCTTTTAACGCAGGGCAAAAAAAGAGCGCCCTCACTAGTTTGTGAAAACGCTCCGCTATCATAGCATGCAAGAAGAAGTTTTGTCAAGGGTTTGTGCCTAGATTTGAAAAATAGCGTTACTATAACTAAGATTCGTTTCGCTACGTGCCGGTAAGCACCCTGCTCCGTTATAGGAGGTTCAAGTGACGTTAGTATTACTTCAATTACCTTCGGCCCGAGATAGCAAAATGACACTTGACATAACAAATGCCTGATTGCAACTACAGACCGATACGGGTGACTTAATATCCAGTACGTCTAATCCACCAGATTCACAGAGGCTATTTATGAACGTAACCGAGACCCTTTCCAAATTCGTCGCCAACTCCCGCTACGATGAGTTTGATGATGCAGTCGTTGAGGCTGCCAAGATCGCTATCCTAGATGGAGTTGCGACTATGTTGGCGGGCTCTACTCAAGAGCTGGCGAGTATAGTCGGTCGCTACGTCCAAGATATGGGCGGGTCTCCGCAATCATCGGTAGCCGGATGGGGATTTAAGACCAACCCTCCGTCCGCTGCCTTTGCCAATGGGGTCTTTGGTCATTGCCTGGATTTTGAGATCCAAGGTTACCCGCCGACTCATGGCACGTCTTCCTGCCTACCCGCGGCGCTGGCCCTTGGGGAGGGTAGACCTACTAGTGGCAAGACGGTCATCGAAGCATACGTCATGGGATGGGAGATCCAAGGGCGGCTAAGGGCCGCGTCCGCAGCTTACTCCAACCCAGCGTATCATCCCCCGGGGTTGGTAGGCCCATTAGGTGGGGCAGTAGCTGGTGCTAAAGTCCTTGGACTAGACCCACAGCAGGTCCAGATGGCTATGGGCATTGCTGCGTCCCGTACGGGAGGTCTGACTGCCAATACCGGCACAATGGTCAAATCCACCCACACTGGAAACGCCGCCCGGATGGGAGCAGAGGCTGCCATCCTTGCAGCCGCGGGTTATACCAGCAGCGACTCGATCTTAGAAGCGCGTAACGGGTATTCGGACGCTCTATTCGGCGGCAACATGGACTGGGAAGTCGTAACCGGTGGGTTAGGCGCGTCATATCGGTTGGTCGACCCAGGGTTCGACATCAAGCGGTTCCCCGCCCAGGTCCATATGCAAAATTCTATCGAAGCCGTACTAAACCTCCTGGACTCGCATAACATCAAGTCCGATGACGTCCAAGATCTGACCGTACACACCGGCGACCAAGGGCATTCTGGGTCACTACCTGCCAGTGGTCTTGATGGAAAGTTCAGTATCGAATACTGCGCAGCAGCTGCACTATTGGACGGCAAGGTCGGGATCGAAACATTCACCGACGACCGTCGGTTCTCGGCCGATATGAAAGAGACCTTAGGAAAGGTCCAAGTGGGACCCAGGGGCAAAAATTCAGCAGACGTAAAAGTAATTGCGACACTCAAAGACGGACGCTCCGTAGAGGCCGAATGCCGGGGCTTCCGAGGGTCTTCTCAGAACCCTATGAGCCGAGAGGAACGTATGGACAAAGTCATCGACTGCATCGGCCGCGTGCTGACCGACCAAGACACCAGTCGTTTAATTAGCATGATCGAAGACCTAGAGAATGTGCCTGATATCTCCGTGATAATGGACTTGATCAGCCAAAAACCAAACGTATAGGCCGGGTGACCACTGTAGAAACCCGTCAGTCCATGCTTATCTTTAACCAGTCAAATGACTGGCCTAAAAAAGACACGCGCAAGGGAGAAATTAATGACTTTAGAAAAACCGTTGGACTATCAAGTTAGCACTGCTGACCGTAATATTATCTGTTCACCAGACGCTATCTCCGGCATCGCCGACTCTCTAGAGAAATTGGGTTCAAAGCGGGCGCTAGTCGTTTGCGGTCCAACTATCCTTGAACATTCCAACGTCGTCCAGCGTGTGCAAAAGGCGTTGGGTGACCGCTGCATCGGGTTGTATTCAGGCGTTGCTCCCCACGCTCCTGTTGAGATGCTTGAAGAAGCAGTCTCGACAGCCCGGGAACTCCGCCCGGATGCCCTCATAGCCGTTGGAGGTGGCAGCACCAGTGACACCTGCAAAGGAATTGCCGTGCTCCTGGCTGAGGGCGGAGACATACTCGACTATGAGGTCCGTTTTGAGCCGCCAGACCGAGTATTTGTCCCGGAGACCCCTAGCGAAAAGATCCCAATCATCGCGGTGCCGACAACGTTTGGCGGGGCTGAAATAGGGAGCGGCGGTGGAGGCTTCACCAGCAAATCCCTAGGCCGCAAAATACTGATGGCTGGCGACGGCACGACTCCGAAATTTGTGATTATCGATGGCGAGGCCCTAGCGACCACACCAATGGGTATATTGCTGTCCACCGGGATCGGTCAGTTGCGTATCGCAATAGAGAGTGTGTATTCCATTGACCACCACCCGGTCGGTGACGCCTTGGCGTTACATACGATCAAAATGCTGGTCGACTACCTCCCTCTCTGCTCCAGCAGAGAGATCGACTATCTCTTGCAAGCCAAGTCAGCGGCGTGCATGGTCATGATCGCCCGACCAGGTCTAGGACTGAACACCGCCACTGCACACCATGTCGGAGGTCTGTATGACGTGCCTCACGGCGAGGCAAACGCAATACTCCTTCCACACACCATGCGTTTCAATCTGGACGCCTCCGCCGACCGGCAGGCCGTAATTGCCAGGGCTATGGGCATAGACACGTCCGGGATGACTGACCTCGAAGCGGGGATGGCTGCAGCCGATGGAGTCCACAAGCTGTGTCGCACTCTCGAATTGCCGGAACGGTTAAGAGACGTAGGGGTCCCCGAAGAAGGCCTCGAGTTAATAGCCGCGGCGACCCTTCATGACCGTGGCCTTGCCACCAACCCTAAGCCAGTCAACGACTCTGGACCGATCATGACAGTTTTGCGGGAGGCATGGTAGCGGCTGGTTAGTCTAATCAGTTATGCATTAGCCGAAATAAGAAAAGCCACCTCAAATGAGGTGGCTTTTCTTATTTTTAACGCAGGGCAAAAAAAGAGCGCCCTCACTAGTTTGTGAAAACGCTCCGCTATTCTAGCATGCGGAAAGCAGTTTTGTCAAGCGTTTGTGCCTAGATCCGGAAATTAGGTCATTAAGGAGGCTACCGCAGACATGCATGTATATCACGGTTTAGGGATGCGGTCGTCCGGACACCTGTGAATAACGGCAGCTGTAACCGCCAAATTGCGTAGCCGGAAGTTCTCATCTGACACTTCACCTTGTTCCCTTAATGCAAGAAATGATTTATGGGACGGGTACCAGGCACCAAGGATCTCATCTAGTGGCTGAGACCCAATCGGCTGCCCTAAGACTGGCGTCCGCCACAGTATTTTTCCTCCCACTCGCTCTAATAAAATATCCAGGGCCGCCATATAGTCTTTGTATGCAGCCCCGTCAGGGTATTCCCCTTCAGCATATTTGTTTAAGTTGACCATGAGGACAGGTCCGTCGTCATCACTCATAGCTATAGCTTTTATTTCGGCGAAGTCGTCTGTTGGTACAAATTGGTCGGCGGCCATATTCTGGTCTCCAGGTCGGTATAAATTGGTTCAGGAGTATACGGTAGACGCAAACAACCGTCGATGCTTAGTCACTAAAAATGATGCGCATCATCCACGATGAAAGCAGCTGCCCCGTTCGAATGGGGCTTATTTTTAAGGATCGCGGCCGCGCGGTAGCACAGTGACTAATAAATTGACTTCACGACACCGGTGACCGTAATGAGGCTACAATCCCGTAAGGCATCACATAATTACCGAGAGTAGAACGATTACTATATGACCATTCCGTTGCAAGATACTTAATGTGCAGTCAATAATGACAAGCATTGCCCAGCGGTCTTAATTTATCGTTCGAGTGTGTGACCTATGAAATTCGGATATTTCAGCCAGCTTCAGATGCCAAAACCTTGGCGCGAAAACGGCGAGATACTCCTATACAAAGAAGCAATGGAACAGGCGATTCACGCCGAGTCGGTTGGTTTTGGCCACTATTGGCAGACCGAACACCACTTCTATCCTGAAATCGGTCACAGTTCATCTCCGGAATTATTCCTGGCGGCCCTAGCGCAGCACACGACAACAATCAGGCTTGGTTTAGCGGTCGTTGTGCTTCCTTGTAACCACCCTTACCGCGTCGTGGAATATGTGTCTACTCTTGATCAACTTTCTGATGGCAGGGTGGAATTTGGCACAGGGAGAGGCGCGTCTCCCTACCATGTTGAAGCCTTCGGCGTGACCTCGGAACAGTCCAAAGAAATGTGGGAAGAGTCTTTGGAAGTAATCTGTTCCATGTTCCTGAATAGCCCTTTCCCAGGGTGGCAAGGGAAATGGTACCCGGACTTGCTGGAGCGCCACCTGGTCCCGAAGCCAATCCAAACTCCTCACCCTCCCCTCTGGGTGGCCGGGAGTCAGCCAGCGACATACGCTGAAGCAGCTAAAAAGGGAATCGGCATCCTTGGTTTCAACGGTATGGAACCAGAAGAGATTGAGCCGTCTATTAAAGCCTACAGGGACTCCGAAGCAGAATGCATACCGGTTGGCGGGTACACCAACCACCAAATTGCAACCTTCACAATAGGAAACATAAACAAGGACTACACCGTAGGAAGAGACAACGCATGTGCGGCAGCCAGATGGTACGCCGGAGATAACGATTCAGAACTTCAGAAAGTCCGGTTTGGGACACATCAAGGAGAGTATTACCAAAACCAGCAGGCAACCGCACTCAAGCCCGGAGTCCGCCAAGCCGTACTCAAGAGATCAAACGACGAGCTGATTCAAGACGGCCTCGTGCTCGGTGGGGACGTTGACACAGTGTGCCGTAACGTCGAGCGTTGGGAGAGACTAGGGGTCGACCAGCTCCTCATTATGATGCAGGCCGGCAACACTACCCACGATGAAGTCATGCGATCGCTGGACCTCTTCGGTACAGAAGTACTGCCTAAGTTCCAGTAGTTCATTAGACCAAGGTCTTTGGGTCCGATAACTTGTTAAACTACGTACTTAGACGTATTGGCGGGCGCGCTTGAACAGAACGCCTGACCCAATGTACCGATGGAGGAATTTTGCCAGGCATCAAGTTGGTAACCGAGAAAGAAGCCAGCGGAAGGGTCAAGGAAATCTACGAGGACATCAAGGCCACCATGGGGTGGTCCTTCGTCCCAGAGACCTTCCAGATGGTCGCCCATGACCCGGCGCATTTAGACTCTTACTGGGCAAATTACAAACTAACCATGACGGCAGGCAGGCTCGACCTCAAAACAAAGAAGCTCATCGCATATCTCGTGTCGGTGATGAACAACTGCGGTGTTTGAGTGCGCTTCCACTTGGATGCCGTGAAGCATCAAGGGATGGACGACGCAACGCTTGCTGAAGCCGTTGAAGTAATGACCGAGGTCACCAAGGGAAACTTGATCATGCATTCAGTCGGCGGTCGCCATTAGGGGAGCAGGTCCTAGTCAAACAATACGACCGGACAAGTCTTGTCTACGATAACCGAACCAACCTGGCATCAGGATAATCTATGAATATCGGAATTGGCCTACCAGCTAACATACCTGGCGTCTCACGCGACTCTGTCCTTGAGTGGGCACGCAAGGCCGACTCCGGCCCCTTTTCTAGTGTGGGGATAATCGACCGCGTGGTCTATCCAAACTGGGACCCGCTCGTTGCGCTCGCTGCAGCAGCGGCTGTAACTCAACGAGTCCGGTTAATGACCACCATACTCATCGCTCCTGTGCGGGACGCCACTTTACTGGCCAAACAGTCAGCGAGCATTGATGTCCTATCGGGCGGTAGGCTTACATTAGGTCTGGGCGTTGGCCGCCGGGAAGACGACTACGCAGCAGTATCCGGCAAGTTTAACCGCAGGGGCAGGCGTTTCGAAGAGCAACTGGCGCTGATGA
>ENA-UPTF01002348-UPTF01002348.1-marine-metagenome-genome-assembly--contig:-NODE-2348-length-11011-cov-16.388330_pt1 | contig 11011 bp, 7 predicted proteins | sample MGYA00238166_ERZ767019 | MGnify/ENA primary metagenome ERZ767019 (study PRJEB28930, sample SAMN06266391) | marine metagenome | isolation source: Sea water from 250 m depth | place: Atlantic Ocean... | reverse complement strand
ACCCTCCAAGAGGCCGTGCCCGCCAGTGGCTTTTCCAGACCGCTCACTGTAGCCCTCAGGTCCCTCCTCTCCCTTACAGATGAGGACATCTGGCTGGCTGCGAACCTAGCCCATATGAGGCCATACAGGCGCTGCTCGTCTGCTCGGACATCGACCTTATCCCTCTCGGGTCGAGTTGGTCTGATTGCCTCGTGGGCGTCCTGCACATTGCCCGAACCCTTCTTGACATCACTTCCCAGGGCTCCGGGTCCGAGGTGGTCCTCACCGAATTCGCTCTTGATGTAATCGCGTACCTTCGCGCGCGCGCTCGGATTGGTGCGTGTCGAATCTGTCCTGATGTAAGTAACGTGACCCGAGTTGTACAGCGAAGAAGCTACTCTACTCGTCTTCGCCACACTCCATCCCAACGATGAACTCGATGCCTGCAGGAGCGTATCGGTAGTGAAGGGCGGTTGCGGATTGCGATTAGTCTTACCCTCCTTCACCGAGATTATGCTAATCGAATCCGCATCTCTGAGTGCCTCGAAGGCGGTTTCTGCCAGGTTGGTATCTGCGGTCCTGTCAGCGCGGTGCTTACCAGAGTCATCGGTCCATGAATCATCATCCCCCTTCTCGTGGAAGCGTACATTGAAGCGAACTACGTCTGAGTCCACATGGACGCTGTGGTACTCTATGGGGACGTGAGCCTCCCTCTCCAACTCTCTATCTATGACGAACCCCAGAGTTGGGGTTTGCACCCTGCCCATCGAAGCCAGACTCCACGACTTGCTAAATCTTGAACAGCGATAGCCCACCAATCGGTCCACAAATCGTCGGACCTTGGCCGCGTCCACTAGATTCATGTCTATCTCCCCCGACTGCTCTAGCGAGTCGTTCACCGCAGACTTTGTGATTTCGTTGAAGGCGACCCGCTTGACCACCGGATAATCTGAGAACAGTATGCTCAGCCTCCATGCGATGAACTCACCCTCCCTGTCGGGGTCGGTGGCGATGTAGACCTCCTCAACCCCCTTCTCAGATGCCTTCTCGAGCATCCTACTGACTATCTTCTCGGCTCCCTCGGTCCAATCCCATGGCGGGTCGGGGAGGTTGTCGCCGTTGGACGCCCACATCGCCTTGGATCTGCCCTTGCCGTTGCCTCTGGATGGTAGATCCTGCACGTGTCCATTGCAAGCTTCCACCATCCAGCCCTTGCCGAGGTATTTCTTCACCGTCCTCGCCTTCGCGCCCGATTCTAGAATCATCAATCTCAAAGTACCACCCCAAGCCAGTTGCCCATCGAAGACTTCCGACTCGTTCCCGTGTGCCCCGATGGACCCTGTATAAACATGAGCAGCCTGAGTACTCTCCAACGCGCGCGCGGGCAGGGGGGCGCGCGAGGCCACTACCTGAATCTGAGCCTCGAGGCCTCTTCATCCCACGGCACTTCGGCCGCGGGGCCCGCACACCCCACACACCCAGGATAACCGGCTGCTGCCAATCTCAGCAGCGAGTCTGTGAAGCGTTCCCAGATAGAATGCATATCCCCCGGAATCCATACGACTCCTCGGTCCTCAGGCTCATCGACTGCGATGGCGCCCCCGGGGGAGCCTCCGATATCGATGATGATACCATCGAGCTCATGGACCTCACCGACGACCCCAAGCAGTAATCCGGGAGCGATGTCACTGATCTCCACAGACAATACATCCAGACCCAGAGCCCGTGGGTTCCGATGCCCGACCACGAAACCATCCGATCGGAGAGCCCTCCGGGCCAGCTCGGAGATTGCCGCAGCCTCGACTGTTGCGCGCACGCGCCGACGATGCAACGCAACGCTTGAAGGATACCGGTCTGCGCGTTCAGCCGATGGGGCTGCCATATTCGCTGTTCGCGAGGCCCCTACTCAGATTCACCGACTCTGAGACGGCGCACGGACTGGTCATGAGGGGCTTGTCCACATTCGGTCAAAGCAGGGCCGGGCAGAGGGCGCTGAGCACCATCTACCACGCTCCGGAGTTGCCGATACATGTATTCGGCAGGCTATTCCATCACCCGTTAGGGCTGGCAGCCGGGTTCGACAAGGGCGCCGAAGCGCTAAGCGCATGGCCAGCCTTGGGCTTTTCGTGGATAGAGTACGGCGGGATAACTAGGTTCCCACAGGATGGCAATCCCAAGCCTAGGATGTTCAGAGCCCATTCTGAGAGGGCCTTGGTGAACAGGATGGGCTTCAACAACCCGGGTGCTGCGGTGGTCAGGGACCGACTAATCGAGAGGAGGGCAAACGGGATGTGGCCGAAAGTCCCGGTTGTGGCCAACATCGGACGCTCCAAGAAGACTCCCAACGAGAGCGCTCCCACGGATTACTCCAGCTCGCTGGAGATGCTCTGGAACCACGCGGACATGTTCGTGCTCAACGTATCGTCCCCAAACACTCCAGGTCTCAGGGATCTGCTGGGAGTCGATCACATCTCTTCCATCCTGACCGAGTGCAAGATGATGTCAGAAAGAAAGGGAGGCGGGAAGCCGCTGTTGCTCAAGCTGTCTCCTGACAACATCGACGACCAGATTCTTGCTTCGGCTCATATGGGCATGCGAATGGGGATTGACGGCTTCGTCGCTACGAATACCACTCAGCACCGGCCAGTGCCTAGGAACGCCACCTCCCGTAGAGTGTTCGCAGAGTCCGGAGGTTTGTCAGGAAGGCCCCTGCAAGGGCGTTCGAAGGAGGTGATTCGTCTGCTGTACAGTGAGACAGCCGGATCCATCCCCATAGTGGGGGTTGGAGGCATAGATTCGGCGGACACCGCTTGGCAGGCAGTTACTTCTGGCGCATCCCTACTGCAGTTGTACTCAGCCTTGGTCTTCAACGGCCCCTCCGTGGTCAGCACCATAGTCAAAGGACTCAGGAGGAAGGTCAAGGAGGAGGGTTTCCTAGGCATCGAGGAGGCCGTAGGCTCCGACATCGCGTGAGAGGCAGGAGAAAACCCTCATCAACGACCAACCTGACCATATTCCATGGCTGGTACTAGAACATCACGGTTGATCATCGTGGGTGCTTGCCTAGTCGCCTTGATGGTAATGGTCTTCATCAGCATAGAGCCTCAAACGCAGTATACAGTAGACGAGGTCATGTCATCCCCGGATTCGCATGAAGGGGACATCCATCTGAGGGGCCAAGTGACTATCGGCTCGGTAGACACGTCGACGACTTCCTTCGAGCTCAAGGGACAGACTCACTCTCTGAGCGTCTCATACTCTGGAGCGATAGTTCCGGATGGCTTCGACGAGGGCAATACCATAGCGGTGAAGGGTAACTTGGTGCAGCACTCAGGAGGGTGGGTGCTGGAGGCGAATGAGATTCAGACCGGATGCCCTTCGAAGTACTCCGAGTAGCTTCGAGGGCATTCTCTCACTAGGGATTCGTTGATATGGGACGAAAACCTGCCACAGTCGGGCTAGGGGGGGTGTTGACGTACTCTGTTTTCCTCAAATCGTCGATAAAGGGGGCCTGAAGTCCGAGGGCGGCGCAGACGAGCCATTGGTGTCTCACCGGTTGACGTCGATGCCTCGCCCCCAAGAGATCCAGGTTGTCGCGAACCGCTTCCGGAGGGAAGCGGGGAGCGCCTCATGCCCGGGAACCAGGTCAGGCGCGGAAGCGAGCAGCCCGACCGGGGACGCTGGATGCCTTGGGATAGCGGGGCGGAGGAGACTGGTGGAACCACACCTTTGGTGACGAGCGTCCACCGAGGACGCGCCCACCTACTCGGGTATACCCGAGAGGCCACCCATCAGGCACACCACCTCGAAGTGACTCTCGGAAACCGGCTGCACGGACAGTCTCTGACCTCGCTGCAGCAAGGGCATACCTTCCAGCTCTCCATTCGCCCTGAGCTCGGGCAGCCCGACCGAGTCCATCTCGCATACCGCTTCGATGTCGACCATCATCCATCTCGGGTTGTCCGGGCTCGCCTTGGGATCGAAGTAGTTCGAAGATGGATCCTGAGCAGTGAAGTCAGCGTAAGCGTCCTTGCATACTCTCGCAACACCAGCGACATGGGGGGGCTTGCAGTTTGAGTGGTAGAACAGCACCATGTCGCCTACTGACATCCCGTCCCTCATCAGGTTCCTAGCCTGATAGTTCCTGACGCCATCCCAATGGGTCGAACCATCCTCTACAAGTTGTGACCATGGGTACACGTGAGGCTCAGACTTCATCAGCCAATGCGCCATGCCAGCCGCTAGAGAATCAGGTGCATGAATATGCCGTGTCACCATGCGTCGTCAGAACTTCCAATCAGCAGCGTGGCATCAATGGAATCGGCCTCATCCCTTGCTATAGCCCGTCGCAGTCCCGCTGTTCTGACCATCGTCTCGACTCCGCCTGTGAGACTCAGGTTACTCTTAATCAAAAGCGAGAAGATTGCTGGAAGCAATAGTAGTGCAGCAAGCGCAGCGACAATCAGGAGTATGATGATGACAGTCACGAAGGGGTGTATGGCTTCGATGGGAATATAGTAGGCACAAGTCAACCCGGCCGCAGTCACTGTGGTCGCTTCGAACAGGCTCATTCCGGTGCTTGCGCACGCGACTCTCACAGCCTCGATGGTCCCCCCTTGCTCTTTGACCCGGTTGGCAATGTGAATCGAGAAGTCTATTCCCACCCCCACAAGTATAGATCCAACCATCACTGTGACTAGTGAAAGAGGCACCCCTAGAGCATCCATCGCCAGCCATTGCATCGCTACGGTGAAACCTACAGGTAGAGTGGTAAGCAGGGCGAACCTGAGGTCTCTGAACACGAGTCCGAGTGTGAGAATGGTGAACAGCAGAGCGAATCCAAGCGATCTCCACTGGGAGTCAACTATCAGATTATTCACTTCGATGGTCACCGATGCAACTCCAACGAGGTATGTCGACTTCACGCCGGCGGTATTGTCGACCCAGTAGTTCACGCCGCCAGGCCCATCGACAGCCTCCTCCGTGTTCCTGACGTCCATGAACGGCATGTCGATGTAGATTAGACTACGACTGAAGCTCGAGGAGATGAACAACTCCCTCATCTCATCAGTCATGCTGTTGTAGAACACGTAGAGCAGGAAGTTGTGTGCCTGATCGTCACCTGAAGGAGACCCATCCAATGCAGACAGCGTCTCCCAGAAGGAGCCATTACCCTCGACCTCCCTGCCGAACACCAATGCAGCAAGGTCCTTCGCCTCCTGAGGAAGTGGCAGTTGGTCAATCTGGTCTACTATGGGTTGACCAGAGACGTTGACCCCCACAGCAACTGCTTTCATCAGGAATACGATTGACACTGCCGTCGTACGATTGACGCGGTTGCAGTTCTGCTCTAACGCCTCGATTCCCTTGAGCTTGTCAAACGGATCGTACAGAACGGGATCGAATAGGTTCGGACTGGCCGAGAGATCCCCCTCCACCATGAGGAAACCAGGCTGTCCCGCCTCGAACTCATCAGAGTACACGCCCATCTTCTGCACCGATTCCACATTTTGTGGGGCCATCTGGAGAAGGTCGATGTTCTCCTCGACGTTCTCTCTCGCTCCTATTCCGGAGATACCTGGGATGCCTGCGGACATCAGCATAGCGATTGCGAACAACGCGAGTGCAGCACGCGTCCATTTGATCGGAACCCCGACCGCCTGGACGAATAGCTTGGGGGGAGGGTGAGACGGTTTCTTCAGATCCAGCATCATAGTCAGATTGGGAACCATAATCATCGTCATGATGTAGACCACCAATATGCCACCAGCTAGTGAGAATCCGACGGTTTTGATTGGTTCCATTGGCGTGAATGTCAAGGATATGAAACCGATTATTGTGGTGATGGCAGATAGGAAAACAGCGCGTCCGGTTGAGTTTAGAGCTATGGCCATCTTCTCTCTTGGGGTACCCATCGCTTCGGCGTATCTGTTGGTGATGTGAAGCCCATAAGAGACGCCAAGAGCTAGTAGGATTGGCCCCACGATGATTACCGTCATTGTGACTTCGTAGTCTGTGAAGCCGATTATCCCGAGCGTAATACCGACCGAGCACAGCGTTGGTAGTCCCGTGATGATGACGACCTTGAGACCTTGTACTAACCTGGGCCTACCGGTCTGCAGGAGATCGCAGTGGAAAAGGAACAGACCTAGGGCAACAAACAATCCACCCAGGGGGAAGACCTTCCAGAATAGCTTGAACGACTCTTCAGTTACAGCGCTGGTAATCGGTACCGGACCAGTGAGAGTCATGGTCAGATTCTTTTCCGACCATCCGCTCTCTAGCGCTAGGGCGTCAATAGTCTCCTGAGTGTCCTTAATGAGTTCCGAGATATCAACATCATCAATCCCGTCACCGTCGGTATCAGCTTCGATGCCGATGATAATCACGGCCCTGTTCCAGTAGTTCGCCTTCTCGATTTCGTTATTCCCATCGCCGTCCAAGTCCTTTCCGACATCCCTGACTAGTTTGTCGAGGGCATTCTGTGGCATCTCTCCTAGAATCTGATCCACTCTCCCCTGCTCGTCAGGTATGGTGTAACTACCGATAATGTCTTCCTGGTCGTCTATTGTCTCGTTGAACTGGTCTGAAAGCTCGTCGTTGCCGGTGGCTTGAGCAAGTGCGCTGAACGTAGCCTTGGCAACCCTCCCTGCGCTGGAGTTTACCTCTTTGATTACCGTCGATATGGAGAGAACATAGATGATGTTGTCATTCACTCCCCTGTCATTCCTGACGTAGTTCAGTTCCCTCTCGACTGCGTCGATTTCATCCAGTATCTCCACCGTGGTGACGTTGACGTCCTCGGACTCGACGTAAATCACCATGACGTTGGTCGTCCAATCTTTTTCGACCTCAGCAATCTGCGATGTTATCGGAGAGCCCTGTGGCAGGTAGACAGCTAAATCTCCGTTCACGTTCAGCGCAGCCTCTTCTCTGCAGATGTCGTATTCGAAGCCTTCCCGACAATCCAGAACGCCCGAGTGCATGGAGAAGAATCCGGTGAACAGCAGGCAAAGAACCACGGTCAATGCAGGGAACATGGTGAGAATTCCCGTGGGAGTGGAATCCGAAAGTGCCCTGCGCAGGGTATTCGGAACCCTCCTCACAGCACTGCCGAGAGAATCAGCGTCCACCGCACCTGCCATATCCCTGCCAGCAGCGACCTTCGTCGCGGCTTCGGCCCTTGCACGTTCGAGCACTTCCCGGGGCCTGAAGCCCTTGCCATCACTTGCACTCATGCGGTTCTCGGCAGCGCCCTCCTTGAGTGCGGGACTTCAACCCCTCGCAATCGCAATTCGACTTGTGCAGTATATCAGACCCACCGGAGAACGCGGGAATGGTCAAGAATGACCTTCCTCAGCGAGGTCCGAGAAGCCGCCGAGGTAGAATCATGGGTACACCGAAAATTCCCGAGAAGAGATGGTCCATAGACCTCGAGAAGAAGATCCAAGAGAGCCATTACACAGAGACCTACTCAAAGCGCTACTCGTTCGATCCGAAGAGCGAGAGGGAGATTTTCATTATCGACACACCTCCCCCTTACCCAAGCGGCACTTGGCACATAGGCGCAGTCGCCCAGTACAGCATGATCGATGTGATAGCCCGCAGCCAACGACTCTTAGGCAAGGAGGTGAGATTTCCCTGGGGGGTCGATCGCAATGGGATCAACATCGAGTTCACAGTCGAGAGGAAGCACGGTCGCAAGATGAGGTCCTATGAGCGTGGGGAGTTCCTTGACCTGTGCTCCGAGACCATCGAGTCGTACACTCAGGCGATGCGTGACACTGCCAAGCGGGTCGGCCTGTCCTGCGACTTCGACAACGAGTACCTGACAGACGCCCCTGACTACAGGGCGGTGACCCAATCCATCTTCGTGGACCTGTTCAAACGAGGCGACATAGTAGAGGACCTCAGGCCGAATATCTACGATCCGGTGGAAGGCACATCTATTGCCGAGGCCGAGGTACAGAGGATCACCCGAGAGACCCTGTTGTGCGATGTCCGTTGGACCACGGAGGATGGCGAGGATGTTGAGATTTCCACCACTCGTCCCGAGATGATTTGCGCGTGTGGCGTTGTCGTGGTCCACCCCGACGACCAGAGATACTCGCACTTAGTCGGCAAGCGAATCCAGCTCCCGATGCCGGTGGCCGACAGGGAGCCGTCAGTCGAGATCATCTCCCACCCGTCGGTTAGGATGGACTTCGGCAGCGGCGTACTCATGGTGTGCTCGTTCGGAGACCAGAACGACGTCGCCGTTTTCAGGGAGCTCGGCCTGAAGCCGTTCGTCGCCGTCGATCTCGATGGCCGGATGACTGGCATCAGTGGTCCACTCTCAGGGATGTCTGCCGAGAATGCTAGGGCTGCGTCGATAGAGATACTGAACGATTCCGGTCGCCTTGCTGCGGCAGTGAAGCACATGCAGGAGGTCCCGGTGAGCGAGCGAGGTGGGAACCCGGTGGAGATTATCCTGTTGAAAGAGTGGTACGTGAGGCAGACTCACATTCTCGAGCGGCTGTCGGAGCTTTCTGACCAGAGCTCGTTCATACCCGAGCGCAACCGCCAGTTCCTGCACGATTGGATGGATGGGATTTCCATAGACTGGCCAATCAGCCGCCGTAGGTGGTATCACACCGAGGTCCCGATTTGGTACTCAGAGGATGGCTCAAGGGTAGTGGTGCCTCCGCAAGGAGCTTATGTCCAACCATGGAGGGATAAACCTCCACATGCCTCTGAGGTTCTCGACAGGGAGACTCGTGAGAATTTGGGCTCGTACCATGATATGGCGGACGAGCTGGGAGAACTGGTCGGCGAGGAAAAGGTGTTCGACACTTGGATGGACTCATCGAACTCTAATCTCTTTGTCTCGGGTTACATCAGTGACCCCGAGCTGTTTCAGAGAGCATTCCCCACATCCATCAGGCCCCAAGGCAAGGAGATAGTCAGAACCTGGCTATACTATACCCTACTGAAGAGTGCCCTGCTCTTGGATCAGCCCGGGTTCCAGAACATCTGGGTTGATGGTCTCGGCATGGACCCATGGGGGCGCAAGATGTCCAAGTCCCTAGGCAATGGCATCGATGCCGATTCCGTGCTCGAGTGCGGAGCTGGTGGCAGGACTGGTTCATGGAGGATCAAAGGGCCGGATGGCAAGCAGATTCAACTCAGGGCAAACAAGATTGGCAGTGAGTGCTTCCGGTTGTGGAAAGCGTGCGACGCGCAAGTAGGAGATGACTTCCACATCAATCCCGAGGAGATTGAATCGAAGTACTTCGGAGTACTCACGAAGTTGTTCAACGTAGCCAGGTTCGCTAGCCAGTTCGATGTACCAGACAACCTCGATGACTCGCCAAGCGGGCTACCGCCCGAGGATCTCTGGATACTATCGGAGTTCGGCGCCATGATGGAGCAGGTGGAAGGGGCATGGAAAGCCATCGACATCTATACCGCAGCCCAGTCGCTCAAAGGCTTCGGGACTGGTGTCTTCCCGAGCCATTGGCTCGAGATGTCCAAGTCACGGCTCTACGACGGTGACGATTCGGCCGCTTGGACTCTGCACAGGGTGGTCAGGGACCTGCTGAGCGCCATGTCTCCGATATGCCCATTCTTCTGCCACTATCTCTCGAGCACTCTCTATGGCAGTAGTGCCGTCGATGTGCACTCCTTCCCTCGCTTGCCCGAGATGATGGAGCCCGAGGATGCTACCTACATGCGATCTCTCACACCAATCATCTCTGAATTCAATTCTGAGGTATGGAAGGCGAAGAAGGACTCGGGACTTTCGTTGAAATCGCCAATCTCCGGAATCTCCATACCCTCTGAGCTCTCTGAATTGCGTGAATCTCTCGTTCGAATGCATAGTATCGAATGATTATTCAATTGATTGCGGATTCGGGCCTCTCTCCTTCAAAGAAGCTAATCAGTAGCCCGGCCATTTCCGTACCCACTCTGGTCTGGGCCTCGAGGGTCGCAGCGCCGATGTGCGGGCTGCCGTGGAAGCCCTCGTGCATGAGCAGCGGATTGTCTCCAGCGGGCTCGACTTCGAAGACATCCAGTGCCGCACTGGCAAGGGTTCCGTCATCGAGCGCATCTAGGACTGCGATCTCGTCCACTATGCCTCCTCTGGCACAGTTGACCACGTGATTGCCGCAGTCAGTGCCGTCCGGTGCCGAGCCCGGCATCATGGCCAGCCTGTTGGCATTCACTAGGTGATGGGTGTCATCTGAGAGGTTGCAGTGGACTGAGATATGGGTACAACTCCTGAACACATCATCCACATCGTCGTGCATCCGACAACCCTGTTCCGCTGCCTGCTCGGCCGAAACGAAGGGGTCGAAGGCCCTGACCTCCATGCCGAACGCGCTTGCCAACTCGGCCACTCCGCGAGCTATCCTTCCGAAACCTATCAGTCCCAGGCGCTTGCCGCCCAGCTCGCTACCTCTCAGACTCTTCTTGTCCCAGTCTCCCAATCGAAGACTCCTGTCTGCTCGGGCGATAAATCTGGTTGATGCGATTAGGTGCCCAATTGTTAGCTCCACCACGCTCCTAGTCGATGCCCCGGGGGTGTTACAGACGACAATCCCATTCTTGGTGGCCGAATCGATGTCGATGTTGTCCACCCCTACTCCGGCTCTGCCGATGAATCCCAATCTGCCGACTCTGCAGGACGCCCGAATCGCCTCGGAGGTCATCTTGGTAGCGCTACGGACCACGACGGCGTCGAAACCGGCCAGCGCACCCGCTCGCAACTCATCGGCGGAGTAGTGGGCCACTACGACCTCGTGGCCAGCGCCCTCCAATATGGACACGGCCGCGTCGGCCATCCCGTCAGTCACGGCAATCCTGCCCACGAACCGCTCGCGGCCGAGCACTTCAATCAAGGTTGCCCAGAAACTCTCTCTAGCTCATCGGGAGGATTCATAGGATTGGACCAGTTGGGTTTGGACATGACCTTTGAACTGCCCGATTTGCCATACGAGTACGGTGCTCTCGAGCCCCACATAGACGCTCTGACGATGGAGATACACCACAC
>ENA-UPTF01002347-UPTF01002347.1-marine-metagenome-genome-assembly--contig:-NODE-2347-length-11015-cov-2.729475_pt1 | contig 11015 bp, 15 predicted proteins | sample MGYA00238166_ERZ767019 | MGnify/ENA primary metagenome ERZ767019 (study PRJEB28930, sample SAMN06266391) | marine metagenome | isolation source: Sea water from 250 m depth | place: Atlantic Ocean... | reverse complement strand
AATAAATTGGCCGATTATTTAGAAAAATTTCAAAATTTTTGTTTTGATTTGGATGTTAATAATATGCTAAACGGTTCTATAGATTTTAAATATAGGTAATATTCATGGCCGTACCAAAAAGGAAGACCTCAAAGTCCCGAAGAAATAAGAGAAGATCTCACCACAGAATAGTAGGTGTTAATGCTATTGAGGATAAAAAAAGCGGCGAATACAGATTACCACATCATATTGATTTAAAAACGGGCGTTTATAACGGAAAAAAGATTTTAGATAAATAATCTTATTTTTTCTTTATATTTATATTTCAAATGGAAAAAAGCATAAAAATTGCAATAGACTTAATGGGAGGAGAAAAATCACCCGACAAAAATCTTGAAGGGGTTAATATTTTTCTTGAAAGAAATAAAAAAGCAATAGATTGTTTTTTTTATTTTTTTGGAAAAGAATCTCAAGTAAAGGAAAAAATATCAAAATACAAATATTTAAAAAATAATTATAAGTTATTTGATAGCAAGATAGTTGTATCCGATGATTTATCAGCTCTATCAACTATAAAAAAAGGAAAAAACTCAAGCATGTGGAATTCGATTCAATCTCAAATCGATTTAGGTACGGACGTTACTTTATCCGCAGGAAACACTGGGGTTTTATTAGTTATGTCCAAAATGATATTAAAAACTATGGAAGATGTTGACAAGCCTGCTCTAGCTGGCTTGTGGCCAAATAAAAAAAATATGAATGTAGTGTTAGACTTGGGCGCAAATGTTGAATGTAGTGAAAAAAATTTAATTGATTTTTCAGAAATGGGTTCTGCACTTTTCAAATCACTTTTTCCTGATGAAAAAGCTAAAGTATCTCTTCTGAACATAGGCACTGAAGAAACCAAAGGAACTGAACTGTTAAGAGGTAGTTATTCAAAATTAAAAGAATTAGATAAATTTGGAGATTTTGAGTTCAAAGGTTACATAGAAGGAAACGAGATAACAAATGGTGATTCCAATGTGATTGTAACCGATGGATTACAGGTAACGTAGCCTTAAAAACTGCCGAAGGAACAGCAAATTTTTTAACAAATACTTTAAAAGAGTCTTTGTCTGAAAACTTATTTTCAAAAATTTCTATTATTTTTTCGTATTTTTCACTTAAGAAATTTAAAAGCAAATTAGATCCAAGAAAGTATAATGGTGCTATTTTTTTAGGATTAAAGGGTCCGGTTGTCAAAAGTCATGGAGCCACAGACGGTTTAGGTTTTTCCTATTCTATTGAGCTATGTTATAAAATTGCTAAAGGTAAACTAATTGAAAAAATTAAAAAAAATTTGAGTCACACAAAAAGTTTGAATGAAAAGACATAACATTAGCAAAAATGATGTTCTAAAGAAAATATATTCAAATTTAGGTATACCAGTTATTTTTTCTGGAAAAATTTTAGAATTAATCTTGCAAACCATCATCGAGGGTTTAAATAAAAATAACAAAGTTAAAATATCAGGTTTCGGAACATTTAAACTTAGAAAAAAAAAATCAAGAATTGGAAGAAATCCTATGACTGGAAGGGAACATGAAATAAAATCTAGAAAAGTTGTGACATTTCATCCATCTGTTGAAGTGAAGAGGAAAATTAATGATGAAAAATAACAAGATGTATAAAAGTATAGGTGAAGTAGCTAAAGAGATAACTATTAATACTCATACTTTAAGATTTTGGGAAAAAGAATTTAAACAAATTAAACCGAAGCTTTTATCTGGAAACAGAAGATATTATTCAGAAAAAGACATTAACTTATTGAAGCTAATATACGAATTATTAAAAAATCAAGGATATACTATTGCAGGTGCAAAAAAATTATTGAATAATAGTTCAATTAAACTTGACGATGAATTAAGTTCAGGTATAAAAAAGAAAAATTTTCAAGGTTCATTAAAAATTAGAGCACAAAAAATTAAATTAATCTTGAATAGAATAAAAGGTTTAGATTGATGGCAAAAAAAAGTTCAGTAAAAGTCAGATTGGTACCCGAGGGAAAACCAGATAGTCCATTTTTTTACTATGTTAAAAAACCATCAAAGGGGGAGAAGGCCAAGGTAAAACTTAAGATGAAGAAGTACAATCCGGATAGTAGAAAACATGAAATTTTTGTAGAAAAAAAATTACCTCCACACAGCAAATAATCTATCTTTTTTTAAAATTTTTATACTCATAGTTAATAAAACTTCTTATCATTGCTTTCCATATATTCTCTGTTAATTTTGGATCAATTTTTTTCTTTAAAGATTTCCCTTTTATACTTCTAATAACTATTTTAATTCTTTTTTTGTCAACAATTTGATTTTTATAGGTTTTGTTTTTTAATATTTTATCGACTAATTTACTTCTCTTTTTTATCAAATTTAGAAGCTTATCGTCTAAAGAATCTAGCTTTCTTCTTATTTTTTTAATATTAGAATTTTTCATATAGCGACATTAATGATAATAAAAAATAAATATAGTATTATATAACAAATCCAGACAAATGTTTTTAGAAAAAAAAGCATATTTAAAATCAACTACTTATTGGCTAGCTTCATTGCTAATTTTTCTGTTTATAATTGTACTTATAGGTGGCCTCACTAGGCTAACTGAATCAGGGCTATCTATAACCAGATGGGAAGTTGTGTCCGGTATTTTTCCACCTTTTACTAATGAAGATTGGAATAAAGCTTTTGATTTATATAAGAAAATTCCACAGTATGCTTTAATAAATCAAAATATATCTTTAAGTGATTTTAAAATTATTTATTACTGGGAGTATTTGCATAGACTTCTAGGAAGAATTTTTGGAATTTTATTTTTACTACCATTCTTTTTCTTTTTTATAAAAAAAGTTTTTTCTAAAGAATTTAATTTAAAATTATTAATATTATTTCTTTTAATTCTTTTTCAAGGATTTGTTGGTTGGTATATGGTGAAAAGTGGCCTTGTGGAAAATACTTCTGTAAGTCATTTTAGGTTAGCCACACACTTAAATATAGCATTAATTTTATTTGTATCTATTTTTTGGTATTTTCTTAATCTAAAAAATTCTAGCAATGAATATTTTTTTAATTTTTCTAAGAAAAACATTTTTATTAAAATTTTTGTCCTATTAATTTTTTTACAAATAACTCTTGGAGCATTTACGTCTGGATTAGATGCTGGTAGAATTTATCAAACTTGGCCCTCCATGAATAATAATTATTTTCCAGACGATATTAATTTTAAAAATTTATTATCTCTTAGTGCTTTTTCAGAACCTTCTGCCGTTCAATTTTTTCACAGGAATTTAGCCTACTTAATATTTCTATATACTATCTGTATAACCGTCTATGTATTTTTTTATAAAAAAAAATATTTGTATAACTCAGCATTCTTTCTTTTAAGTATGGTTTTAGTACAAATACTTCTCGGGATTTTTACTTTATTAAGCGGTTTGAACATTGTTTATGCCTCATTACACCAAATTTCTACGATTATTTTATTAATATCATCTGTCAATTTTTCCTATAATTTAAAAAAAGGATAGTTTGTAATTGACATAATAAATAATAACTTGTACTTATGCCCAAGTTTTATGACCCCTTTTGCAAAGAAAAAAGATTTAAAAAATAACTGGTATTTAGTTAATGCTGAAAATCTGGTTGTAGGTAGGCTGGCCGCTTATATCTCAAAAGTTTTGAGAGGAAAGAATAAGACCAAATATGATCCACAACAAGACAATGGTGACTTTGTAATAGTTACAAACATAGAAAAAATTAAATTTACTGGAAAAAAATTTAAAAATAAAAAATATTATAAACACACAGGTTACCCTGGTGGAATAAAAGAAATTCGTCCGCTTAATTTAAAAGAAAAAAATAAATCACAAGATATATTAAAATTTGCTGTGAAAAGAATGCTTCCCGGAGGACCTTTGGCAAAAAAACAATTAAGCAAGCTAAAAATGTATTATGGGGACAAGCATCCTCATGCCACGCAAAATCCAGTAGAAGTAAAATTTTCCGATCTTAATAAAAAAAATTCTGTTAGAGTTTTATGAATGTGGAAAATTTAGAATCTTCAAAAGTTAAATCAGAGAAAATTAAAATTGATCTTAAGGATAGCAAATATGCTACAGGAAGAAGAAAAAGATCTATTGCAAGAGTTTGGGTTAAAAAGGGTTCAGGAAAAATTTATGTTAATGGAAAAGAAATGAACAAGTATTTCAAAAGACCGGTTCATCAAATGTCAGTTGTAAGACCTCTTCAGGAAATAAATGCTCCAAACGAATATGATGTTAGATGCAGTGTTAAGGGCGGTGGACTATCAGGGCAAGCTGGAGCAATCATTCATGGCTTATCAAGAGCTTTGGTAAATATTGATTCTTCTTTAAAAAAAACCCTTAAAAGAAATAAATTAACGACTAGAGATTCTAGGAAAGTTGAAAGAAAAAAATACGGACACAGAAAAGCCCGAAGAAGTTTTCAATTTTCAAAAAGATAAATCATTTATTTTCATTCAATTTAAAAGTGATATAAGGAAATTATGTCATCAAAAAAGATTAATATAGTTGTTGCTGGGGCTACTGGTTATGTGGGTTTAGATTTAGTTAAAATTTTATCTTCACATCCCAAAGTCAATGTAAAACATCTTTGTGCTCAAAAAAAACTAGGAAAAAAAATTCAATTTTTTGATAAGAGAATCAAAAAAAAACTACCAAAAATTTCACATTTAAGACAGGTAAACTGGAATAATATAGATGTACTTTTTACATCTTTACCAACAGGCGCCTCTCAAATTTTGTCAAAAGAATTATTTAAATATAAAAAATTGAAAATAATTGATTTATCTGCAGATTTTAGACTTTCAGATAAAGAAAAATTTAAGAAATTTTATTCAAAAAAACATAAAGCTGCTAATCTTTTAAAATACTCGATTTATTCTTTAAGTGAATTTGTAAAAGAAAAAATTAAAAACTATAAAATAATTGCATGCCCAGGATGTTATCCAACTTCTATACAGCTTCCGTTAATTCCTTTATTAAAAAAAGGACTGATTAAAAAAAATGATATTATTATAGACTCAAAATCAGGATATTCTGGTGCTGGAAAGAATCTAAAAAAAAAATTTTCTCATAAAAATCTTTATTCATCGATCCATGCATATGGAATCTATAAGCATAGACACACAAGCGAGATAGATCAGGAATTTTCAAAAATATCAAAAAGCAAAATAAATTATACTTTTACACCACATCTGATCCCAACATTCAGAGGGATGTTATCTTCTATTTATGTACAACCAAAAAATAAAGTTGCAATAACTAAGATAAAAAATGAGCTAAAAAAATATCACAAAAGAAATTATTTTGTAAAAGTCCTTCCTGTTAGTAAAGATTTGGGAACAGAAAATGTTCTTAATACAAATTTTTGTGAAATTAGTATTTGTAAACTTAAAGGAAAAAATAGGATATTAATTTTATCTGCCATTGATAATTTGGTTAAAGGTGCAGCCGGACAAGCGGTTCAAAATATGAATATCGTTTTTGGTTTTAAGGAAAATTTAGGACTAAAATGAAATTCTTTTTGTTATTTCTATTTGTGTTTTTATACAGCTGCTCCAGCCCCATCGGAGGAGAGAAGAGAGTTTATATTTGTGGAGATCATACTTGCGCTAACAGCAAAGAAGTGAAAGAGTATTTTAATAACAATATTTCCATAGAGGTTTACACAATTACTTCTGATAAAAATGAGCAAAAAAACTTCGACTTAGTTGAGTTGAACTTATTAAAAGAAAAATTAGAAAGTAAGGAAAAAATACAGATATCAGAAAAGAAAAAAAAGATAAAAAAACAAATAAAAGAAAGAAAAAAACTAGCAAAACTGAAAATGAAGAAAGTTGAAGAATCCAACAAAATTAAAGAAATAGTCAAAAAAAAAGAAACAGTTAAAAAGAAAAAACCAACTCAGTTTACTATTGTTAGAATTTGTAAAAATTTACAAGAATGTGATATAGATAAAATATCAAAAATAATTATGGATATAGGGAGAAAAAAAGATTATCCAGATATTACTAATTAAAAAAAATGAGAAAAAAAAAATATTTAAATATAGCAATTGTTGGCTTGGGGAATATTGGGCTAAATCTTTATAGACATTTAATAAAGAATAGAGAAAGTATTAAAAAGAAGACCAATGTTAATTTGGTAGTAAAATATGTTTCAGCAAAAAACAGATCAAAAAAAAGAAAAATTAATATACCTAAAAAAAAATGGCTTAAAAACTATTTAGAGGCCTCTAAACATCCAGATATAGATCTTGTAGTTGAACTAATAGGAGGTTCGGATGGTGCAGCAAAAAAATTAGTTTTTAATTCTATAAAAAATAAAAAACATGTTGTAACTGCTAACAAGGCTTTAATTTCTAAATATGGAGACGAACTAGCAAGGCTTGCTGAAAGGAAAAAGGTTAATCTCGAATTTGAAGCGGCGGTTGCCGGTGGTGTTCCTATTATAAGAGTCATAAAAGAAGGATTAATCACAAATAGAATTTATAAAGTTTGTGGAATTTTAAATGGAACATCAAACTATATTCTTTCCAAAATGTTTGAAAAAAATATGAATTTCAATGATGTCCTTAATGACGCAAAAAGATTAGGTTATGCAGAAAGCAATCCAGTAGCTGATCTTAACGGAGATGATGCAAAATCCAAAATACAAATTCTTTCATCTTTAGCTTTTAACTCTTTGATTAGCAGGTCAAAAATAAATGTTGAGGGGATTAAAAACGTTGATCAAATTGATATAAGAAATGCCAAACTTTTAGGTTACAAAATTAAACATTTAGCAATAGCAGAATTAAAAAAAAACAAACTTATACAAAGGGTTCACCCTTGCATGGTGGCAAATGATTCTTATATCAGCAACATTAACGGAGTGTTAAATGCAATTATCCTCGAAGGTAAGCCAATAGGAAGATTTACTATTCAAGGGGAGGGTGCAGGATCAGGTCCTACTACGTCTTCACTAGTTTCTGATATTTGTTCAGTTCTTAGAGGAAATATAAAACTTCCATTTTCTATACCAAGCCAAAGTAGAAAAAAAATTATTTCTATAGATATTTCTCAAGAAACTTTTTCTTCTTATATTAGACTAGATGTTAATGATATAACTGGAGTTTTATCTTCAATAACAAAAATTTTATCAAAAAATAAAGTTTCGGTTAAAAGATTGATACAAAATCCTTTTAAAAACAGAAAATTTGCCTCAATAATAATTATATCTCATAGAGCTAAAAATTCTAATTTAGTTAAATCCATTAATGAATTATCAAATAAAAAATTTATAATAAATAAACCTAAATTTTTTAGGATAGAAGAAATTTGAATACCATTAATCCAAAATTACTTGATAAATTTATAAGAGTTTCAGAGAGAGCTGCATTTGGAGCTTCAAAATATAGAGGTAAAAATGATAAAATAGCAGCTGACCAAGCAGCAGTGGACGAAATGAGATCAGAATTTAATAAAATAAAAATGAAGGGAAGGATTGTTATAGGAGAAGGGGAAATGGACGAAGCTCCAATGTTATTTATTGGAGAAGAAATTGGAACTAAGAAAGGAGAAGAATTAGATATAGCTGTTGATCCTTTAGAAGGAACGAACTTTACAGCAAAAAATTTACCTAATGCTATTTCTGTATTGGCCGTTACTAGAAAAGGGTGCCTATTTTCAGCACCAGACACTTATATGGAAAAAATTGCTGTAGGCTCCGGTCTTCCTAAAAATATTATTGATTTAGATAATTCTGTTGAAAAAAATATTAAGCTACTTGCTAAAGCAAAAAATACAAAACCAGAAAATATAACAGCATGCGTTCTCAAAAGACCTAGGCACGATAAAATTATTCAGTCGTTAAATGCTCTAAATGTGAAAATTAATTTTATTCAAGATGGAGATGTTATGGGCGTTATTTCTGTTGTAGATCCCAATTCATCAATAGATATATATTTAGGCATTGGTGGTGGGCCAGAAGGAGTATTAGCAGCAGCAGCTTTAGATTGTTTGGGGGGGCAAATGCAAACCAGACTTGTATTGAGTGATCAAGAAGAAGTTAACAGAGCACAAAAATTAGGAATTACCGATTTGAAAAAAAAGTATAATATAGAAGATATGGTCAAGGGTGATGTTATATTCTGCGCAACGGGAGTAACCGATGGAAATATGTTAAAAGGTATTACTTATAAAGGAGATTCTTTCGAAGCCTCATCTTTTGTTTTACACAAGAGTCAAAAAATATCTAAGAAAGTCACTAATACAGTAAAAAAATGAATGGCAGTTCAGTTTCAGGTAAGGATTGGATATCCAAAAACTACAATAAAGAAACAGTAAATTTTCTAAAAGATAATTTTAACCTTAGTGAAATTGTGTCTAGGTTAATTGCAATTAGAAACATCAAACTTGATGAAGTTAAATTATTTTTAAATCCCAAAATAAAAAATTTATTACCTAATCCATTTGTTCTAAAAGACATGGAAAAAGCTGTCGACAGAACAATAAGAGGAATTAAAAACAAGGAAAAAACAGGAATATTTGGAGATTACGATGTTGATGGAGCTACCTCAACAGCTATTCTTGGGAATTACTTTAATGAAATTAATCAAGAAGTGGAAATTTATATACCAGACAGAAAAACAGAAGGATATGGACCAAGCAAAAAAGGTTTTGAAAAATTAATTTCTGGTGGATCAAAATTAATTTTTACTGTTGATTGTGGAACACTATCATTCGATACAATTGAATTTTCACAAAAAAAAAATACAGATGTTTTGGTTTTAGATCATCACCAGTCTGAATTAAAATTACCAAAAGCTTTTTCTATAGTTAATCCAAATAGATATGACGATAAATCTAATTTAAATTATCTTTGTGCGGCTGGAGTATGCTTTATGTTTCTTGTGGCTCTAAACAAAAAATTAAGAGAACTAAATTGGTTTAAAAAAAACAACACAAACGAACCAGATTTAATAAACTATCTCGACCTAGTTTCTTTGGGAACTGTTTGTGATGTAGTTCCTTTAATTGGTTTAAACAGAGCAATTGTCAGTCAAGGGTTAGAAATATTAAAGAAAAAATCAAATCTAGGATTAAAAACTTTAAAGAATATCTGTGGGATTGAAAGCAACCTTAGCACTTATCATCTTGGTTATATTTTAGGTCCAAGAATAAATGCCGGAGGAAGAGTAGGCAGATGTTCTCATGGAGCTAATTTATTATTGAGCAGAGATTCAAAAGAAATTTTTAAAATTGCCACAGAATTAGAATCTTATAACAAGGAAAGAAAATTAATTGAAAGCGCTATGTTAAAAAAAATTGAAAACACTATCGTCATAGACTCAAATGAACCGGTAATTGTTTTATCCGGTCACAATTGGCATGGAGGGATTATTGGAATTGTTGCCGCGAGATTAAAGGAAAAATATAACAAACCTACCGTTATAATTTCTGTAGAAAAAGGTCTAGGAAGAGCTTCGGCAAGATCTGTTGTAGGATTTGATATAGGAACAGCCATTATTAGTGCTGTTCAAAATAATATTCTTAAAAAGGGAGGAGGCCATAAGATGGCCGCTGGTTTTACCATAGAAGAAAACAAAATAGAAGAATTTAAAGAGTTTATAAAGAAAAAATTTTCTAAAATTAAAAAAAATTTAAATAAAACAAATATTTTATTTTTTGATTCAAAAATTTCACCCTCTGCTTTAAATGAAGATTTTTTCTCAGAAATTAATTCGCTTTCTCCTTTTGGTTCTGGTAATCCAGAACCAAGATTTGTTATTGAGGATTTGGAATTGCTAAAATCTTCAATTGTAGGAGAAAAGCACATTAAATCTTTATTAAGTGCTAGAGATGGTTCAGTCGTTAAAAGTGTTACTTTTAATGCAATAAAAACCGATCTAGAAACCTATTTGTTATCAAAAAAACGAAAAAAAATTAATATTTTTGGAAAACTAAGCCTTAATGAATGGAAAGGTCAAAGAAATGTAGAGTTTATTATCGATGATATTTCTGTTAATAAGACAGTCAATAATTCGGTCCCATCGTCTAACGGTTAGGACAGGTGGTTTTCAATCACCTAATCGGGGTTCGATTCCCCGTGGGACCGCCACTGCAGTTTTTGATTTAAGTGGTGGAAGAGCTACATACTAGAAAGGGAACAAATGAAACTATGTAGAGTGGGAAAATTAAATAAAGAAAAACCAGCATTAATTGATAAAGATGGCAACTTTAGAGATATGTCATCGATTGTAAATGATTTTAATCCGGAAACACTAAATTTTGAAACCATAGAAAAAATTAAAAAAACCGATCTTTCTAAGTTGCCGATAATAAACTCAGAAGAAAGAATAGGAGCTTGTGTTTCTAAACCCTCAAAATTTATTGGGATTGGACTTAATTTTAAAGATCATGCTGAAGAACAAAATTTACCAATACCTAAAGAACCCATAATTTTTTCAAAATTTGTTAATTGCGTATCAGGTCCAAATGATGACATTGTTATTCCAAAAAATTCTAAAAACACAGACTGGGAAGTTGAATTAGGTTTTGTTATAGGCAAGAAAGCTTTGTATGTAAGTGAAGAAAAAGCACTAGATCATATCCTGGGTTTTTTTTTAGTAAATGATATTAGCGAAAGGCATTTTCAAAAAAACAAAGGATTAACCTGGGATAAAGGAAAAGGATTCGATACCTTTGGTCCAATCGGGCCATATATTTTAACTAAAGATGAGATTCCTGATTATCAAAAATTAAATATGTATCTTGATGTTAATGGAAAAAGAATGCAAACGGGTAATACTAAGCAAATGATTTTTAATATTAAAACTCTAGTTTCATATATGAGTCATTGTATGAGTTTACATCCCGGAGATATTTGCTGCACAGGAACACCACCTGGGGTAGGAGAAAATATGAAGCCACAATACTTTTTAAAAGATGGAGACCAAGTAAAGCTTGGAGTAGACAAG
>ENA-UPTF01002346-UPTF01002346.1-marine-metagenome-genome-assembly--contig:-NODE-2346-length-11021-cov-5.663377_pt1 | contig 11021 bp, 9 predicted proteins | sample MGYA00238166_ERZ767019 | MGnify/ENA primary metagenome ERZ767019 (study PRJEB28930, sample SAMN06266391) | marine metagenome | isolation source: Sea water from 250 m depth | place: Atlantic Ocean | study... | reverse complement strand
ATATTCAAGAGGCAACGCTCGCAACATGCAAGCTAATGAAAAGGAAAGAGCAAGTATTCCAATTATCAGTAGATAACGCGTATAATTCGTTGGTTTTTCAGCTTTAACTAACTCATTATTTGCTTCCAACAAAAATGATGAAAATTATCTGCCATAATACTCTTTATAGAGATTCATATCTATTTTCAAATTTTTTACTTGTGGCATTGAGACAAATCATTACCAAAATTTAAAAATATATGAATCAAAGTCAGATTGATTTTTGTGATAAACACGGTTCTTACGGCTGCAGGCAGGGGTGCCTAGATATGAAAATTGCTGTAATAGGTTTAGGCTTTGTTGGTCTGACACTTAGCTCAGTTTTGGCTTCTAAAGGAATCACAACTGTGGGAATCGATTTAGATAAAGAAAAATGTTCAAAAATTCAAAAAGGAACTCCAACATTCTTTGAGCTAGATTTAAAAAAAACATTGAAGAAAGCTTTGAAGAAAAACCTACTCATTACAGATAAACTGTCTTCAATTAATAATTGTGATTTTATCTTTATTTCAGTGGGAACTCCACAAAAGAAAAATGGCGAGATAGATTTGTCATTTATAAAAACAGTTGTTAGAAGTGTAGGTAAAATAATTTCGAAAAACAAAAAGAAACCCATCATACTGATTAAAAGTACAGTAACACCAGGAACAATGAAGAATGTTATTTTACCAATTTTAGAGAAGAACTCCAAGAAAAAAGCTGGTAAGGATTTCGGTTTAATTTCTAATCCAGAATTTCTACAAGAAAGTAAAGCAATACAGGATACAATAAAACCTCACGTTGTAGTATTAGGAGGATACAAGACAAAATTCATGAAGAAAACAGAAAAATTCTTTTCTAGATTTAATCCAAACGTTCCAATAATTATTACAAATCATCAAACCGCGGAGATGATAAAATATGCAAATAATTCATTTTTAGCAACAAAAATTAGTTTTATTAATCAAATCGCAAATATTTGTCAAGCAATTCCCGATACAAACATTGATGATATAGCAGCAACGATAGGATTAGATCCTAGAATAGGAAACCTGTTTCTTAATGCTGGACCTGGATATGGTGGTTCTTGCTTGCCAAAGGATATGAATGCAATAATTAATTTATCATCTAAAATTGGTGTCAAGCCTACCTTACTTAACGCTGTAGAAAAAACAAACAAACTACAAATTAGTAATATTATGGCGTTAATAAAACACAATATTGGAAAAATCAAAGGAAAAAAGATTACCGTTTTAGGTGTAGCATTCAAACCAAATACTGATGATATACGAGATTCAATGGGCATTGAACTTGCTCGTAAATTAATGAAGTTAGGGGCTAGTGTAACAATTCATGATCCAAAAGCTCTGAATAATGCTAGAAAAATTTTTCATAGTAACGTCAAATACACGACCACTATTTCATCTGCACTAAAAAATTGTCAATGTGCTATTATTATGACTCAATGGAAAGAATATGGAAAAATTGATAATAAAACCATAAAATACATGAATAAAAAATTCATAATAGATAGTAGAAGAATTCTTTCTCACAAAAATTTAGATGCAAAATATTATGCCATTGGTCTAGGACAAAAAATATGAAAATTCTTGTGACGGGAGGTGCAGGCTTTATTGGAAGCCATATTGCAGAATATTTAGTTCAACGTGGTGATGACGTAACAGTTTTAGACAATCTCCATACTGGAAAGAAAGAGAATCTTGTAAAAATTAATGATAAGATTACTTTTGTTAATGGTGATATCAGAGATTATAATCTTCTTGAAAAATTGGTTAGTGATGTGAGCGATGTTTATCATGAGGCTGCATTAGCTTCCGTACAACAATCCTTTAACATGAAAGATGAATATGTTGATGTTAATGTTAATGGAACTGAAAATATATTCAAATTAGCAAGGGAATATGGGTTCAAAGTAGTTTATGCAAGCTCTTCTAGTGTATATGGTAACCCAAAAAAAGTACCAATTAAAGAAGATGATGATAGAAAACCAATTAATCCGTATGCTGAAACAAAACTTGATGATGAATATTTAGCTAAAAAATATTCTGAAATGGGTGTGAAAGTTATAGGCCTTCGTTATTTCAACGTTTTTGGGAAGAGACAGTCAAAGGAATATGCTGGGGTTATCAAGCTGTTCTTGCATAACATTCAGCAAAAAAAACCTCCAAAAATTAATGGGGATGGTTTACAAACTAGAGATTTTGTGCATATAGATGATGTTGTTCAAGCTAATATTTCAGCTATGGGCAGTAGCATTAATCATAAATTCTTTAACGTTGGAAGTGGTTTACCTATATCAATTCTAGATTTAGCGAATCTAATTATTGATGCATCAGGTTTATCTTTGAAACCCATTCATGGTCCAGAATTATCTGGTGATGTAAGATCAACTCAAGCAGATACACAACTGATAAGAAAACTGCTTAATTGGGAACCAAAAACTGTTCTGTCTGATTGGCTAACTACAATTATTTCAAATAAAGATTTTCAAGACATCTAGTATATTTTAATCGATTATCTATTATAATTGAGAAAAATCTAGTAGTAACAAAGGGAAAAATTTGAAAATACTAATAGGCGGCTCCAGTACGTTTTTTTTTCATTTGAAAGAATTTTCTAACACATTGAATAAGTTAGGTGTTGAATCAAAATTAGTTTTTGATGCTGATTATTCTGATGGATTTCCAAGTAGGAAAATAGGAACATGGTTTCAAAAAAGCAAAAAGTTTACCAAATTAATAGAGGAATTCAAACCAGACGCAATTTTTGTCGATAGGCAACGACATTTTGGTATTGATGCACTAAAGGCAAATATTCCACTATTTGTTCTTCTACGAGGTCATTACTGGTCAGAAATTAATTGGAATAAAAAAACAATATACAAATCACTACCGAAAAGAATTGCATTACAACAATGGGATAAATTGGGCAAAGAAATCTTTAATGGGGCAACAGCGATTTTACCAATTTGTAAATACTTAGAAAAAATTACAAACAAATTTGTTCCAGGCAAATCTACAAGTGTATTTTCTGAGGGAGTTGACGCGTCTAAATGGTATAAAGTCAAAGGAATGAATCTGAAACATCCATGCGTTGGTTTATTACAGCGTGCCAATTGGTGGGGAAAAACTTCTGAAATGCTAGTTTTAAAAAATGTTTTAGAAAAAATGCCAAATACTCATTTTTATTGGGCTGGAGATGGTCCGCTACGAGAACGGGTACTTTCTGAACTTGATCAATATGATAATTTTCATTGGTTAGGAAATTTACAATATCCTGATAAGGTTAGAGAGTATCTAAGTGAGATTGATGTTTATGCTTTGATAACAGGAATGGATTTAGCATCACTGACTCTAAAAGAGGCACAATTAATGAAAAAACCAGTTGTTGCCACTAATGTAGGAGGAAATCAAGAAATGATGATAGATGGTAAAACTGGATTTTTGGTACAACAAGGAAATCATGAACAATTAATTGATAAATTTTCATTACTACTTGAGGATAAAGACCTATCAGAAAAAATGGGAGTTGAGGGTCGTAAATTTATTGAAGACACGTTTAACTGGGAATTAGTTACAAAAAATTTTATTAAAATTATACAATCTTATTTGAAATAAATTAAATAATTAAGAAATTTTTTTCTATTACATATATTAATCCAAAAGCGATTCATAAATATCAAGGTAAAGTTTTCCTACTTGCTTCCAGTCATATTTTACAATAGTTTTGAGACCTTGAGTAGCCATAGCAACTCTTTTTTTATCTTCTATTAACAAATCAGAGATTTTGTCTAAGAGTTTTTCTGCGTTATTAGGTTCAATAAGAACACCTGTCTTATTATTCTCAATTATTTCCACGTTACCACCCACATTACTAGCTAGAATACATGTTCCGCAGCCCATTGCTTCAAGTAGTGTAGAACTAATCCCTTCCATAAGAGATGGTTGTATAACCAAATCTGATCCGCGTATTAACGAGATGGTGTTCTGTTTAGATTGATATCCTAAATAATGTACATTTGGTTTAGAGTTAGCTAGACTACGTACTTTTTCCTCCTCAGGCCCCATTCCCGCAATAAGAAGATTATATTCTGCAGGTAGACGCTTAGCAACATCTAACAATGTGTTAATTCCTTTTTCTTTCGATAAACGTCCCGCGTAAATAATTTGGTTCTCAAATTTTCTAGTCGCTTTTTTTGGAAAATTAGTAAGATCTATAGCATTTGGAACATGAATGACATCAAATCCACTTTTAGAGTAGTAGTCACATGCTTCTTTTGATATGGCGGTTATTGAATCAGCCCATTTTAACGCCTTTTCTTCATAATTTTTTGAAATGTTAGAATAAATTTTTCCATGTAACTCAGTAATTTGTTGTGAATAGATACCATGAAGCGATAGAATTTTTTTTCCAGAAGTTTTTTTCATAGCAAGAGCAGATGGGATATTGTGCGCATGGACAATGTCATTATCTTTCATTGATCTAGTTTTCAAAAATGATGATAACATAAAGCTAGGATTTTTAAGTCCTTTTACCGGAATAGTGAAGGTATTCTTTGAGGATATAATATCAACTCTATGATTTTGTTTAGTTAAGAATTGAGAAAGACCTTGAACATGTTGTGCAATGCCACCAATACCCTTCTCAGTTGGTGAGATTAATAGTATTTTCACAGTGGAAAAATCAGATTAATTGCATAAAAGCTATTGGATTGATTAATTCTTCCAAAGAGTAATTAAGAAAGAATGTCAAAAACTCACGTTGAGTTCTGAACAAGGACTATCTAAAGTTAAACCCGATTCAATCACAAATATTCTAACACTTAGATATGATCCCAGTATAAAACCAAATTTACCTCAAAAAGCCTGGAGTGATTTAAAACCTTCAATTCAAAAACCTTCGATTGAATTTATTGAAAATACAATTCAAGAAACTATAAAAAAACAGCTGAGTGTTTCATCGGTCAAGAAGATATGTATTGCGCTAAGTGGGGGAATTGATTCTACATTAATTCTCACTTTGATAAAAAATGCTGTGCCTGACATACAAGTTCATGCTATCTCAGTTAAATTCGCAAATAGTATAGATGAAACAGAAAGTGCAGCAAGAATTGCTACTGAATTGGGAGCAGATCATCATGTTATTCACATAGAAAATTATCTACGTGAGCTGCCTAAAGCCATCAGCATAATCAAACTTCCTTTTTGGGATCTTCATTGGTACCATGTTGTCAAAAAATCACAGTCTCTTTCAAAATATCTCGCTTCTGGTGATGGTGGAGATGAGTTATTTGGAGGGTATACATTTAGGTACAAAAAATTTTTGTCTTTGATAGGTAGTAATTCTACTCCATTAGAAAAGGCTAAGGCATATTTGTCATGTCACGAAAGGGATAGAGTTCCTGATCAGGAAAAACTCTTTGGAAAAAAATCTAAATTTTCTTGGGAATTAATTTATGATACATTAGTTCCTTATTTTGATAATCCTCTATCACCTATTGAACAAGTATTTTTGGCGGACTATAATGGAAAATTACTATATAATTTTAATCCAGTCAATACAAAAATACTGAATCATTTTGGTGTGGAGTCTATATCTCCATTATTATCTGAAGATATGATCTCCCATGCTTTGAGTATACCTTTTCAGCACAAATATGATGGAACTAAGGATATTGGTAAAATGTCTTTACGAAAATTATTATCTAAATATAATATGGAAAAATTAATTCAAAATGAAAAATTAGGATTTAATGTGAACACGCTCAATTTATGGAAGTCATTTGGCCAATCTCTATGTCAAGAATATCTGATAGATTCTGAAATTACAAAAAATGGATGGATAAACAAAGAGTGGATTAGTAAATACATAGACAGAACTGATTTAGACGTCAAATATGTGAATAAGTTCCTTGGATTGTTAGCCTTTGAGATTTGGTATAGACTATTCATTACAAAGGACATGAGTGCAAATACTACACTAAATTAATTTACAACTTAACAGACAAAAAATCAAACAATGAAAAAAGATATTGTGGCAGGTATTGGAGAAATAGGAAAGCCAATTTTAAAACTATTATCTAAACACGGTGTTGTAGTTGGATTTGATTCAAACCCTGATTTAATGGATGAAAGAAAATTTGAAAAATACGAAAGCCTCAAAACCTCATTTCTGCACATTGCCATACCTGTAACTGGCAAATTCATTAACAATGTTTTGAAACTTTATAAAAAATTCCAACCAGAATGTATTGTTATTCATAGCACAATAAAGCCCGGTATGACGGAAAAATTACAAGAGAAATTATCTATTCCTGTAATATACAGTGCAACAAGGGGTGTTCATAAGAGGATGGTTTATGATCTTAAACGATACACCAAATTTTTTGTAATTTCAGCAAATGCTCCTAGAGGCAAATGGGCTACTACCAGATATGTCCAATCAATGAAACGTTGTGGTGTTAAAACAAAAAAAATGTCAAAGCCAGAGACCTTGGAATTGGCAAAAATCATTTGTGACACATCATATCTGGGTTGGTTAGTGAACTATGCGCAATTAAGTAATGTTATTGCGATTGAACATGGGGTAGACTATGATGAGATGTGGAGCTTTTCTGATGAAATTCAAGAATTTTTAGGTAATAGACCAAAAATGTATCCTAGTTTTATAGGCGGTCATTGCGTTATACCTAATCTTAATCTGATAAATAACGAGTCTCTTAACATCATTAGCAAGATGAATAATAGATATGCAAAAAAATTGAAGAAAGAGAAAAAATAATTTTTTAGTTAATCTTTATTTTGAAATTTTAGTTTTATTGATTTGAAGCTATCAGCTTATTGATATCATTGGCAGCATCAACACAAGTAGTTATCTTCCCTGAAAAAACTGTTATTATTTGTTCATTAACAACTCTAACCATGGTTGGTCTCTCATCAGTGTCTTCGACGTATGGAGGCACAACACGCATAGTAAACATTGAACCCACATGTTCTGCTTTTTTTATTTCTGGAATAAACGGTATGGTAGAATCAATAAATTTATCGAAGTTGGTAATGGACGGATTTTTGATAATTCCTTTATCTAACAGCGGTAAATATTTCTGATCGATTTCGGGATATTTACCAATATTTGTTTGATGTATTTCATGTGCAACATTACATAACAGATGTAGATCTGTATTAGCCAATGGATCAATGCACATGAAAGGACCATCCATTATTACCACACTTTTATTCTTAAATTGTTCAGGCAGTTTTACTACGGGCTTTTCACACAATTCGAATTGGTATTCATTTTGTAAATTTGGAAATTTTTCAACTAATTTGTTGATATTTACATAAGTAGCGATAACTACCATATCATAATTATCAAAAATATTGTCCGTAACTTCTCTATTGAGAAAAACATTCACATTATTACTTTTCAGTTTTTCCCAACATGTTTGTCTTAATTTTACGGGATCATAAACTGATTCATTTACTCTGACACATAATTCTATACTGTTTTTGTTCATAAATGGCAAATCTGAAATGGTATACTCCAATCCATGTACATCATTGAAATCTAAGAATTGCTTTGCAGACGTCAGACTATCTTTTTTAGATATACAGTAATAGTGATCAAAGCTATCTACTATGGCCTCTTCAAATGTTCGTCTAAAACTATCCTCAGATTTTATTATACCCGATACTGTTTCTTTGCTACGAGGGTAGTGATATCCCCTATGAACACGATATTGATTACTACCAGAAGCAGCCAAAAGCAAGTCACCATTCTTCTCAAACAAGTCAACTTCGTTATTTTGGGATAACGTAAATGCAGCTGTTATTCCAAAAATACCTCCACCAATTACTGCTATCTTCATATTCATCACTTTGATAATTTAGATAATATACGAGTTACATTAAGTGCAAGGAAAGAAGAATCGTATGAAACCTTTTTGCTAGTTATATTCGCGATGAACTTTTTACATTCTAAATGTAATGGAGTGTTTTTTGACTGGTATATTTTTTTAAATGACTGTGTTCGTTTGTCAAATCTTAATAGTTCATCATCATTCCAAACAAACAAATTTTTCTTTGTGAGAAATGTTACAGATTTTTCTTTATGTGGTGATATTCTATCAATACTAACCTCACATTTTCTATTACGTGTAAAGTTTAATTCTAGACTAATACGATCCGAGGTAGTGATAAAGCCAACATTATTTGTTAGTCTTATTCTATTTGGAGAACCAAACAACGCCAGTATTAAAGAGATATCGTGAGATAAGAGATTCTTAAAAATATCTTCATCGAAAGTACCAAATTTTTTCCAAGCAAAGTGAGCATATGTTATAGATTCCTGTTTATCTATTTTTTTGATTTTTTTAAAAATTTCGTTATAAAGAAAAACATGTCCTACAAACAGATTAAGATTTTTACTTTTAGCTATTTTGATAAGCTGTTTTGCTTCAATAACACTACTAGCCATGGGTTTTTCCACAAACACATGTTTTCCAGATTCAAGAGCGTTTTTTGCAATTTTGAAATGACTGTTAATAGGTGTAGAAATAGCAACAGCATCAATATTTTTGTCAGTCAGAATATCTCTAATGCTTGTAGTATGAACTACTTTAGGATAATTCCTACGAAGCCAGCTAATATTTTTCTGGTTGCCCCTGGTGTGACATTTTGTAACACAGGAAACATTTGAAAATTCTCTCAACAGATTTTTCCCCCATTTACCAAGGCCTATAATGGCTATTTTTTTCATCGTATATCAAGATCCGAAATTGTCTTTATTTGAAGATTATTCTGAAATTATTAGCATTAAGAGTTTTTTTCAAGTTTTTGTGTTGGATTTTCTCTCAAATAAGATTCCACTACGTTAACAAATCGTTTTGCGACAACATCCCAGTTAAATTTCTCAATTACAAATTTCTGTGCTTCGTTACCAATTTTCTGTGACAATTCTTTATCATTAATTAAAAGTGATAATTTTTCTATCCATTTATCATGATCCCCTTCATTTATCAAAAACCCTGTTTTATTATCATAAACCATCTCAGGTATACCTCCCACATTTGTTGCGATCACAGGATTTTGCATAACCATTGCTTCTTTGCAAGATAAGGGAAGAGTATCCATCCCAGTTGGTAATGCATAGACGTCTATTTCGGTAAGATATTCTCTGACTTTGTCTGGATATTCTAGGGAACCTAAATAATGAAAATTCGAATATTTTTCTAAGACTGAGAGAATTTTATCTTTGTATTGACCATCGCCAACCCAATAAAAATTGGTAGTTGGCATTGCGCGGATAACTTCATCAAGAACAAGCATTTCTTTTGATTTATGCCACATGTTTGAGTCTACTAATAATCCTACACAAGGATGTTGTAGTTTCATACCAGACACAGGATACCAACGTGACGCATCTAATCCCTCCAAAAAGTGGTGACAATTTACATTAGGAAAACGTTCCTTGATTGTATCATGGAGAAAATCAGCGGTAAAAATTCCCTGACAGTTAGCAAGTACACGCTCAGCATTTTTTAATCTTAGATTTAACACAGTTCGTGTCTTTAGATCTTTGTAAATGGTTTTCTTTGCATATTCTACCTCCATCCAAAGATTACCTCTCAATAAAACAAATAGAGGAATTCCAGCTTTAATGGTCTCTAATCCAAAATGTGATTGCCAGTCAACAAACACTATATCTGGTTCATATTCATTGATCAAGTCATGGAATTTTTTCTTTGAAAACCATCCTTTTGGGCTTTTGCTTGGAAAACCAGTAATGTAATCAAATTCACGGACTAATTTACAGTCAACACCCATTTTTTCAAGCGCCTTACTAAACTCTTTCAAATGGAAGTATTTTCCAATTCTACCCTTAGCAGTACCGCCTCCGGCACCAGATGCAATGAGAACTTTCAATTTAATTATGTTTTTTCAAGAATAATTTATAGGTTGAAATACATTCATGAGTACCTTTTAAATTCAAATTTTAAAATTATTTGTTATGAAAAAAACACAGTATTTACTGATTTTATCAGTATTTTTTATTGTGTTTTTTTATGGATTTTCTGTAGGCATGTACAAGATTTTTCCCTATGAATTTTTGGATTCATCTAATGATATTTTATCTGAACCAAAAACCGCAGAAAACAATCAATTTGTTAATCAGGCTGATATAGATTCTTTAATTAAAATTGAGACAAAATCAGATATTGACTTCAAAAAAAATTTCTTAACGGAATATTTCTGGAATGTTGGAAGTTTACAGCGTGTAATAGATAAATCACCATCACCAGAGATTGATTCTAACATAGAAGATTCTCGATATAGCGATTTTCAAAATCTAGAGCGTATTGACCGATTAACAGTTGAAATGGAATACGGAATAAACTCAGTTTCATATCTTTTCATACCAGAAGAATCTAATGAGAAACTAATTATCTATCACCAGGGGCATGGTGGAGATTTTGTTTTAGGTAAAGACACTATCCAATTCTTTCTTAATAGAAATTTTACAGTTCTTGCATTAACAATGCCTCTAATTGGAATGAATAATCAACCAATTATAGAAATAGATGGGTTAGGCCAAATGAAGTTAAGTTCTCACGAACATCTAAGATTCTTAGAAGCAAATAATTTTAATCCTATGAAATTATTCCTTGATCCAATTCAAATTAATTTGACTTTTCTAAAAAAAGAATATGATTTTAATCGATATTCGATGATTGGCATATCTGGTGGTGGTTGGACTACTGTAGTATATTCTTCCATTGATGAAAGAATTTCAGATAGTTTTTCTGTTGCTGGTTCAATTCCATTTTATCTAAGAGTAGATGAAAGAGACATAGGCGATTATGAACAAACAAACATGGACCTATATCAAAACGTAAATTATTTGGAACTATATGTTTTGAGTTCATATGGCGATGGAAGAAAGCATATTCAACTTTTTAATAAAAATGATCCATGTTGTTTCTC
>ENA-UPTF01002345-UPTF01002345.1-marine-metagenome-genome-assembly--contig:-NODE-2345-length-11022-cov-2.680311_pt1 | contig 11022 bp, 7 predicted proteins | sample MGYA00238166_ERZ767019 | MGnify/ENA primary metagenome ERZ767019 (study PRJEB28930, sample SAMN06266391) | marine metagenome | isolation source: Sea water from 250 m depth | place: Atlantic Ocean | study... | reverse complement strand
AACGAGTTCCTCAGGCCGCTTGGCATTGAGTCGATGCGCCTGGCTAGGACGCTTCCAAGTGCCCGGGCAGAAAACGAGGTGAAATATTATCCGCAAGGCGAGAGGGTTGGCATTGCCGTGACGGGCGAGAACATCGGCACCAAGGTGTTGCGACCTTACGGCGCGTGGTCGATCGAGAGCTTCGACTCGCTTGGTGGCTGGATCGCTTCGGCTCCCGATCTCGTGCGGTTCGCCTCGGCGGTGGATCGATATCAGCAGTCAGGTATCCTGAATAAGAAAACGATCGCGACCATGCTCGAGCGGCCGGCCAAGGGCCACTTTGGCAACGATGAAAAGGGAAAGCCGGACGCCACGCACTATGGCTGTGGCTGGTCGGTGCGCCCGATGAAAAATGGTAAAACCAACCGCTGGCACACCGGCGGATTGTCCGGCACATCGACCATCCTCGTGCTGCGACATGACGGCCTCTGCTGGGCTGTGCTGTTCAACACCAACCTCACTTCCGACGGCAAAAAGCCCTCCTCAAAAATCGACCCACTTGTCCACAAGGCCGCCGATGCGGTTACGGCCTGGCCAAGCCACGACTTATTTGTTAACTGATGGAACATGCGCTCAATGCTTTTGGCCAAGCGCATCGTGGCAATTAAAAAAAGAACCCCGGCTACTTTCGTAACCGAGGCCTTTTTTCTGAGCAATAAGCAATGAAGCTTATTTGATAGATGCGAACTTGCTAATCACAAATGTATTTAACTCGCACGCACCCAAATTCTATCCGATAACATTAACAAACCGTTTAAGCCATTACCCATAAGCTTGTGGCCTCGACAAGCCCTACGGACACGCGAGATGATGCAATGCATATACGTAATCTTCAAGTTTAAAAGAAAAAGTTGATTATTTTTGTCCAATTCGTAGCCTCTCTGCTTATTCTTTTTCGAGAGATTTTGGAGCAATGGGCAGACCGAAGATAGATAACAAGAAGGAAACGAAGTCGTTTCGGGTCGATCCCCGCTTGTGGAAGTTGGTTCAAGCTGAGGCGAAATCATCCAAAAGTAAGCCGACCGATATTATCAATGAGGCATTGGCGCGGCACTTGGGCGGTGTCATTCGCAAGAAAATGGACTTGGATAATGAGAAGTTGATCCATTTCTTGACTCGACTGGATGTGGTGTCGGAGGAGTTGGACCTAATGAAGGGAGATTTGTCTAAGTATGAATCAAAGAATCGAAAACGAACTAAATAGCATACTCGAAGAGTTGGAGAATCTTGGGCACTGCAAGAATGACTTGATATCACATTGTCTGAAACAGGATGGCATCCAAATCGCGCGGCGGTGGGATGTTCGCAGGGTGGTGATTCTCGGGATGTTGATAGTCGGTATGTCTTATTTGTTTTTTTTAATGAACTCGGGTTTTGCCAGCGATCCGGCGATTACAGTAGAGCGAGATCTCCCGGCATTCATTGGCAAGGATAATACATTGTGTTATCCGGCTCAGGTTCAGATTAAAAATGGTAAGTCTCTAGAGAGATGGCACTGGGATTTTGGTCAATATGGCGATTTAAACGGGTTTATTCAGCGATATACCTGTAATACTGATGTCGATCCATTATCAGTCACTTGTTACCGGCAAGAGGAAAAGTTCAAGAAATACGATCCGAATATTAAGCCGTTACCCAAGTCAATTGTTTGGTCGTGGGTTGCGAACTCCAGCATTCGCTATGGTGTGGTGGATGAGCAAAGTCGTAATCATGGCCTTTGGATTGAGTTTTTAAATGACAAACCAACGTCGGCAGAACTCTGGAATCACGGCTTCCAGGTCGGCTTGGCCAAGCGCGATATTGCTGGCCAGTGGAGTACGATCGTGAAAGTGGCAGAATTTGAAATGCCAAGCGATCCAGTTGCGGTTTGGCATGAGACCAACCAAGGCTATTTTAATCCTGATTATGCTAAGACATTGATTGAGGTGAAGCATAGTATGATTCGACACGACTTGGCTTTGGCCAAGCTGGTGAGTCCGTCAGTCTTGAGTAACATTGAGTCGGATGAAATCCGATTTGCTCAAAAGGGGAACTGATCCTCAACGCTCGCCTGGCCGATAGGTTTGCTTGGCATTGGCAAGGACTTCGTCGCGGGTAAAAGGCACTTTTCTTAATTTTTCCTCGGCAAACAACGGCGCCTGGTCGGTGTGGTGCGGCGAGTCGGGATTGCCTGGGTTGCTACCAAACTGGTTGATTGCCCAAGCTTGCAGTTTGCCGTCCCTGTCCCACTCAACGAACTGGAAGAAGCAGTCGCCGGCCACTCCAGCGAGCGTGCCATTTTCGTGCGGTCGGCCATAGATGGCGCGAAGGGTGTCGGGCCCGCCGCCCAGCGGGAGGATTTTATCACCCCGAACCAAGCGGTTGACCTTGCCCCACTCGACGTCGATCCGGCCAAAGTGTTTACGGAGATCTTCCGAAGCCTTTTGAAGCTGGTCGAGCGTTCGTTCGTGTTCAGTTTTTCGTTTGCTCGAATTTGACCTTGGCCGAAAGGTCAGCAGGACAAGGGCAGCGGAGCGATTGTCCTTTGCCATTTCACCGTTCCATTGGCGCAGCAGTTCGAGTTCCTTTTTCAGTCCGTTGCTTTCCGGCTGTGCATCAAGGAAATTGACGACTTGCATTCGCAATTCCGATTTTTCCGAGTACGTCTTGTCGTATTTGTACCGAAAGAATTCGTCGTGGTTGATCGAGTCGTCGCCACCGTACAGCTCGACCGCCCGGCGGGCGCGGTTGGTCATCCATTTTTCGATGCCGTAGTTTTTCGAAAATGCCGTCTCGTCCGGATTGTCCTCGCCGGTGGTCGTCTGGAATGGATCGCTATTGCAGTTTTGAATGAAGCCCGACTTTGGGTTCTCGACGGTCGGGAGTTCGTCGAACGGTCGATACTCTTTCCACAGGGTGTTGCGGGTATTGCCGGGGACGGTGCCGCTCCAGTCGTGGCCATCGGCACGTTCCGGCAGCAGGGCGTTGTAGCTGTAAAATAAGTTTCCATCGCGATCGCCGTAGCCGGTGTTGAACATGGCCAGCGCGTGTATGCGCATGGCTTCCTTGAATTCATCGAGGTTACGCGCTCGGCCCATGAGGTACCATTGTTCGATCTGCCGGAACTCGCCGATGCCGGCATAGCGAATTGCAAACACCTGATCATCAACACGCATCGCGGGCCCGTAGATCGAGTAAAGAACCTCGCGGTTTACCGTCCAGCGGAAGTTGCCCCATAGCCGAATTTCAAGCGGGGCCAGGCTCCGTTCCAGGTCGAGCCATTCGCCATCGACCTTGTACTGGTTTTCGTTTTCCGGGTTGATCTCGAGCTCGAAAATATCGACGAGATCCGGCTGATTGACCGTGTGTCCCCAGGCGATGTTCTCGTTGTGCCCGAGGAAGATGACCGGCGAGCCGGGGAACAGGCCGCCGTAGAGGTTTTGCCCCTCCTCGCTGATGAGGTGCGCTTCGTACCATGTGACCGGTCCGGTCCATGGCTGGTGGGAGTTGATGCAGACGCGCGTCGCTTGGTCGGCCGAGCGGCTTGGTCCGACGGCGACAAAGTTCGAGCCAATCGGAAGCTGGTCCGGATTCAGCACACTTGCCGAAGACGCTGGTTTGTCGGTGCCGGCCATCAGTCGTGCCAGGTCTCTGTGCATCCCGAACATCATTGGGAGTTTATGGATGGAACCGGCTACAAGATCCTGTGGCTTGGCCGGCCAAAGGTGACGTTTCAGTTTTTCCTGGTGTCGGCTGGCGTAAAGATTCAAGCCATCGGTGTAGGCTTTACAGATGGCACGGAAATTGGGATCTAGCTTGTCATATTTTTGGTCCAAGTCATCCCAAACCCGTATCAAATGTACGTAGTAGTCGTTCGGCGCCATCGCCAGCCCTTCCACTGAGGCTAGCTTTCCGCGCACAGCAAGGAGCACATCCTGTATCGTTTCAAAGTCATCCTCGGCATGGGCGTAGGCCAGGCCGTGGGCGGTGTCAGCGTCCGTTTTGCCGAGGATGTGGGGGATTCCCCACTCGTCGCGAACGATCTGTACGTCGTACTTCTTTGCTTGGCCAAGCGCGTCGGAAAAATCGACCGTCGGCTTCATCGTAAACAACCGGTCGGCCAAGCCGAACGTCCCGCCGCTGACAAGCAGTGCTGTCAACACGGCCACCGCCGGTTTTTTGTAGAGTACATCCAGTAACCACGCTGGGCTGACCAGCAGGAACTGAAGATCTTCGGTGAACGCCGGTTTTTTTCCCTCAATCCCGTGGCCGATGAACTGTCCGACCCAGGCCATCACAAATACTATCAGCGAAGTGACAAAGAGCGAAAGTGGACTTGCTTCAACGCTGATGCAAAGCAGCGAGGCTACCAAGCCGAAGAACAGCATCCCCGCCAGGCTGCCTAAAGACAGGAACAAGTAATAAACCGATGCCAGGACGATGAAGATGGCTCCTGCGTTAAGAGTGAACGAAAGCTCGTCGCCGAGCGTGGTCGGAATCTTTATGCACCAAAGCAGCCCTATAAGGCTCAGCGCAATCAGCGGCACGCAAATGAAGTGGACGAGTCGGTTCGTCTCATCCTGATGGAACTCCTCATAGTGGGCAATTAGCCGGTCCAGTTTTCTCATCTTGGGTAAGTCGCTGCCTGATGTCTCTGCCGGGCAGCATAGAATGGGGCTTGATTGCTAATGGATTTTAACATGTGCTATTCGGGAATCATTTGCAGGAAATGGTTAGTTTCCAACCTTGAAATCAAGCGTGACGTAGTCGGGAATAAACTCATCTTCAGGGCGCTGGACCCGGTCGACTTCGAATGGGCGTGCGACATTGTTTCCGGCAAGATCCTCTAGCCCTGTCCCGATCACCACCCGGTAATCGCCGTCCTTCCATCCTCGGCTCGGGACAAAAGTCCACTGCCTCTCAGAGTTCCTGACTTGAACCTGACCTTCAACCGCATGCTTCCCGGCATCCTCGATCCAAAGCAGTCGTTGCAGCAGTGCGTGATCCAACGGTTCAGGAAAATCGAGCGTCATTGGATTTATTGAGTCGGCCTCTGGGGCGGTCATTTTCCATCGGGCCGGGGATGGTATTTCCACATCCGGTGCGGCCACGATAAATTTTTTTGTGAAGCCTTTCTTGAGCGGGGCGCCGGCCGCATCCGGCCACGTGGCGTCAATCTTGAGTGTATACGATTGGCCTTTCTGCAACACCGGTCCGTCCTGTTCTCGGGGCAGCAGGCCGCTCTTGATACGTCCGGGGTCAAACAGGATGGTGAGTCGTGTGCCGTCCGGGTTCCACAACTCCTCGTCCACTTCCAGGAATGGGAGATCAATTTTTTTGTTCCGCGCATTGAGCAGGTGTATGTGGCTGTAAACATTTCCCTGACTCATCGGCGCGGAAAAATGCAGATAGAATTTAAGTAGGTTCTCGGGCAGCGAATTTGCGGTCGGGTAAACTTGGCTCACGATTGTTTCCGGCATGGCCCTCGGTCTCTCGAGTCGAAGGGTGGCTTCGATGACATCAAAAGACGTCCCTTCTGGCAGGAGGCCGGCCTTCGAGGGATTGAAAACGGCATGATAATTGACCCCGGCCTGCAGGGCAAAGAGCGGCTCAAATATCAGGTGGTTATTCGTGACCCGGTAGGAGCCTTGAACAGGCGGAAGTTTCCTCCAATCCAAGCCCTCTGCAGTTTCGGCATGGATGTGAAACACCTGTTCCCAGTCTGCCGTCTCCAATGTTTCCGAGTTTGCCAGGCCATCAGCCACTGCTTGTGGCAGATCGACTTCAAATACCGCCTGGCTTGGCACGGCGGCCCTCTTGGCCAAGCGAATTAAGCCGGACGGCTTCGTGGACTCTGCGGCGTTATCTTGCGTTGCCTTGGTGCAGCCAAGCTGCAAAACCAGAATGAATGGACAAAACGCTATCGCATAGTAGTGCCTCAAGGGCATTACGGGAGTCGAACAGCCTCAAGGTTCAGGTTGTCACCATCCGCACCCCGTACTACCAATGCATGCTGGCTGTCCAGCTCGGCTAACTGGTGTACTTCTGTCCAGTCTGAAATTGTCTCATAGGGCACTCCTTCTGTTTCACCTCTGGACACTTTTTCGGTGATGCCCTTGTAATTCCCAAGTTTCTCCGTGGTGATTTTCATCACTCCGCGGCTGCTATTGGCCATCAGCAGATACTCCTTGCCATTCTTTTTATAGACAATCATGTCAAGCGGGCGGTTGCGGTTACCCAGTTCCGCGATTGTTTCCCCCATGACATTTGAGCCCGGCTTCAACTCCATCATCGGGATTTTCACGAGTGGAGTGCAGGTGTAGGCGGCGAGAATATAAGGATCGCCAGCGATGTCGTAGCTGACAAATGTGCGGACAGGGGAGGACGTTTCATAACGGCCATGCGCCCCGTGAAAAATTCTCACCCCCGTCCCCTTCTGTGAACCTTCAAAGGGAAAAGGAATGGTTCGTAACGTCGAAGAAAACTCCTCATTGGATAGTCCTGCAACGATCACCTTGCCCTTGACGAAGGCGATGTCCGTGATGGACTCCATCCGCTGGTTTCTGCGCCGGCGACCTGTTCCTGTTTCTTTATCGTCGGGGGCATTTGACAGTTTTGCAACGGAGTGCTGAATATTTTTGAGTGATAAAACATGAATCTTTCCGCTGGGATGGACGGACACAACAACCGCGTTGGCGTCGGCTCCCTGTCCGCGGACTACTGACATATAAGCCGTTTTCGAAGCGGAATCCACGGCAAGGTCAACGATCCGGACTTGATCCACGGATGCACCCAGGACAGCGGCCACTTTGGCATTCAACCCTTCAACCTTGAAGTTGCCGGAGGATTTGTCAGTCGGCTTGGCCTCGGTCTTGATCGCGATGATGGAGGCCGCCTTGGGATCGGAGACAAACAATACTCCATCCGGGCCCGTGGCTAGTGGCCCGATGGACTGGAGTTTGACATCCCCCTTTTGATACGGGGCTGCGTCCGGTGTTGAAACGAAAATGGTCGCCAGCAAAGCGGCGAACAAACTGACAATAGAACGTTGAATGGTTTTCATAACTTGTGTTTAATAAACTGGATGCTTCGAGGAGAAGCTGGGCATAAAATCAAAGACTCTGCAAGCCCACAGTAATCTTGTAGAATGAGATCATTGCCATGAATCAGTTGTGATTGAGAAGGTGAATGGCAACCCTCCCCGATGGGACTCGAGACTGTTCAAGCACCTTTGCCGACCTTCGCCTAAATGACTCCACCAGAACGCGGTAATCGGTAAGATAAAAAAAGCTTAAACTTAGGGCATCGGTGAGTTGTCACTGAAGCGACTGATAAATCTCCAGTACTCTCCCGAGGTCGATGCCGGCCGGCTTGGCTTGCAGTAGCCATTCGAGATCTTTCTTTGCTGCACCGAATTGTCGGTTTTGGATGAGCAGCACCGCGCGGCTCCATCGATCGAATGCGGAGTCAGGCTGCAACGCCACCAATGTCTCCACGTAGCGCAGCAGCTCCGCCGGCTGATTGCTCTCCTGCGCTGCTCCCATCAGGTTTCGTAGCATCCGCAGCACGATATCGCGTTTGTTTGACTTGGCCAGATACTCCGGTACAAAGGAACGACCGGTGTTGGCACGTACCAGCTCCTCCGTATCAGCTTGACTTAAATATTTGCCACCATCGAACGGATCAATGAACTGTTCCTTCTCATCGATGACGTGCTTGATAATGAAATGCCCGGGCGCACCGACGCCGACCACGCCGTCTATCCCGCACTCGGCTGCCAACTCCATCACCAGCACCGATAATGTGATCGGCAGCCCTTCGCGATCATCGAGCACACGATTCATGTAGCTGTTGGCCTTGTTGTAGTAGTCCTGCCGGCTGCCGTGGTATCCGTTCTCCTCGAACAAATAAGAGATCAGCGTTTTTAGCTTTGCTGCGTCGTTATCGTTATTGGTGAACTTCCCCTTTACTTCCGCAGTCATGTTTTTTAACTGCCTTTCGTAGTAGTCAACATCCACATCGGGATCGTCGATTTTGGCGATCAACAGCGAGGCGCGAAACAGGTCGACTCCTTCGTCGTCGTTCTCAAACAACGCCGCCAACTGGTCGCGGATCAAGCGTCGATGTAGTCGTACAGAGGCGAGACGGAGGCGAGCAGCCTGTTCCTCCAGCCGTTTGGCTTCCTGATCCAAATGCCTCAGTGCCTGCCCCGGCTGTTTGCGTGCGTCGGCCAGCGTCCTTTCCTTGAATTTCCCTCCGTTGGTTTGCGCCTCGGCGATCAGCGCCTGGCCAAGCGATTCGACAATTGGTGTCGTTTCGTCGTTGACCTGTTTGCCCAGTCGAAAGTTGCGGAAGGTTGCCACCGTGTTGCGGAACTTGGCCAAGCCGACTTTCCCACCTTGGAGTCCGCGGTCGGCTGACTCGAAAATCAGGTGCCCATTCACGTGGCAGTAAAAACGATTCCCTTCATGCCGCAGCTTGAGCGTGTTCCAATCTCCCGGCAAATAGTGGCGGGTGAGTTGCTGGTCAAGAATGGTCCACGAAAACACGTTCGCCCCGTCGAAACGTGTCAACCGCATCTGCCCGGCGGTGGGGTAAAATCCGTAATGCTTGTTCTCTCCATCGGATGCCCACACCAGGCCGGCAGCTCCGTCTTCGTTCTCAAGCTTGACCTGTACCGACAGCTCGAACGGCGTCTCTGGCACGGCGCTCGTCGAGAGACACAATGAGCGGCCACCGAAACTTTCCCCCGCATGACTGACGTGAATACTCCCGCCTTTTCTCCGCCAGTGGCCGCCGAACACCGGCGTCCACTCCTTTGGGTTTAGCATGCCGATGGTCATCCAGCGCTCGATCGGCACCGGGTTGGGTTTTTCCAGGAGCGGCTTGAGTAAATTTGCCGGTACGGCAAAGCCGAGATTTTCGGTGACGAGTGACTTCATGGTGATCACGCCGTGCACGCGGCCGTTAAGGTCGAGCATCGGCCCACCGCTGTTGCCGGGTTCAATTGGTACGGCCAGTTGAATCATCTCCACGCCGTCGAGTGTGCGCCGCGCCGAGACCACCCCTTGCACAAAACTGAAATCGAGACCGTGCGGCGTGCCCATCGCCACCACTGGCGAGCCTTGGCCAAGCGCTGACGAGTCACCGAGTGGCAGCGCCGGCAGATCGGTTTTGTCGACACGCAACACAGCCAGATCGAGTGTGCGATCCCAAGCATGAACGGATGTCACCTTCACTTCCTCGCCGCTGGCCAGGCGCACAAGTAAAGGCCGCCCTTCACCGACAACATGCAGGCTCGTGGCAATCAGTCCATCACTGGAAACCGCGAAACCGGTGCCGACACCTGCCTCTTCGTCGTCGCGGCCGATCTGCGTCAGCACCACGATTGATTTACGGATGTGCTTGGCCAGACTCTTGGCATCCAACGGCTCCGCGGAGGGCAACTCTTGCGCGACCGACAATGACACTGAGACAAACAGGCCAAGTGCGGCACGGAGTTCAGCAAAGTGCATGGCGGACTTTAGCCAAACGCCCTGCCGGTCGCACGGCTTTTCCTGCCTCGACAGTGTCGGGAGAGCGTTCGGTATGGCTTTCGGCGTCCATTAAGCAACATCAGTTGCCGCGCAGCCGCACAAAGTTCTGGCTTTGCCCTTGGCTGACTGGATCGGTGAAGCGGTAGGTGGCCGTCGCGGTGCCGTCACCGTTGTCGACATTCACCACGTGCTCGATCGTGGCGGAGTCTGAGGACCAAGTGATGAGGTCACTGGAAACTTCCATTGTCAACGACACGTCGACATCGAGATTCTTGCGGAATGTCAGGAACAGATAGTCGTCTACCACTCCGTCGATGTCGATGCTCCGAACAGTGATACCGAATGCGGGGGCGTCGGAGGCTAGGTCCGGTCGAGAGCCGAATAGAAACTCCCAATAGTTGCTGACCCCGTCTTTGTCGTCGTCGTCTTTTGTCCCGCCCCTAATTCCGTTCAGGTCGGCCCAGGCAGCGTATGTGATACCCGCCGGCTCGGTTGTGCCGGGCGACCCGCCGAGATTACGGCTCACCGTCCAACTGGCTGGTTCGCCGTGCGGAGGTCCGTCAGCTGGATGGAGAAGAATCAGGCTCGACCCATCGCCGTCCGCCTCTTTCGGCCACGGAAGCTGGTCGTTGTAAGTGAAATCGTGGATTGGTTTTTGACCGTCTCCGGTGATGAGCAGCTGTTCCCCGTCATTGTTTAGCCGGCCGGTATACTCGAACGACTGGATGCCAACCAGAGCGCCATATCTGGCTTCAAAGGCTGCACGGTTGCGGATCAGAAGCAGTCTTTTTCCGGCTCTCAGAAAGGTGTTCTCCGGGAACGCGAAGGTGATCCCAGCCTCGAAGCGGATGTCGCTCAGGTCGATGGTGGTCTTGCCGGTGTTTAGAAATTCGATGAACTCGAAATCGTCGCGATCACTGCTCTGCGCCAACTCCGCTGGAGTGGTTGGGTTATTGGGATGATAGTGCAGTTCGGAAACGACGAAGTTGGTGGCATCGACCGAGAGTCCGTCGATGGTGTAGAACGCTTCATTGAGGGCACTCCATTCTTTGTTGCCGGTATTGTAGGAGCGAGCCCGTATTATTGTCGGCTCTGCAATAAAGAGCGGATCTGAAACATTGTCACCACCACTCTGGCTGGTCTCGCCACGAAGCATCATATCAAAGCGGATATCCGAACTGCCGCCGCTGGCTTGGTGGATCTCAACCGCAATGGTATTGGCGCCGGCAGATAGCGTCTCTGTCGTAAGGGGGCTTCCGCTCCCGCCATTATATATGGAGGCGATTTCATCAGGGGTAATGGCACGGGCCCAAACACCAAAATCATCCACAATACCATCAACGTTGCTGCCGCCGGTGGAGTTGGATCCGATGCCCAGTGCCGTCCAGTCATCAAACAGCGTGCCGGTGTTTACCCCTTCATGAAAGAGCTCACCATCAATCCAGATGCTCTTGTTATCGCCATCCTT
>ENA-UPTF01002344-UPTF01002344.1-marine-metagenome-genome-assembly--contig:-NODE-2344-length-11022-cov-4.586843_pt1 | contig 11022 bp, 7 predicted proteins | sample MGYA00238166_ERZ767019 | MGnify/ENA primary metagenome ERZ767019 (study PRJEB28930, sample SAMN06266391) | marine metagenome | isolation source: Sea water from 250 m depth | place: Atlantic Ocean | study... | reverse complement strand
ATAAAAATATCCATTCCAGATTCTGCAGCAGTAAAATCAGGCCTGAAATCTAACGTCCAAGCGCCCCAATTTTTTTCTAAACGTAAGGACATTAGAGCTCTAGCTCCATAAAGTTTTAAAGAGAATTCTTTTCCATGAGTTTCAATTTCTTCAAATAGTTTTAATTGAAATTGTGGAGATACATAAATTTCATATCCAAGTTCTCCAGAAAAGGATATACGATTTAATATTGCTGGAACTCCTCCAACGAAAGTTTCTCTAGTATCTCTAAATTTAAAGTTTTCTTCAGATATATCGTCCCTACAAATTTTAGATAATAATTTTCTTGAATTTGGCCCAGAAATGGCAATCCCATGAAAATCATCAGATCTATTTTTATATTTTACTCCTTCTTTAGGTAAAAATTTTTCAAACCATCTTCGGTGCATTTCTTGAGCTGCACCAGAACCAAAAATCATAAATTTTTCTTCATTAAAACAAGCAACTGTTAAATCACCGTATAATTTACCCTTTGGTGTTAACATAGGTGTGAGAGCAATTCTGCCTGGTTTAGGTATTCTTCCTGCCATGATATGATCAAGAAATTTTCGAGAACCTACACCAGTTATTTCGTGTTTTGCAAAATTTGCTATTTCAGTTGCACCCACCGCATTCCGTACTGCCTCAACTTCGGTATTAACATATTCATGGGATCTTGAACGTTTAAAAGTTGGTTCTTCATGAGCGTCTTTGGTATTTTTAGCAAACCATAAAGCATTTTCTAATCCAAAAGCATCACCCATAACAGCACCTCTTGCAACTAGACGATCATATAAAGAAGTTGTTTTCTGCTTTCTTCCTTTTGGTAAGGTTTCGTTTGGAAAAGTCATAATAAATCTCCGTTCATAATTTTCTGAAGATTTTATGGTTCCATAATCTGGTGATGCATAATTTCCAAATCGTGCCACATCCATTGCCCATATATCAATTGAAGGCTCTCCATCTATGATCCATTCAGCAATACATTTGCCAACACCTCCCGCTTGGCAAAAACCAGCCATGACACCAACCGCGACCCAATAATTTTTCATACCCGGAACAGGGCCAATTAAAGGATTGCCGTCAGGACCAAAGGTAAAAGGACCGTTAACAATATTTTTTATTCCAGCTTTCTCCAAAGCGGGCATTCTTTTAAATCCAATTGCTAAACGATCCTGAATGTTCTCTAATTTAGGATTTAACAACTCATGGCCAAAATTCATTGGTGTACCTTTTACTTGCCAAGGAGTGGACTTGGGTTCATAGGTGCCAAGCAACATTCCGTATCCTTCTTGCCTAAAATAAATGTTCCCATCAAAATCTGTTCCGACTGGTAAGCGTGTTTCATTCCCTCTTTCTTTGATTTCGGGAATAGTTTCAGTGATTAAATAGTGATGTTCCATTGGTTGAACTGGTAAATTAATACCAGCTAATTTGCCAACTTCTCTTGCCCACAATCCTCCAGCATTAATTATAATCTCTGCATTAATATTTCCTTTTTCTGTAATGACATCCCAAGTTCCATCTTTTTTCTGATTAGTTTCTAAAACGGGAGTATTAGTATAATATTTTGCTCCATGTACCTTTGCAGATTTAGCATAAGCATAAGTTACTCCCGATGGATCAACCTCACCATCTATTGGATCCCAAAGAGCTGCAATATAATGTTTTGGATCAATTATGGGATTTTTTTTTACCACATCTTCTAAAGAAATAAATTCTTGATCTAGACCCATGTATCTTGCTTTAGAACGTTCTCTTTTTAAGTAATCGTGCCATACTTCATTTGAAGCAAGATAAAAACCTCCGCTAGGTTTAAACCCAACCGACTGACCAGAAGTTTTTTCAATTTCTTTATAAAGATTAATAGTATAAGCCATCAATCTTGAAATATTTGGATCAGATGAGATTACATGTACATTTCCTGCTGCATGCCATGATGATCCTGAAGTTAATTCTTTTCGCTCTAAAAGAATACAATCTTTTAAACCAAACTTAGCTAAGTGAAAAAGTATAGAACAACCAACAACACCACCACCAATAACAACTACTTTAGCGTGCGTTTCCATTTGATTATTTTTTTAATATTCTTTTGCGTAATCAGTATAAATTTTTTTTAAGCTTTTATCAGATCCATGTACATAATGTTTACTCATATCAGGATAATATTTGTAAGAGATTGGTTTTCTTCCAAGTGCAACTGCCATTTCTCTAACATGATGAGGTGAAGCTCCACAACAAATTCCAATAAAATTTATTTTTTTTGAAGTGCATTCTTTAGCAAATTCAGCCATTTCAAATCTATTACAATAAAGATTATCCAAAGCCACTGGAAATGCATTACCTCCAGGAATACAATCACAACCAGGATCAGTTTGATTTAAAAATCCTGGCTCTTTTTCTGTTGTTCTATAAGGAACTGGTAGCCCTGCAACATGACAAGAAACCTTTTCTCTTATTTTATTCAGTAGTTTCATTGTCATTTTTGGTCCCCTAAAACAATTTAAACCAACAACATCTGCTCCATTATCTTCTAAAATTTTACATGCATCTTCTGAGGTATAACCGTCTCTAGTTTTATCACCTTTTTTGATGGAAAGATTAGATACTGCAATTAAGCCAACATCTTTAATAGCTTTAAGAGCAATTTTTGCCTCTTCAAGCCATGTAATTGTTTCAGCAACAATAAAATCTACTCCAGCTTCTTTAGCCCATAACACTTGTTCTTCAAACATTTTTTGACATTCAATATTAGTTTTTTTATCACCTGGATCGTAAACATTTGTATTTGCTACATCCCCACAAACTAATAAATCTAAATCTTTAAATTCATTCCTAGCATCTTTTGCAATTTTTAAAGCATTTTTTTGAAGGGGTTCAAGAAGATTTTCTTTTCCAATTATTCTTAATTTTTCTCTATGACCGTAATAAGTAAAAGCTTGCACCACATCTGTACCAGCTCTAATAAATTCTCTATGCAATTGTGAAACTACTTCTGGATGCTCCAGAACTACTTCAGGAACAAAAGCTCCTGCCTGTAAATACCCTCTTCTCTCCATTGCAAAAAGATAACCTTCCGCACAGAGAACCGGCCCTTCATTAAGCCTGCTTATTAAATTTTTACTCATAGTTTATTATAGAAACAAAATAAAACTAATCATATTTTGTTTGAATTGAAAACAAAATTGTTTAACATTAATTGGTTAATTTTAAACCATGAAAAAGGAAGTAATAAGCAAACTTGATATTTACAAAATCAAGAAACCAGAAGAATTATTGAAATATTATCAAGATTGGACGAATAATAATAAATACAACAAAGACATGGTGGATTGGAATTATACTGCTCCACAAGAAACAGTGTCTGTTCTAAAGAAATATGCTTTAAACAAAAATTCTAAAATATTGGATGCAGGATGTGGTACTGGCCTCGTGGGTATTCAATTAAAAAAATATGGCTATTTAAATATTGAGGGAGTTGATTTTTCTCAAAGTATGTTGGATCTAGTACCTCAAAATATTTATCAAAAAATTGAAAAAATTGATTTAAATAAACCTCTCAAATTTAAAAATAATATATATGATGTAGTGATGTGCGTTGGCACTTTCACTTATGGACATGTCAAACCTCATGCCTTGGATGAAATCATCAGGATAACCAAGAATAAAGGTTTAATTTGTTTTACCGTAAATGAAGGAATATATGAAGAATATGGGTTTGATAAAAAAATAAAAGAATTAACAAACAATAAATTATGGAACATAAAAGAATTTTTCAAATCGAATTATATAACTAATAAAGATGTAGAAGCTTGGTTATGTCTAGCAGAAATAATAAAATAATAAGTTGCCTCTGTGGAGGTATAAAACTCAAGGTCAATGGACCTTTGCGCCATGTTTCAAATTGCCATTGTATTCAGTGCATGAAAACACATGGTAATTATTCTGCATATACGAATGCTAAAGAAAAAGATGTAATTTTTCTAAAAAGAAGAACATTAAAATGGTTTAGGTCTTCAAAAAAAGCTAAAAGAGGATTTTGCAAAAAATGCGGCGCAAGTATTTTTTTTAAATTTTTTGGAAATGATACAATTTCTATTTCAGCTGGAATGTTCAATAATCCAACAAAATTAAAAACTAAGATGAACATTTTTGTAAAAGGAAAGCTAGATTACTACAAGCTTGATAAAAAATTACCAAAATTTAATCGTTATTCCTGATAATTTAAATTCCTTTATACCCATCCTCCAGACAAGCATCTGTAATACTGTGGTATAAAGACTCGCCAAAGCTTCTAAGTGCAAAAATTCTAAAAGTTTCAGTATTATCATTAATCATATCAATAGTGATTGTTATGCCATGAAAAATCGAATTGGCACAATTATTTAATTTAAATTCGCTAAAATTAATTGGACAGCCTTTTTTTAAAATTTCTTTTACATTGTTTCCTTTTAATTCAATAACAGTTCTTGAATGTGAAAGATCAGTTACAGCAAAATTTTTGTCATCACATTTTTTCTTAATATTGTTTAAAATTTCTTTATTGTTTGACACTACAATCCAATTATTGGGACCATTCCAAAGAATTCTTGTTTCATTGTTTGAATTTACATGCATTGCTTCTTCAGGAAATTTTAAATTGTCTAAATTTATCGTGGAAATTTTTACAGTTGATTTACTGTAATGAACTATTTGTATAATTTGTATATCTTTTACTTCTGATACTGTTGTTAATTCAATTTTCTCTTTGTTTTGGTAATTTCCAAACAATCCTGTTTTATGTATTGTATTTAATGCTGATAAAGCCGTCATGATCTTACTCTTTCCCCTTTTGGATCCACATAATGGGAAGAAATTATCTCAACAGGAATATTTTTATTTTTTAATGGAGAGACTGCATAAAGCTTTTTGCCTATTTTATTTTTTCCGTCTTGAAGTATGGCAAGTGAAAAAGGATTGTTATATTCAACACTCCAACAAGATGCAGAGACATGACCAAGTTTCGGATTTGGTAGGGTAGCGTTTCCATCATTAACCAAATGTGAACCTTCTGGAATCATTGTTTTTTTATCAATTGGGATCACACCAACAATTTTTTCTCTATTTGGATTTACAAAGGCTTCTCTAAATAAAGATCTTTTACCTATAAAATCTTTCTTTTTACTTAACATACCTTCTAGTGAAAGGTCAGAGGAAATGACTCTGCCGTCAATTTCTGATCCAGCTACATGACCCATTTCTATTCTTAAAGTAGAAAGCGCTTCGGTACCATAGGGCTCAATGTTCATTTCTTTGCCTAATTCAATAATTTTTTTCCACATAAATATTCCGTAATCAGACTCAACATTAATTTCGTAGGCTAATTCTCCTGAAAATGAAATTCGAAAAATTCTAGCTGGAACACCAAATAAATCAGATTCCTTGTAACCCATAAACTGGATACCTTCGTTGGAAACATCAATATTTTTGAAAAGTTTACCCAATAATTTTCTTGAATTAGGCCCGGCTAAAGCTGCTCCAGCCCACTGTTCTGTTGTAGAAACAACATTTACATCTAGTTCTGGCCAAACAACTTGTAAATAATATTCTAAATGCGATAAAACATTCGCTGCCTGAGCTGTTGTAGTTGTCATGTGAAAATGATTTTCTGAAATTCTGGTGGTAGTTCCATCATCAAACACAATTCCATCTTCACGCAACATTACTCCATATCTTCCCTTGCCTATTGGCAATTTCATCCAAGCATTTGTGTAAACTCTATTTAAAAATTCTGCAGAATCTGCACCTTTGATGTCTATTTTTCCAAGAGACGTAACATCACAAACACCAACATTTTTTCTTACATTTCTTGCTTCACGAGTTGATGCTTCTAATAAATTTTCATTACCTTTTTTATAATAGCGTGGTCTTAACCATAACCCGGCATCAACAAAAACAGCATTATTTTTTTCATGCCACTCATGTATTGGAGATTTTCTAGTTGGCCGGTAATGTTTTCCTACCTCTCTTCCAACTATAGCTCCAATAGTTATGGGAGTATAAGGAGGTCTAAAGGTGGTGTGACCAACTTCTGGTATTATTTTTTTTTCAATATCAGATACTAATTGTAATCCATTTAAATTACTTGTTTTTCCCTGATCAGTTGCCATCCCTAGTGTAGTATATCTTTTAACATGTTCGATAGATTTAAATCCTTCTCTTACAGCTAGTTCAATATCTGAAACAGCTACGTCATTTTGGAAATCTACAAATCTCTTGTAATGTTTATTTTTTGGTAGAGGCATACACCAAAATTTATCATGTTGACCGTAATTCTTTTCATTAGAAGTAGGCGTTATGCTTTTCTCGTTTTTGCCAGTTATTTTATTTGACAATTCAAATCCTTTTTTAAAACCATCTTCCAAAGATTCTTTTAAAGTAAATGATCCTTTTGCAGATCCTATGGTATTTTCGTTTTGCTTTGATTGATTGGGAATAAATGCATCTAGTGTCTCGTTGAATTTTAATTTATTACCTGATTGTGATGCTAAATGAACCGTAGGTGTCCAATTACCTGATACACAAATACAATCACATGATATATTTTCTAATTTTTCATAACCACTTTTATCACTATTAAATTTACCAATAGTTGCAGAATTTAATCTTAAATAACCTTTTGTATTAACAACTCCGTGGGAAAATTTAATACTAATATTTAAACTTTTTGCTTCATTGGCAACAGAGCTTTGAGAATCATCTCTAGTATCAATAATTATTGGATCGATACCATTTTTTTTAAAATCAATTGCTGTATCGTAAGCGCTGTCGTTATTGGTAAAAATAATTGGTTTTTTTCCAACAAGAACTCCATAGACTTTCATATATTCTCTGGCTGCAGAGGCTAATATTATGCCGGGCCTATCATTGTTGCCAAAAGTTAAAGGTCTTTCTATAGATCCTGTTGAAATAATTACTTCCTTAGCTCGTATATACCAAAGTTTTTGTCTTGGAGTAAATTCGCTTGGATTTTCTATATGGTCCTTTGTCCTTTCACACATTACCATCATATTGTGATCGTAATAACCAAAAACTTGTGATCTATTTTTAACAATTACATTGGGCATTGATTTAAGTTGAGAAATAATTTCATCAGCCCATTCTTTTCCTTTTTTATTTCCAATCGTAACTTCGTCTGTCAATAGACTACCTCCAAATCTAACTTTATCTTCGGCCAAAATTACACGAGCTCCGTTTTTGGCTGCTGATAAAGCACTAGATAATCCTGAAGGTCCTGAGCCAGCAACTAAAACATCACAATATTCATACTTATGCTCGTATTTATCTGGGTCAGGCTTTAGCGGAGCTATGCCTAAACCCGCTGCTTTTCTTATAATCGGTTCATAAATTTTATACCAAAAGCTTTTAGGCCACATGAATGTTTTGTAGTAAAAGCCAGCTGGAAAAAATTTGTTTAATAAATTATTAATTGCACCAAAATCAAAAGAAACTGATGGCCAACAATTTTGGCTTCTTGCTATAAGTCCCTCTACCAATTCAACTTCAGTTGCATTAGCGTTAGGTTCAGTATTGGCTCCTTTGTAATATAGCTGAACTTTAGCATTGGGTTCATCAACTCCAGCACCAACAAAACCCCTGGGTCTATGATATTTAAAACTTCTTCCAACAAGATGCACCCCATTAGCAAGTAAAGCTGAGGCTAAAGTGTCGCCTTTATAACCAAAATATTTTTTTCCATTAAACTTAAACGAAATTTTTTTATCTCTATTTATATAACCAACATTATTTAATCGGTAAGTTTGCGACATATTAATTATAAATCCTCATCTAATTTTGCTGTCTTAAAAATTTCGTGTGAAGCAGTATCTCTTGAAACTTTAAACCACTGTCTACAGCCTGAAATGTGGTGCCATAGTTCTGAATGTTTGCCCTTTGGATTGTCTCTATAATAAACAAAATTATCCCATTCTTTATCTGAAATTTCTTTACCGAGTTCTGGCCTTTTAATTTTTGCATCTCCCCCATAAGAAAATTCATTTTGGGATCTTTTTCCACAGTAAGGACATTTAATTTCCAGCATTTATTAACCTATCCAAGTTTTTGTTCCGACACCTTTTTCATCAATAAGATGTCCGGTGTGAAATCTATTTAGACGAAATTTTGAATTTAATTCGTGAGGATAATCTTGAGCTATAGTATATGCAAAAGTCCATCCTGATACAGGTGTTGCCTTAAATCCACCGTAACACCAGCCACAATTTAAATAAACTCCTTCGATGTGAGTTTTGTCAATAATAGGCGATCCATCCATAGACATATCCATAATACCGCCCCATGTTCTTAACATTTTCAATCTACTTAAATTTGGAAACATGGCTACTCCCTCAGATAATACATGTTGTAAGGTTGGAAGATTTCCTCTTTGAGCGTAACTATTATATCCATCTAAATCTCCCCCCATAACCATTTCACCTTTGTCAGATTGACTACAATAAAAGTGACCTGCTCCAAATGTAACTACATGATCAAGAAAAGGTTTTACTGGCTCCGAAACACAGGCTTGAAGTACGTGGGACTCGATAGGAAGTTTCATATTTAGTTTTGAGGCTAGTAGCGATGTATTACCTGCCACACATAAACCTATTTTTTTTGTTTTAATATTTCCACGTGAAGTTTGTACCCCTATAATTTTTCCATTTTGAACATCAAATCCTGTAACTTCACAGTGTTGAATTATATCAACTCCTAAATTATCTGCTCCTCTTGCATAACCCCAGGCAACAGCATCATGTCTAGCTGTTCCTCCTTTGGGCTGCATTAAAGCTCCAAATATTGGAAATCTTGCAGAAGTAGAAAAATCGGCAAAGGGAATTTTTGTTGTTAATTCTTCTTTACTCAACATTATTGCATCAATTCCATTTAATCTCATAGAATTGCCTCTGCGTGCAAATACATTAAGTTGGGCATCTGAGTGGGCTAGATTGATAACCCCCCTAGGTGAATACATGACGTTATAATTTAATTCCTGTGATAAATTTTCCCAAAGTTTCATTCCATATTCATAAAAAAGTCCATTGGCATCCCACATATAATTGGATCTAAGAATTGTTGTATTTCTTCCAACATTTCCTCCGCCGATCCAACCTTTTTCCAAAATTGCAACGTTTGTAATTTTATGTTCTTTAGCTAAATAATAAGCAGTTGCCAGTCCATGGCCACCACCACCTACAATTACAACATCATATTCTTTTTTTAGTTCGGGATCCCTCCAGGCAGGTTCCCAGTTTTGATGATTGCTAAAGGAATTTTTTATTAGACTGAATATGGAATATTTTTGCATGGCAACGAGACTATATTAGCATTTGAAATTTTTCTAATTGTAAAAGATCCTGCAAATAATGTATACATAGTTCACTTTTTTATATATAGGAGTGCCGATGAGCAATGTAAAATCGGATATTGAAATCGCAAGAGCAGCAAAAATGAAGCCTATTGAGGACGTTCTTGCAAAACTCAATGTACCGGATGAGCCAAGTTCTTTTAGTCCTATGGGTCGTCATATTGCAAAATTGAATTTAGAGTATATCGATAAATTAAAAGAAAAAAATAGCAATTTAATTTTAGTCACAGCGATTACTCCCACTCCAGCTGGTGAAGGAAAAACTACTACTTCAGTAGGTTTAAGTGATGGATTAAATAAGATTGGAAAAAAATCGGTCGTTTGCTTAAGAGAGCCAAGTCTTGGTCCCTCTTTTGGAATGAAAGGTGGTGCTGCTGGAGGAGGTTACGCTCAAGTTGTTCCAATGGAGCAAATCAATTTACATTTTACTGGAGATTTTCATGCTATTACTTCGGCTCACAATCTTTTATCAGCATTAATTGACAATCATATTTACTGGGGAAACAAACTTAACATTGATGACAAAAATATAGTTTGGAAAAGAGTTATGGATATGAATGACCGAGCACTAAGAGCTATAAATATAAATACAAAAGGTGTTGCGAAAGATTTTCCAAGAGAAGATGGTTTTGACATTACTGTTGCTTCAGAAGTAATGGCAATATTTTGTTTAGCTTCTGACTTAAAAGATTTAGAGCGACGACTTGGAAATATCACTATCGCTTATACAAGAGATAAAAAACCCATTTTTGCAAAAGATTTAAAAGCAGAAGGACCAATGACGGTTCTTTTAAAAGAAGCTTTAATGCCTAATCTTGTTCAAACACTTGAAAATAATCCTGCTATTATTCACGGTGGCCCATTTGCTAATATTGCTCACGGTTGCAATAGTGTTATTGCAACAAAAGCAAGCCTTAAACTATCAGATTATGTAGTTACTGAGGCTGGTTTTGGTGCAGATCTTGGAGCTGAAAAATTCTTTAATATTAAATGCCGCAAAGGTGGATTAAATCCAAATGCAGTTGTTTTAGTTGCAACGATAAGAGCACTTAAAATGCACGGTGGTGTAAAAAAAGAAAATTTAGAAAATGAAAATGTGGAGGCAGTTAGATCTGGTATCTCAAATTTAACAAGACATATTAATAATATTAAAAAATTTGGGTTACCAGTTATAGTTGCTGTAAATCATTTTGTTACAGATACTGATAACGAAATAAAAACTCTTCAAGAGGAATGTAATAAAATTGGAATAGAAACAGTTCTGTGTCAACATTGGTCTAAAGGAAGCGAAGGAACAATAGAGTTGGCAAAAAAAGTTGCTATGTTAGTTGATCAAGAAAATTCGTTCAAATTTTTATACGAGGATAAAATTTCTTTATTTGATAAAATAAAAACTATTGCAAAAGAAATTTATGATGCCGAAGATATAATTGCAGATAATAAAATCAGAAATCAACTAAAACAATTTGAAGAAAACGGATATGGTGATTTTCCTATTTGTGTTGCAAAAACTCAATATAGTTTCTCTACCGATTCAACATTAAAAGGAGCCCCTTCAGGGCACACTATTCCTATAAGAGAAGTTCGTCTGTCAAGTGGAGCTG
>ENA-UPTF01002343-UPTF01002343.1-marine-metagenome-genome-assembly--contig:-NODE-2343-length-11024-cov-2.553120_pt1 | contig 11024 bp, 10 predicted proteins | sample MGYA00238166_ERZ767019 | MGnify/ENA primary metagenome ERZ767019 (study PRJEB28930, sample SAMN06266391) | marine metagenome | isolation source: Sea water from 250 m depth | place: Atlantic Ocean... | reverse complement strand
TGGTTTGGAGCGAGGCAGACGCCTCTTACAGGAGATAAATGAGATTGGCATTCCTACTGCCAGCGAATTTTTAGATCCAGTCGTACCTCATTACATAGAGGATTTGGTTTCCTGGGTGGCTATAGGCGCTCGAACCACAGAAAGCCAAACACACAGACAGATGGCAAGTGCGATTGGTATACCGGTGGGATTCAAAAATGGAACTGACGGTAGCTTTCAGACAGCAATAGATGGTATCTCTGCAGCTAGCAAGCAGCATTCCTATGTTGGTACTGGACCGGATGGACATGTTTGTGTACTTCGAACCGAAGGTAATCCTGATGGACATCTTGTTTTACGCGGAGGGAAAAGTGGTCCTAACTATGACGATCAATCTGTTAGGTCGGCTCAAAATGATCTGGGCAAAGGTGGACTGCCAGAGAACCTAGTGATTGACTGCAGTCATGGTAACTCTAATAAAGATCATGAGAGGCAACCCGCTGTTTTCGAGGACGTTGTGGGCCAAAGAGTCTCTGGGAATTCTGGTGTTGTAGGGGTTATGCTGGAAAGCCACATTAATCCAGGAAGTCAAAGTTTGGGGGATGATCCTTCTAAACTCGACTATGGTGTTTCCATAACCGACGCATGTGTCGGTTGGGAGAAAACTGAAGAGATTATCCTTTGGGCCGACGAGAAATTGAACGGCAAATAAATCGATCGCCCTACCATAAAGTCATTGAATCAATAAACAGTTGCTTTAAATCTTTTTCTTCAACAGGTCGAGGTGAGAGTTTTATAACGCGATGCTGTGGTAAAGCCCCTTTTGCCAGTGCGTCAGCGTCAGCTTCTGAATAACCGACTTCACTGAGACCATTTGGGATATCTATTTTACGGATTAGGTCTATAATCGCATCTGCAAGTATATCGCCGGCATCTTCGGCGTTGGCATTTTCAACATTTGCTCCCATTAACTTAGCCGCTTGTAAATGTCTCTCCGGGTTCATGGGCGCTGTGAATCTGAATACTGCTGGCGCATTAAGGATTACTGACATTCCGTGAGGAACGATGGGCATTCCTTCCGGATAACCTTCCACAAAATTATTTTCCACCATACCTGCTACGGGATATGACATTCCATGCGGTAGATGGCATCCGGCATTTCCGAAACCAACTCCAGCAAATGTTGCTGCTAGCATCATTTGACTTCTACTTTCATAATCATCGCTGTTGTGAACGGATGAAACGATGTTCTGGGTGCACATCTCGATTGCTCTGGTTGACCAAACGTCACTAATAGGATTTGACCCCTGATATGAGGGTCTCAGTCCCGGATTTTCAGGTGCCTCTCTTTCGTGAAATGGAATTGCTGTGTATGACTCAAGTCCGTGACAAAGTAGATCTAGCCCGCTGCACGCTTGTACCATTTTAGGCATCGTTCCCGCATTGTCGGGATCCACTAGTCCCATAACAGGTCTTAGAGATCTGTGTGCTATTCCAGTTTTTGCCTTCATGTCTAAAAGATCAAATATTGCTACACCAGTGGTTTCACTCCCTGTGCCTCCCGTTGTTGGTATGGCAATGAGGGGTTTCAGAGGTCCAGGAACTGGAGAACCTCTTCCGATCGGTGCGTTAACGTATTCAAGAAAATCTGCCGGGTAAGTAGCGTATAAGTTCGCTGCTTTGGCGGTGTCAATTGTGGAACCTCCCCCTATTGCGACATATCCTGAAAATTCACCCTCGGTTGCAAATAATATTGCGTCTTTAAATGACTCGTCGGTAGGCTCAACTCTAACTTGATCATATATAGTGACTTCAATGTTTTCAGAGGTTAAGGATTCGTGAGCAATCCGCACCGCATCAGTGGTCACAATATTGGGGTCAGTTACTATTAGCACTTTTCTCGCCCCTAATCGTGCCATCTCATATCCGACTTCTTCTGTCACACCTGGACCGTATTTGATCGATGAGGTGTCTATCGTGAAAGCTGTGTCAGTGATAAGTTGGTTGTTTAGAGGCGACATAGTAGTTCCCTCACTGTGATTTGGTTGTGTCTAACAACGTTCATTCTAGATTTGAATCTCGATTCTAGCAGAACCTGGAACTAGGTCTCTAGACAAACTGAATTAAAATTAAGTGTGGGAGTATTCATAGAAATTGAATATTAAAAGAAATTTTTGAAGGGGAGGCCCTATTTGAAATATTTACTGGATCAGTTTGTAGATGACGTCGGCAGAGCCATCGAAAAATACGGCATTACAGTTGAAATGCAATGGTCATTGGGGGCAAAACTTCAAAAGCTAGTTCAGGAAGGCGGAGATTTGACTTCTCAAGGAGTGGAAAGTGTCGGTAGCACTGGGTTGTCTGGGAGAATACTCCACGAAGACCCCAAAGGAAGATTCCGTTTAATAGTCGCTCAATTTCCATCAGGGGAACCTACGCCAATACACGCTCATAATCGTTGGGGTTTGGAGTGCGGATGGTCAGGAAGAGAGAGATTTACTGTATATAGACGTATTGATGATGCATCTGATAACTCAAATGCCAAACTTGAGATTTTTTCGGATCATCACATAGAAAGAGGTGATCTTGGATACTGGTACGACTCACCACGAAACATACATCGGCAATGGGCAGAGGGGAATCAGCCCTCCTGTGTGGTTATATTAATGGGTGGGGATGGTGGAAGGGATGGAATTTTTGACATTGATCAAGGAACGTTTGAACCTTCTTAAAATCGGACGCATTCAGAGGATTCATCTCTGAAAGTCTTTGTATGGGTTGGATGGAGGTCTTCCATTTACATACAAGCCAAGATGAGTTCCTCCCAATATTTGAAGGTGCCCGTGTGGCTGAGACTGCATCCCGTGATCTCCAAAATTCGAAAATATTCTATATCCCTCAGGACATTCACGCTGGCCGACTTCATTTGCAAAAAGACATAGATCTTTAATGAGGTCGTCGCTAGACCACATTTCGTTCTGAGTCATGTGTCTTACAGGTACAAGCAATAGCTGTAGTTTGTACCAATGTAGGTTATTTTCGAAAACTACAAATTTTTCGTTCTTATGATAAAAATTTGCGGGAGATTTACCAGAGATTATTTCGCAGAAAATACAGTTTGCAACGCTCAATTAAATGCCTTTGTCTATCTGTAACCTGGGACGTCTAGATCAAACACTTGTCCAAGTCTTGAATCTTGAATACGAGATGCTATTTCACTACCTTCAGCGGCTTCATTTCGCAGATCTATTCTAGTCGTGACTATGGTTGGCATCATGTGATTTTGTCTGTAAGTTATTATTTCTAACAATCTTCTTTGAGCCCATTCACTTTCTTTAACAAGTCCATCCAATATAAGTAATGGAGTAGTTTTCACCTGTTCCATGATAGTGAATGAATCTACACTACTAAAGCGGGATGACCCTTCTCTAAGTACAGAAATTAAATCGGTAACATCGGCAAAGCATACTTTCCCACCTCGATTAATGTAATCGTTGGCTATTGCTGCCGCGAGGTGGGTTTTTCCTACGCCGGTACTGTTGTTTTTGCTTACAAATGTGAGCCAATTACGTTCTTCGTGTTCTATGTTTTTCGCATAACCTTCGGCGATTTCAAGAGCCATTTTAAGTGTGGTTAGAGCCATAGAATTTAAGTGGGGTCTTCTAATATCGAATTTCTTGAAACTAGCGTTAGAAAATAGCTTGGGAATTGCACCATAGATTTCAGATTGGTCAATGGATTGGACCGTTTTAGCTGTTTGTATAATTGAACCCAGATCCTCATCTTCCAGTCTGCTTCTTATGAATGGGTCCAGGGTGGATATATCATCGGATGTTGTAATTACGGTAGGCAATTTACCGTTTGCCCTATGATTCAGGATCTGAATTAATTTTTCATGTGCCCACTGTGTGGAGGTCTTAGAATTCATTCCATCAAGAACTAGTACTGGGACATTCCTTACTTGAAGCGATATGTCTTCCGCCTCGGTGTCTCCCTGGTAAGAATAATTTGTACGAAGATGGTCTATCAAGTCAGAGATATAGATGAAATATGCTGGTGTTCCTATCCCAATACATTTATTGGCAATTGCAGCAGCGAGGTGTGTCTTTCCACTACCGTGAGGTCCAGTTATTGTGAGCCATCCGGACGGTGACATAGCGAAGTCTGAGGCTTTGCTGAAGGCGTTAAGGAAAAGTTCTGAATCTACGGAGGTTTCGCCTCGTCCCGTCTCATTCAAATTCTCGAATGAGTATCTGTGCAGATAGCCTAGGTTACTGTGGGCCAGTAGCCTATTAGTGATTTCGCCCTCTCTCATTTCCTCTCTGCAGGAGCAGGATTTAATGGAGCCGAAGTCTGGGTGGCCAGTAGGTACGTTAGGCGTAAGCCAACCTTTCCCCCCACATATCTCGCAGCGAGCACCGTCGTCTTCTTCTAAATATGGTGAAGAATCGTGGTTCCTATTTCCCTTCTCAGTGAGTTTATAGGAGTCTATCGATTTTAGGATATCTCGGAGGTTTTCCATCTCCACTTTCGTCCCTTCCTTCCATGTCCCATCTTTCTAGTATGCGTGATACGTACGCCCAACTTCTGCGATTTTGCTCTACAGCAATTCCTACAGCTTCCCTTATCCATCCTGCGGGATATTTGTCTTCAGCTTCAGTTAATTTTTCTGACATTATTGGAGTCAGTATGCCTATGTTCTGCTCATAAAGCGAGTAAATTTCCGGAGGGGTGTTTTCAATTTCCCACGGGTCGGCGGGTTGGTCATTACTCTCATAGATTGATCCTATATCGGATGCAATTTCCCGGTCGGATTCAGAATTTAGCATGAAAGCGTCAGAGGCATTCTCTCGTCTAATTTGGAGTAATATTCCGCCTTTGACGACCATATTTATGCTATTTTGAATAGCCTCCTTACTGCCCAAGGCATTGGATAATATCTTATCTCCAAATACTTCCTCGGAAGATACGTATCGTAAACGCCCCTTTTTTTGTTGAAGCATCCAAATGATTCTCAAAGTTATTATAAAACCAGAAGCGTCCTTGATCTGTTCCAACAGTGGTCCAAACATTGGGGCAGGTACAGGTAGATATCGGACGCTACGAGGGAATCCTTTGAAAGTCATTTGAATAACGTTTGCCAGTTCACTGATAGACGGTTACAGGGTTTTGGTCGTATACGGCGAGGTTCTCAAATTTCACGAACTGTTCTTGGAAGTAGAGTCTTACAGATCCTACCTGTCCATTTCTGTGTTTCGCCACTATCAGCTCTGCGATATTGGCTGGATATTCCTCTGTCGGATGCCGCTTTTCCCATGTTTCTTCGTCGACGTATCTGTCCTCTCTGTGAATAAATGCAACTACATCTGCATCTTGTTCTATGCTACCGCTCTCTCTCAGGTCAGATAGCATTGGTCTGTGGTCAGGTCTTTGTTCAATAGCCCTACTCAACTGTGAGCAAGCCAGAACAGGCACATTAAGGTCCCTCGCAAGGCCTTTGAGAGACCGAGATATTTCTCCCATTTCTTGTACCCTATTGGAATTTCTGAAGCCGCTTCCTGAAATAAGCTGGAGGTAATCTACTATAACCAAATCCAGACCTTTTTCTGCCAGTAGTCTCCTAGCCTTACTTCTCATTTCCACTATTGTCTGCATAGGAGTGTCATCGATATATATTGGAAGATCCGAGAGTGTACCAATGGCGTCGATGAGTCTGTGCTCTTCTTCGTCCCTATAAAGTTGTAGCCTGAGTCTATGCCCGTCCACATTGGCTTCACTGGCAATAAGCCTGTTACCAATTTGTGTGGCGCTCATTTCTAAACTGAATATACCAACACTGTTTCCCACTTTTGCCGCAGAAGTTGCAATATTAAATGCCAGAGTTGATTTTCCCAAACTTGGTCTGGCGGCGAGAATGATCAAATCAGATCTTTGAAGACCACCAGCAAGAAGCTGGTCGAAACGATCAAATCCACTTACTACAGGTGCTATAGAAGCCATATCGGGACCTTGGAGGCTTCCCTCCATATACTCGTCTAATATATCCCTTATATGTGAAAAATCGCGTGATCCTCTGTCTGATCTAATTTGAAAAAGGATTTCTTCCGCTCTACTCAGTGAACCATCAGTATCTGCAGAATCATCATATCCAATTTGTGCTATTGACTCTGCAGCCCTGATAAGCTGCCTCATTACAGATGTTCGATGAACCAAATTCCCGTAATGCAATATGTGAGCCGGGCTAGGAACGTCATTAACCAGACCTATAAGGTATTCAGCTCCTCCAACAGACTCAAGTCGTTGGTGAATAGAAAGCTCGTGGGACAGAGTGACCTGATTTATGATTTCATTTCTAGAGGCTAGGTTCAGACAGGCTTCATAGCAGTACCTGTTTTTTTCCTGATAGAAATCTGTTGGTTTTAAAAATGCGGAGACACGGGTCAATGCATCCCCGTCCAACAACAGTGATCCTATGACAGAGTTTTCTGCTTCTATGTCGTGTGGTGGTATTCTCTCGGTAGTCACCTGTATTGCCTTTAAAAAGGGTAAGTTGCCCGCCTCCGCTCACGGCATGACCCGCCTACACATAGACCTGAGCGGGTCACGTTCAACAAAAAACTGGCTAACGAGGTCCAAATTGGACCCGTTGAGTAGCGTTTCTAGTTTTCTTCTGATTCTTCTTCGGCGGATTCTTCCTGAGTCTGCGGGGATTCAGAAGATTCGTCTTTCCCGGAGTCTATAACACTATCAACATTTTCCGCCACTGACTTATTCTCATCACTATCTGCGGAGGCGATTGCGATATCGTCAGTGAGATCATCTTGGTTTGCACCCATCTCGGTGTCTTCATCTTGGTCTTCTAGTGGGTCCTGTCCAGTTGCATGGACAATAACTTTGATATTGGCAGATACATCAGAGTGAAGCCGTATAGACACATCAAACTCTCCGGTTTCTCGGATGGGGTTATCAAGTTGAACCCATCGTCTCTCTATGCTCACTCCTGTTTCTTCGCTGACGGAATCGGCGACCATAGTACCGGTTACTGAACCATACAATCGATCGTTGGCTCCAGCCCTCATCTCCATAATAACTTCGGTGCCTTCTATTCCCTCTGCTACGGTTCTCATATCCTCGAATTTCTGAACACGATCAACGTCTGCCTGGCGTTGGAGTTTTCCAATCCGTTGTAGATTATTATGAGTCGCTGGTGCAGCCAGGTTTTGAGGCAACAGGTAATTTCTCGCGAACCCGTTTTTTACATCTTTTACTTCTCCTCCCTGCGCCACACCTTCTACGTCCTCAAGAAATACTACTTTCATAACCATCCTCACCTAGTCTTCTAATTTGGAGAGCTCCCGAAGGAGAAATTTGATTCTAATTTAGATACTTCCAGATAATTTAACTATGAGTATTTCGATTAAAACCAGAGCAGCAATTATAACATGAGGAGCAACACTGTTTAAGAAGGTAATAGAATGCTGGGTGGTGGGTTATATTGTGATCTTTGGATGTTTCCTTAATGGCTATGCTTTGTCGTCGTCTATAACTCTGTACTCGCCATCAAAAACTTGCCCTTTTGGTTTCTCTTTGTTTTTCCCATCGGGATTTTGTGCAGAAGAAAATGCCGTGGACGAGGAACCGAGTCCTAGGAAAATTAATGTTGCCACTATGAGTATTGCAATGTCATCTATCCAGCCTATGAACGGGATGAGATCGGGAAGAAAATCCCAGGGGAGAATAGCGTACCCAATTGCAAGTAATGGCAGTAACTTCAGTTTCCACGGTACTCTCCTATCTAACATTAACCTGAGAAAAAGGGTTACTAGCCTTGTCATGTATCACTTAGAAAATTAATTGCCCGAACTTGTTAAATTATGCGTATTATAGTGAATTAGAGTAGATTTTTATTTCTGATGCTGATTTTAATAGGCAGCGCTATAGTTAACAGCCTGCCGAGGGTGTTTTTTGATAAAAGTTTTTTACGGTAAAGATGAATTTACTATTGACGAAAGGATCAAGGAAATTCGTCTAAAGGCCAACTCTTCTGAACTGGGTGATATTAATACTGCTTTTTTGGATGGAAAAGATCTGTCAAGACAGGAATTAGTGTCCATTGTTTCAACGGTTCCATTTATGTCTGAAAGTCGATTAATAATTGTCGATAAGCTTGCCAGTGAGTTTGAATTTGCTAATCGTACTCCCAAATCCAATTTGGGTGACTGGAAAGGTATTGAAGATGATCTTTCTGTCATTCCTCCAACGACCGAACTGATTTTTAGAGAGGGGGATATAAGCCCTAGGAACCCAATGATCATTGCCTTAAAAAAAGTTGCTGAAATGAATCTGTTTCACGGCTTAAGACCTCAGGAAGTTATTGGGTGGGTTATAAAACGCGCGGAGTATCTCGGAGCAGATATTGAACGTCCAGCCGCCGCTCTATTAGCTGACTCTATCGGTAGCAACCTTCGGATACTTAATGCAGAACTAGAGAAACTTTCCCTCTTCAGGGGAGGAGAGCCTATCAGGACGCAGGATGTTTCAGATCTTGTTTCGTACGTACGTGAACAAAGTATATTTCGTGTGGTAGACGCAGCAATAGAAGGCAACACGGGAGAGTCTCTTAAAATGGTTCGGCTTCTAATAAAGGCCGGATCATCTCCGTCAATGGTTATTAGGATGATTGAAAGGCAGGTACGATTGCTGTTGCTCGCAAGGGATTTAAAAGATCGTAAAGTATCTAGTTCCGACATAGGAAAAAAACTTTCTCTTTCAGGCTATCCTTTGCAAAAAACTTTAGATATGGAGAGGAAATTGACCAAGAAGTCATTTGCATCCATGCATGATTTGATTTTGGATGCCGAATTAAATATAAGGCAAGGATCTCTATCTGAGGGGCTTGCCTTGAACCTACTGATCGGGCAGATTGGGCGTTAAAATTAAAATCTGTCGAGTTTTGTAAAGACTACCGCAGTTGAGAACTGTGGAGTGGTCTGACCCTTTCAGAAGAGAATCTTCCTGATTTAATACACCTAATCAAGTCATCAAGGCCAGTGACCTTTTCTTGAAATCTCGTCGCAAAAGTGCCTATATCGCTTAACTTGTGTGCGTCACTAGCACCAGTTCCAGGCATGTTAAGTTTTTCGGATAACCGTTCAGAAAATATGTTTTCTTGTTCCGATCCTCTGCCATTCCTGATCTCAACACCATCCACCATCCCAAATACTCTATTTCTCAATGCCCTTTTTAGCATTTCGTCGTATGATTTAGGGTCCTGAGGAGCTGTTTCACGGTAAACTCTTCTGTATGGATGGGCGACTACAATAGCGCCACCGGCCTCCTTCACGAGCTCGTGAACAAATGAAGATTTGTGCATACCAAATATGTACTCGGATAGTCCGTACACAAGTAGATGTCCCTCTTCAGTAGTTACCTCACAGCCCGGGATAACCAGATAGTCGTTGTCTTTCCCAAGTTTTTCTACATCACGTGGATCCCAAAAGCCATCATGGTCTGTGAGACATATTCCGTCTAATCCAATTCTCTTGGCTTCGGAAATAAGTTCTTCTGGTGTCAGCTCACTATCGTCTGAAGTGGGATAGGTGTGGGTATGAATGTCTATTAGCATCTAATTAGTTCTTAAAGGTACAAAAATCTATACAGGAGGGCATTATAAGGGAGAGAAACTAAGTGGTGCTCCATACTTAGTTGAAGAACTTGAGTTGATCCGTATCAAGGTAGTTGATATAATTCCCCTACACACCAGTAAGGCTCTAGTTAAGTGAATTTAGTTATTACTGGTCGATTCTATGCAGTCGGACTATTGATGCACAAGCGGGAAAAGATTGATCAAATCACATAAATCAATATCAAGATCGGGCTGTTTCACGGAGAAAATCATTTTTATTTGATTCGGTATATGGAGGACTAACATGGTGTTAGGGCCCGAAAGATTCACTGAACAAGCTCAAGAATCGTTGAGCAATTCGCAGCTCATATTGAACAGGTACAGGCACAATCAATGGGATTGCGAACATATATTGATGGCTTTGATAGAACAGGAAAAAGGTGTCCCTGCAGAAATTCTTAATGAGCTTGGATTAAATATTGATGTGCTACATAGTCGAGTTCACTCAATGTTGGAGAACGCGGATAAGACAGCTGGATCATCGAACCAGATCTACGAGACTCCCCGTCTAAATGAGCTTTTTGTAAGGGCCGACACTGAGGCAAAACGTCTGAACGACGAATTTATTGGATCTGAACATTTACTAGTTGCTCTCACCCAAGAAGATACTGGTGAGGTTTCTGAGGTACTGGAAGAATTCGATATCTCAACAGAGAAGGTTTACCAGGCACTTCAAAAAGTGAGAGGGGGACACAGGATTACAGACCAAAGAGCCGAAAGTCGTTATGGGTCCCTGGAGAAATTTGCGACTGATCTTACTACTCTTGCGGAGGATGGGAAACTGGATCCTATTGTTGGGAGAGAGGCCGAGGTGTCAAGAGTGATGCAGACTCTGATAAGAAGAACAAAAAACAATCCTGTTCTCATTGGGGGAGCGGGAGTTGGTAAAACTGCTATTGCAGAGGGTCTAGCCCAACGTATCGTTTCCGAAGATGTACCAGATGATTTGAGAGGTAAAAAGGTGCTTTCCCTGGATATGGGTTCCCTGCTCGCAGGTTCAAAATTTAGAGGAGAATTTGAAGAGCGATTGAAAGCTGTGATGGACGAAGTAAAGCAATCCGCGGGACAAATTATTCTTTTCATTGACGAGATACATACCGTTGTCGGTGCGGGTGCTGCTGAAGGTAGTGTTGATGCCAGTAATATGATGAAACCTGCCTTGGCGAGGGGAGAACTTCAGTGTCTCGGTGCCACTACTGAAGATGAGTACAGGCGCTATATAGAATCAGATGCTGCCTTGGAGAGAAGATTTCAGCCGGTTTTGGTGGAGGAACCTGACTTAATAACAAGTGTTGAGATGCTTAAGGCATTGAGGCCTAAGTACGAAGCCCACCATAAGTTAGAGATACAAGACCAAGCA
>ENA-UPTF01002342-UPTF01002342.1-marine-metagenome-genome-assembly--contig:-NODE-2342-length-11034-cov-4.331204_pt1 | contig 11034 bp, 6 predicted proteins | sample MGYA00238166_ERZ767019 | MGnify/ENA primary metagenome ERZ767019 (study PRJEB28930, sample SAMN06266391) | marine metagenome | isolation source: Sea water from 250 m depth | place: Atlantic Ocean | study... | reverse complement strand
AACAGTGTCAGCAAGAGAATAGTTTCTGTGCATTTTTTCCACAGAATATTTGACTTATATTTTTGAATTTAATTTTGCAGTTGAAACAGATGCATATTATTTTCTGCTGACATAATAATAAATGCATTTCCAATACCGTTTATTGAATTAATTCAGTATTTAATACATGAAAATCAATCATATTTACACTTGACAATTTGGTAATAATAGATTAGTTTTAGGTGTTAATTTAATGTAAGAAAAAACTGTAATCTTTTGGAATTATTTGTTTCAAGTAAAAAAAATTAAATTGTCCATGAACATTTTTCGTATTTTGAACAAAAAATTGTTGAGTTTTGCGGGATGTATCATTGTCTTAACAATTTTTAATTTCGACATTCTGCATGCAGAAATATTGAGCCGCAGCCGCCCTGAACCGGAGATAAGGGAACGCATACACAAAATTCTCAGTAAATCTCTGCGTGAAGATTACATTGATGTTTCTGTAATTCTTCATTCAGTCCTGGATAATGAACCCATCAAAAAAGATACTGATCTTTTACCGGGAGTCAAAATAAAAACTGAAGAAAATGATGTACAAGCACTGTTTAGTTATCGAATTATTAATTTAACTGTTAACAAGTCTGTAAATTTGAATCAGGTGGAAATGCGTATTCGTTCAGAAATTTCTGAACTGAACTCACAGGATCGTTTTGAACAATCGATCGTTTTGGACAAATTGCAAATAGAACGTCCTGATTTTTCTGAAAAACTGGTTGAATATGTAAACCTGCTTGTCGCAGCAAGGGCTGATTTGAATGGTGACGAACCAGTAAATGCACAAGAGAAGCTGAAGCAGGCGGCAGAAATCAGTGCAGCTTTTCCTGCAGGTTATGAAATGCTCGGAGTTGATCAGTTGATTCCGGAATATAAACCGGAAGGCACTGATGCAATCACACCAGCGCAATGGGCAATTATAGGAACTCTTGGAGTTTTGCTGCTTTTGACACTGGCATTGTTTTTCTTTGTCTCCCGCAGTACCCGTGAGAAAGAGGAAAAAGAACATCCGCTGCAGGGCACCTTGGGTAAAGTTGCCACTGCCATTGAAGCCATGGCGCCGGAAGAAGAGGCTGAAGAAGAGGAACTGGATCTTCCGGATGAGGAGGAAGATACAGGGGATGATGAAGAAAAAATTGATTACTTTGGGTTTATCAGGAAGATGCCACAACAAGTACGTATTGATTTACTTAAAGAGGTGAAACCCCATAGCCAAGCTATTGTTTTTAGTCAAATGGATCCCGATGAAATGGCTAATATCTTAAAGGGAATTCCAGAAGAGGATGCGTTAGGTATTGTTTTAGCCATGAAAGATATAAGTGTCACTCCGAATGAATTACAAGAATTGGCAGATGAACTTGTCGAGTTAGCTAAGAAGCTACCCATGCCTTTTGACGGACTAGGGCGTGTTGGAGAACTTTCCGGTCAGATAAGTGCTGAGCAATGGAATGATATCCTCGGGAGTACCGATGAACTAAAAAAGAAGAATCCTGAACTTGCAGCCAATGCAAGCGAGGCATTGGAGCTAATTAGAGAGCGTAGCCTTTCTTTTGAAGATTTAGAAAGCAACGACTTAATAGATGATGCTCTTGTTGGTAGAGTTATGGAGCGATTTGAACGTTCACGATTAAGTACCGGAGCCAGAGTCTCTGTTCCATACTTAATACTGGATTCTCATACTTCAGTAACTGAAAAAATCATGAAGGAATATACTGAAGAAACACGAAAATATTATCAGGAACAACTGGATGGATATGAAAAACAGCGTGAGGAAGATGAAGAGGCTAAATTACGGATAGATCAGCTTAGGAATCTTCATCGGAATGTTTTCATGCGACATGTTCATATCGAACTTGGAAAAATTTGGGAGAAAAAGGATTCATGAAACAACAAAGCGCAGATAAATTAGGTACATTGATCGGCTTTATTGCCGGCACGATTTTCATTCTTTCAGGTATTCTGTGGCCTGCAGAATTTTCTAATATAGCTCTCTGGCTTGAGAGTACTGGTGATGCCGAGTCAATGAACAAGTACATTATTCAAATCTTGCGGTTTTTTGACCTGAAATCGCTTTTCATTGTCTTTGGGGGCACCATTTCGGTTACTTTTGTTGCATTTCCATACAAAAAGGCTCTACGGAGTTTTAGTAGCATTCCAAAGGTTTTTGCAGCAGATGTTGCTGAATCCGCAACTCAGGAAATTTATGATCAATCCAAGATAATTGCAGAAAAACGTTACAGCGGGAAACGTATTACCAACGATGATCTCAGCAGCCTGGAAAATCCATTCATGCGCCGCTGGATTGAGGGACTGATCGTTCGGGAACAAGTAGAGGAAGAGTCTCTGGCGCAAATATTAAAAGCAGAAGTGTCTATGTATGAACAGCGTGCGGATGAAGAAATTGAAATATTTGATTTTATGGGTACCGCCTCACCTGCATTCGGTATGGTTGGAACAATAGTCGGATTGGTCCTGATGTTAGCGGAAACCGGAAGTATTCGTTCAGTTATGCAGGCCATGTCCATTGCTATGTTGACCACACTTTATGGTGTGATTTTCTCTAACATGGTTTTATTGCCTATTGCATCAAAACGTAAGCAGCTGAAAGAATCCAATCTTGTTTTGCTGGAAATGGTTCGTGAAAGCGTAAATCGCATAGCACGCCGTGAAGCGCCATACACAATTCTTCAGGAACTCCACAATTTTCTCCCTCATAAACGGGACGAATTTGATGATCAGTACGGATGAGGGGTTATGGTTCTAGGATCTTAGTTTTAACTTGTGGACGTCGGCAGGAACTCTAAGTACTAAAAGTGAATCGTATAAGAAGAAAACATGTTTGGAGAAAAGAAGACCAGAATTAAAGAAGCGAAGTGGTTGTTGACATTCGCTGACTTAATTACCCTATTGTTTTGTTTTTTTGTATATCTGTCGCTGTTTAATAAACCGCAAGTGGATCTTAAAACAGGTTTTATTGTCAGTGAAAAGACAATAAGTAATTTGACGGGTCGCCTGCCGGAAAAAATTGTCAAAGGTTTTAAGTCAATGAAGGGGACGTATTTTGATACGAAAGAGATGTTTACGGAAAAACTGGAAACACTTATTGGTCAAAAACAAACGGGTCTGTTCAAAACCCAGATCCTGATTGAAAGCGTAGCCAAAGGAAAGGTTTTAGAGTCTGCGGGTGTCATGAATGTGGGATTTTGCTCAATGAAAAAGTAGAGGAAGATTTGAGGATTCCTTTATTTTTTGCAGGAAACGCGAGGAGGGGCCCAGTTGACCCGGAACTGTGTACAAAGGAAGGATTAACGAAAAATCCGAAAGAGATTCAAGAATTTGATTACGTCTTAGGGGCGGAAATAGAAATAATCCCTGGAGGAGAATTTGGGGCGTCTTTCCCTCTGTGCTTGGTAAACGATGATCTGTATGAGGAGCCTGAAGAAATCTTAGTGCAAATAGGGAAGCTCCGGGGAGATGTGGAACGCGGGAACTTCGTAACAAGGAGCATTATCATCCAGGATGATGAACCGCTCCCTACAGTGACCTTTGAGATTGGGCGTCGGGATCTTTACAAAGGAATTTCAAATATAACGGCTCATATTTCACCTATCAGTGGGGTGAAAACGGATATTCCACTCAAGTTTGCTGGAACCGCCAAAGAGAGGAAGGATTTCCGCTTCGTGGATGGAGCAACGATTGAGATATTTCCTTACACGGAAAAAGGGACTGTGGAATTGGAGGTCATCCAGGATGAAGTGCCTTTGTATGCAACCCGAACATTGGTCATCGAGATGGAAGATAATTCTGTTATAAATGCGGATATTGGCAAGATTTCCAAACAAGTCAATACAATCATTGGTGCTCAGGAAATGAAAGATTGCAGTGGAATCAATCGCTTCCTGAGAGAAAATGAGGCATTTGCTTCGTTTGAGCTGAATGCCAGTAAATCGCGCTGCATACTTTCTCTGCCCTCCAGTTTTTTGTTTCTCAGCGGAGGAGCGACAATTGCGCAGGAAGTTGTGGTTCAGCTAAGCAGTTTTTTGAAAGAAATCAAAGATCGTTATGAGTTGGAAGGTGATGCGATCAGGGTGGATGGACATACTGACGATGTGCCCCTTAGTAAAAAAGGAAAATATAAAAATAACTGGGAACTGAGTACAGTTCGGGCAACAAATGTTGCGACACTGATGATGGAAAAGGTAGGATTTAATCCGGAACGCATTGCAATTTCCGGATATGCGGACACCCGACCCAAAGCATCTTATGTCAGTGAAAACGGCAATCGAAAGAGCGGTAGAGAATTACAGAAAGCTCGTAAAGCAAATCGACGGGTAGAACTTATTTTCACTCGTCCAACTAAAAAAGAACGAACCAGAAAATTTTTTCCTGAACCTAATGCAGGCTAAGGAAAGCTATGTACTATTTGCATTTGCGGGCCTTCGTTTTTCTCTGGTTGTTTGTTTTTATGGTGGGGATCAATTCTATAAACGCGCAAACGAATGAAAATGAGCAAAGTTCGGAGGTTCCTGAAGAAATTCTGATTTTTCGCACGTCACCGGGAAAAGAGGAGCTTGCAGAGGGCTGGTTCCGGTTTCAGGTGAGTTCCTTCAGTCCAATCATGGTGATCAAGGTCAACGGATTTGCGCAAATGGTAACTGAGGATGCAGACTGGGCTGAGATTGAAGTTCCTTATTATTTAAAAACCGGGGAGAATCTTTTTACGATTTTCGTACAGACAGAAACAGGACAGAGTGAACAGGAATTTATTGTCACTTATGAACCTCAAAAGAAGGAAAGGAAAAAACCGCCTCCGTTGAACGGTGTCGTAATGTTTGGGCAAACAAACAGTGACAATATTCTGAGTGCCCAGGAAGGTAAATCAAAAACAAGTGCATCAAAAAATGATTTATTGCTGTCGGCCGCATATGCATTTGAACTGAATGAGGAATCAGCTGTTTCCATAAATGCTGTTCTCAAATTTGACCGGCACCAAAACCGGAGCCTTGCTGCTGAAGAAGTTTTGTTCCGGCAGTTTAGTACAGAGTACAGACACAAAAACCTGCTGGGACTTGATTTGAAAACAGGGTTGGGTCAGAGCGTAATCAGCGTCAAGGATGCAAATCCTTCGGATCCTAAAAAAGCAGGTGAATTCAGGGAAGATTTACAGTCACTTTTTTTCTTTGTAGACAGCAAAAAATATTGGGGGAGCAAATTTTCTGGTTCACTGAAAATACAGATTGACAGTCAGAATAAGGTAAAAACAAATTCAGAGGATGGGTCATTGACGCTGGCGTCTTTAGGAGCAAAAATGCGATGGGAAGACTTTAGATTACAGGCGCGAATTGATTCACAGTCTACACAATTTGAAGATGCCAGCAAGGATTATCAGTCAACACTGATTAATGTAGGTACTATATATTCATGGACTCCGTGGGTTTTTGGTTTTAATTTTCAAAATAATGATAAGCAATACCAAAATCCTGATCCGGCATCAAATCTGGTTTTGCAGAACAAAAAAGATGAGATGACTTTAAATTTTAAATATTCGTTCAGTAGTTCGACTCTAGCAGGTGTAGACCTGAAGCAAATTAAGCAGGCTTCCAATGATGAGATACGATCCTACAAGGCTAATCAAATAACAGTGCAGTATATCTGGATGTTTTGAAGAAAATTTTAATGATTAAAATATAGTCATAAAAAAAGAAAAGAGTCTAATAATTGAACATTGTTAATTTCGTAATTAATAATTCTTTAATTACACGTTTTTAAATAAATTAATTAATACAATATATTAAATAAGTAATTTGAGAATAAAATATAATGGTATAAATCTTGAGATTAGGTAAGTGTAGGTAAAGGGTAGGTTAGAGTTAATAATTAAAATTCAAGGAAATGGAAAAAATAGAAGTGATTATCAAACCTTTTAAACTTTGAAATAAAAAATGCAACTCATTATCTCAAAAAATAAAATAGTTCGGTTATTTGGAACTGTTTGCGTGGGTTTGTTTTTTCTACAAAATATTGCAATAGGAGCACAGAATTCTTTGGAGCTACATTCCGGAATAGTGAAGTTGATTAGAAACGGGAAAAGCATGATTTTACAAAAAGCAGGCGAAACGTATTCACTGTTGGCAAATGACCGTTTACAAACCGGAAAAGATACACAAGTCTCAGTGTACTTAAAAAACAGGGATAACACAGTGAAATTATTTTCTCACAGTTTTTTTAAACTGGATGACCTTTCGGAGGAAGAAAACAATGTGGCCCTCTTGACAGGTAAAAGCAACTTCAGTGTCAAACCCCTTCCTGAGTCTTCCGGAGACGAGAAAGAGGTAAATCAAAACAAGGAAATGAAAAAAGTTCCGGAAAACACACTAACGACCAAGCTGGGAGGAAAACTTAAAGGAAACCTGACAAAACTGGTGAGAGTCAAACAACTCAGCCAAAAAAAACGTTTTAAGGTACGTACTGTTACTGCAATTGTAGGTGTACGCGGAACAGACTTTGTTATTGCCACCAGCGGAGATTCAACAAATTTGCTGGCCCTTTCCGGAAAGGTGACCCTGGCTTCTCCAGCAGTTCCGGATTATGAAATTCCGGTGGTGGCCAATGAGGTTTCATATGTACGTGAAGGCTCCGGACCATCTGTACCTGTGACTGTCTCTGTTGAAGAAAGAGATAGTATTGCTAAAGCGGATGGTGCAGATAGTTTTCAGGAAGTTGAATTTGGTCAGTCGGAACCTATTGGTTCTATACAGGAACGGTTGAAAAGTGAGGATAAAACTCCACTCTACGAGGAAGAACCAGATACGGAAGGAGAATTACTTGATCGGTTGGATCGATTAGAAGAATTAGAAACTATTGTTGAAAACGCGGAAAATGCAATTGATGCTGTAACAAGCAAAAGCTTGATCTTGAGCATGACATTTACTAATCGCTAGAAACTTGACAAACATTATAAAATGAAGTTTTTTTTCAACATACACGTCCTTGTTTTTACACTGCTGTTCTTTGTGCTTGTGGTGTCCTGTGCGGATGTCGAAACGGAAACGAGCGGCTATGCTGCGCTGGAAATCAGCCTGAACGATGTGTCTCATCGGAAAGCGGAACGCTCAAAACTGGCACCAAGTATGACCAGCAGTGACGCCGTAACTATTTTGGCCGTCTTGATGCCTGCCGTTAAATGTGAGTCCAGTTCTGCGAATTCAGGTTCTGAATATAGCCGGGCACTGGTAGGCATTACTTCTCAAAACGTGAAATTGGTGGTACCGCTTGATACACAAGTCAAACTTTGCCTCTATTTCTTCCGTGAAACATTATCTCTCAATGAATTGGGTGCAGGAACCACTGCACCTGAAGGATTTGGCGAATCCGGTATTTTTTCGATTGATTCAGAAACGACCGCTAAAACTATTTCAGTTGAATTCTGGACTACTTCTTATTCAACGGTTACGCTTAAAATCAGCAGTATCAGCAGTATAGGTTTTTTCACCGGCAGTAAAGGAACCGCCAAGCTCAATTCTACGTCCGGTGAGCTAATGGATAACAATTCATTCACTATCACCTCTGCTGACAATGGTAGCAAGTCTGTTGAGTTTACAAATGTTGTTTACAATTCTTATAGTTATGATATTGAATTAATAGGTTTTATTCCTGCAGAGGAAGCATTTCTAGTAAGCAGCGAGACAGAAACACTTGATGTTAAGTTAACGCCGAACTATGTAGATATTGACTGGTTGAGTTTTGATAACATGAGCATTGCGCAAGTAGGTACGTCTCCATATGCTCAAGTCAGCGGGACTCTGGAATTGAATGTACCCTATGATCTTAAAGACAATGTCACCCAAATTATCTCCCTGATGCAGGTTAATCGGATAGGCGGAAACACTATTGTTGATGTTACTCCGCCGGTTGCCCTTTCCAATTGGACAAAAACTGAAGGTACCGACAATGTAACCGACAATGTAACTTACACTACATTATTTTCAACAGCCTCATATTTGCCTTTGATTCACGGTTCAAATGAACTTCAAATAGTTCTCACTGTAAATGATGAATCCAAAATTCTGACAGTGGGTACAATTGGTTATGATGCCTGTATTGACTCAGATACTATGTGTTTATCACTTTCCTGGACTGATGGACTTGACCCGGATCTGCACTCATATTATTTTCCGGATTGGACATATAATGAAGAAACAACAAATAGTAGTTTTGATAATACTTCGCGGGGACCGCGCTACTGGGTTTACAGCAATGCGGCCAATAAAAAATATTCAGTAACTGGAGACACGATCCACTTTATTGATGGAAACAGTTCTTCTGACAATGAGACACAAATTTGGGCTACACACGGTCAAAAAGTCGGTAATGGAACTTATCTTATTTATGTTGAGGATGTAAGTGAAAAAGATGTGCAGAATTTTAAGCTTATTTTGTCCGGTCCTGGATTGAGCGATAACATAACTTACGGACCATATGACTTTAAGGATGACAATGATAACTCAACTACTGAGGCCTTAAATCCACAAGCGGTATTTTTTATTCAAGTTGACAATAACTCTATAGTGCGTTCAGACAATGTTTCAGTTGGAAAGAATTTAGACAATGTATCTTCAGCCTTGATGCAGTGGACTGGGGACCTACAAAATTCTGTAGTCGATCAATAAATGGCAATTTCCTAAGTAATTAGCATAACCTTATGAAAATTTTTCGGAAATTTCTGAGACCTCGCTATATTATTGTACTATTGGTACTTGGTGGCGGAGCTTTGCTTACCATGCTGCAGGCAACATCCAACGAATGCGTTTCCACTGCAAACGGAGATCTCACTGAACAATCTACATTTGGTACATACAATGGCAGTGCACAATCCGGATGCGGATCGAACTTGGCCTTGGACTATATCATTAGCCAAGGGAATTCAGTATCATGGAGCGGTTTTGAAGGACCAATTAGCGGGAATGTTGAAGTCAAAAGTGGAGGTTCATTAGACATTAACGGTAATGCGACTTTTGGTGGCACACTCACTAATGCGGGAACATTGACCGTTCAGGCTCAGGCTACTCCGGAAAATGCTTCTGCTGACAACAGTACTTTCTTCGCTATAACTAATCTTTCAGGCAACACTTCAGAAGATGGGACAACTTCGACATTCAATGTTGCTCTGAAGGATGATTCTCACTTTCCTTCAACTCCAGCGGCTCCTATTTCGAATAATCATAACAAAGCACTCGATTTTGATGGGGTGAATGATTACGTTGCTACAGCTAGTAACATTACTGCACTTAATATAACTGGTGATATCACAATTCAAACATGGGTTTATATTTCTGCATTACAAAATGACTGGGTAAGACTCATTGGTAAAGGAGATGCTGGTTACAGAACTTATGGATTATGGCTTCACCCCACTGGCCGACTTATGTTTCAGCAGTATGGGGGAAGTGGTAACGAAGTATATTCTAATACAAATTTGTCAACCGGCAGTTGGTATCATATTGCAGTAACCAAATCTGGTAGTACTAGAACTATATATGTAAACGGTGTTGCGGAAAAGACAGAATCATATTCTGGAACTCCGTATAGTTCTACAGCACCTTTAACTCTTGGGAAAATGCCAAGCTACCATGCTTATTTACCAGGTAAATTAGATGAAGTAGCAATTTGGAATAAAGCACGTACCCAAGCAGAAATCCAAGCCAGCATGAATAATGCGCTGAGTGGTAACGAAAGCGGTTTGGTGGCATATTACAAAATGAATGATGGCAGCGGTACAAGCCTGGCTGACAGCAGCAGCAATTCGAATACAGGAACACTAAAGAATATGACAAATGCTGCCTGGGTCGACGGTAGTCAAAGTTGTTGTGGCGGCAGTGAGTTCTTTAACATCACCAATGTTTCCGGTCACACTAAGGAAGATGGTACCACTGCCACTTTCAAAGTAGCCCTTGATGCAACCCCTGCTCCTCCAGCGCCTTCTGCTCCTTCAGTGTCAGGAAGTGATTTCTTTGACATCACTAACATCTCCGGACACACAGCAGAGGTAGGAACCACTGCCACTTTCAAAGTAGCCCTTGATGCAACACCTGCTCCTCCAGCGCCTTCTAATCCTTCAGTGTCAGGAAGTGATTTCTTTGACATCACTAACATTTCCGGACACACAGCAGAAGACGGGACCACTGCTACTTTCAAGGTTGACCTTCATGCATCTCCTGCTCTGCCTGCTCCGGCTGCTGCTCCTTCAGTATCAGGAAGTGATTTCTTTAACATCACTAACATTTCCGGACACAGTTCAGAAGGAGGAGCAACTTCAACATTCAAGGTTGCATTGAAGGATAATTCAGAATTTCATTCTGCTCCTAACAAAGCACTCGATTTTGATGGGTCAAATGATTATGTAGCGGTCTCTAACCCCTCCTCAATTCCTATCGGAAATGCAAGTTATACCATAGAGGCCTGGATCTATGCTGATCAAATGGGGACTCGTGGTATAGTCGGTTGGGGTAATTATGGTTCAATTAATCAAGTAAACGCTCTACGGTTACACAGTGGGGGGATACACCACTATTGGTGGGGTCGTGATGTTACTATGCACGTTGGAGTTCTCACTGGAGCGTGGCACCATGTTGCCGCTACCTGGGATGGTACAGATCGTAAATTATATCTTGATGGTGTATTTAAAAAAGGAGATCAGCCCTCTGGTCATGCTGTTCCAAATGCTAGTAATTTTAGAATAGGTTCTACGAACAACGGTGAATATTTTGATGGGAAAATTGATGAGGTACGCATCTGGAATAAAGCACGTACCCAATCACAAATCCAAGCCACTATGAATAATGCACTGACCGGTAGCGAAAGCGGTTTGGTGGCATATTACAAAATGAGTGATGGCAGCGGAACAAGCCTGGCTGATAGCAGCAGCAATTCGAATACAGGAACACTTAACAATATGACAAATGCTGACTGGGTCGATGGTAATGCAAGTTTTTCCGCCAG
>ENA-UPTF01002341-UPTF01002341.1-marine-metagenome-genome-assembly--contig:-NODE-2341-length-11038-cov-1.794453_pt1 | contig 11038 bp, 9 predicted proteins | sample MGYA00238166_ERZ767019 | MGnify/ENA primary metagenome ERZ767019 (study PRJEB28930, sample SAMN06266391) | marine metagenome | isolation source: Sea water from 250 m depth | place: Atlantic Ocean | study... | reverse complement strand
ACCCTCCACGATATCCATTCGGTCCGTGTCCGAACTGCCTTTGGGAGCGCGGCACAAGCAGCGCCCTCAGCTAGCCGCCGAACGGCGGTACCGTATACTATTGAAACTGGACATGTCAAGGTACTCAGGCGCGTTATCACCTGTCTCCTCGGCCATCGAATACTACGACAAATGGGCACCCGATGTAGGGATCGAATAAGGCATCCCGGTAACAGACAGGATGCGCACCCTGTGGTTGCGCATCTTTTTTGATTATCCGGCTGGCATCAGCACGGTGCCACGCTTACAATAATGAAGAACAGGAGTCCAAAAGATGCCAGCATACAACGCTTGGTTCGAGTGTATCGAAACAACGTGTAACGAACGGTTCCCGCTCACGGAAGTTATTTACAGGTGTCCTCGCTGTGACAAACTTTTGAAGGTCGAGCACGAAATCGAAGCACTCAAACATCGAAGTGGTGCTGCATGGATGCGGGTATTCGACGATAGATACATGCGAACCAACTTCCCGTATGGCAGTGGCGTGTGGGGCAAGAAGGAGTGGGTTTATCCGCACATCGATGACGAAAGCATTGTGTCTACGTACGAAGGCGGCTCAAACCTGTTCATGGCTGACCGGTTTGGTGAACTAATAGGACTCGATGACCTTTGGATTAAACAGTGTGGCAACAGCCACACAGGTTCCTTCAAAGACCTCGGAATGACCGTCTTAGTTTCAGCTGTCAAAGAGATGATCCGCCAAGGTGCAATGATCCAAGCCGTCATCTGTGCATCTACCGGAGATACATCCGCTTCACTTGCAGCATATTGCGCAGCCGCGGGCATCCCTGCAATCGTACTTCTACCTAAAAATAAGATATCTGATGCCCAGTTAGTTCAACCTTTAGCTAATGGGGCACACACCCTAGCACTCGACACTGATTTCGATGGTTGCATGGAGATAGTCCAACAGTTGAGCACCGACAAAAGATTTTATTTAGCAAACTCCATCAATCCCCTCCGTATTGAAGGGCAAAAAACAATTGCGGTTGAAATCGTGCAGCAGGACGATTGGCAAGTTCCAGATTGGATCATCGTCCCAAGTGGGAATCTAGGAAATATCACAGCAATTGGACTCGGCTTTTTGATGATGAGAGACCTCGGGTTAATAAATACTCTGCCGCGTCTAGTAGCTGCGCAGGCTGAAAGCGCTAACCCCTTGTACTTATCTTACAAAAATGGTTTTACTGATTTCACACCTACTCAAGCCGACTTTACACAAGCTACTGCCATACAGATTGGCAACCCTGTAAGTGCACCAAGGGCCGTTCCTATCCTCCAAGCTTTTGGAGGCATTGTGGAACAAGCTAGTGAGGACGAATTATCCCAAGCTGCCGCGATGGCTGATCGAACGGGTTTGTTTAGTTGCCCGCAGACAGGTGTAGCGTTAGCTGCGGTGAAGAAACTTGCGGAGCGCGGCGTGATCCAATCAAACGAAAAAGTGATTGTGATCTCAACCGCTACAGGGTTGAAATTCACTGACTTCAAACGGGGATACCACCAAGGCGCGTTACCCGGCGTTCTTCCCGAATTGACAAACCAACCTGTCGAACTCCAAGGCGATTACAAATCGGTAATTACCGCAATCACGGGCCTTATCAACTAGACCGTGTCAAACGCCATACCGGGAGTACCCCATTCGGTATTCAGATGGGGTATTTAGGTCCACTCTAAACAAAGGGTCATTCACCAAAACTTCGTTTACCTCGCCCCTGTGTGCGTCAAATACTTCACGTATACCTTGCCCCTCACTGGTAATAGACTCAAGCTCATTCCGCAAACTTGCTGAGAATATAAGCGGGTGTCCGCCACGTCCTTGGTAACGAGGTGATGTGATCAAAGCGTTATTACGTACGTGATTATCAATTACCGAGGCAATCAATTTTGCAGGGCGGGGTTGATCCACAGCAAGAAGAACTAGGTCGGTCGAAATCGAACTTAAGCTTCCAACACCCTTTATCACCGATGTAGTTTTACCGTGTCGGTAGTCCTGGTTGTATACGATCTTTGAACTTGTATCTGGCACTGACTGACGAATGCTTTCATAGTGGTGTCCCAAAACGACCACTACTTCATCAACACCCGCCGCAACTAGGCTATCAACTTGGTAACGTATTAATGGGACACCTTGCCACTGCAATAAGGGCTTAGGGCGGCCCATACGCGTCGACTCCCCAGCAGCGGTCACAATGGCGGATATATACCTTCGCATGGACTTGGCTTCCTCATTAGGAGCTAACTAATCACACTGCGGGTTTCTACGTCGAGCCCAAATAGTAATCATTTTTGAATCATAACTAGCAGGTAGGGGTAAGTATCCGGCTAGCTGATACATAGTGCTCTAGTCTTCTGTACGTGCTGTGCCTGAATACCCAGCCTTAGTCTTTGCAACAATCCTTTCCAGAAGTTGGTCACTTAGTTGCATTGAAGATCCCGTACCCCCCAACCGGAACATAAGAATCTCAGACAGAATACTGACAGCAATCTCATCTGGCGTCCTCGCCCCAATATCAAGTCCGATGGGAGATCGTATCTCGCGCACTCTATCGACAGACACTCCCGCACTCAGTAAATCTTCATATATCAAGATAGTCTTTCGCTTACTACCAAGCAGTCCAACATATTTAGCGGAAGTTTTAGCAGCCAACTCTAGTGCAACATTGTCATTACGGTGCCCTCGAGTCGCTATGACTATAAATGTATTGGAATTCACGGGCAGTTGGGGTAAAGCAAGTTTAGGTTCATCAGCGATAACGATATCGGCCTCGGGGAACCTATCTTGGTTCGCGAATTCCTCACGATCGTCTGTAACAAACACTCTAAACCCAAGATTCTTAGCAAGTGGTGTGATCGCTTTTGAAACGTGTCCCCCTCCGAACAAAAGTAGTTGCGGTGGGGTCGTATAGGCTTCTATAAAATACTCGTTGCCATCTTTTAGTTTTACTCTTTCATTCTTGCCCATCGACATCAATTCATGCCCGCGGCGAGTAGCATCGTCATCAAGATTCACTGTACCCAATGACCCTTCTATTTCTCCGTTTTCACGAATGAAGAGTTTGGCACCCACAGAAGCAGCGTTGTCAGTCCCTGGGTCTATCAAAGTCGCCAAAGCCACGCTAGGCCCACCCGAGTATGCGTTCTCGATTTCTTCAGCAAATGCCAGGTAATCAGACGGGGTATACACAGGGTCGATAACAAAGAACATAGTTCCACCGCAGACTAGTCCATCTTGAGCGGCCAACTCTTCAGTCAGTTTATAATCTCGATACTGCGGACCGCCTCCACGCTTTAACAACTGGCTAGCGGCAAACCAAATATCCCCTTCAACACAGCCCCCACCTAGTGTCCCCACGCCGCTTCCATCCTTGCGGACAAGTAGTTTGGCACCCGGTTTTTGCGGAGTAGAACCTTTCGTGTGAACAACCGTTGCCATCACAACAGGGTCACCTTGGTTAAGTTGTTTAACAGCTTCGTGAAAAACTTCTTCCATAATAGATCCGGTGGTTTACCAAGTCAGTACTCTAAAATTGTCCGAGGCCTCGTGCCTTCGGAATAACCTCTTGTAGGCCCGTTGAGGTCCCCGATAAAGATGATCCAATGCTATCTTCCAACCAGATTAACAATTGGAGCGCTCCAATTCAATGTCGGGCTGTATTGTCTGTTCAGGCAACTACCATATCAGCTAGAAACCGCTGTGGTCTTATCCATTTTTCCCACCAGGCGGGCCAAGAGGGTATTAATGCTGCTACCTAACAACGGATGAGTGAGTTCCCCCTCTATTTCAGAAAGTGGGCGCAAAACAAACTCTCGCGTAGTCATCCGTGGGTGTGGAACTGTGAGGTGTGGCGATCGAATAACAAGACTACCGTACAAAAGCAAGTCAATATCCAGCGCACGAGGGCCGTTCAGAACCACCCGACGACCTGTTTTGAAAGTATTAATGTGGCTTATACATTCAAGTAATTCAAAGGGGTCCAAGTAGGTCCACAAACTACAAGCTGCATTGATGAATTTTGGCTGAGGGGCAAACCCAGATGGAGTCGTCTCGTGTAACTGGGAAGCCTGAAACCCAACTCCTATATCCTGTAGTTTCTGGAAGGCGTCCAAAACATTACGTCTCCGGTCACCGAGATTTGATCCAACACTGAAGTATGCCTTTTGATACATCAGGTCACCACTTTACCTCTAACAACGGCGTCGGCCATTCGCGCAACCCGGCTCATTTGTTTAACATCGTGAACCCGCACGATATCCGCTCCTCCCGCGATCGAGAGAGATACAGTTGCGGCGGTACCTTCGATACGGTCATTTACCGGAAGATCTAGGATTCGACCAACTAGAGATTTTCTTGAGGTTCCAATAAGTAACGGATGTGGAATAGAGTGAAATTCGTTTAAGCGTCGTAGTAACTCCAAATTATGTGCAACCGTCTTCCCAAACCCTATACCTGGATCAACAATGACATTAGAAGGGCGGATACCAGCGCTGATTGCTTCAACAACTGCCTCTTTAAGTCCTCCGACTACATCCCGGACTACATCTCCATAGCATGGTTGTCGTTGGTTATGCATCAAAACAACTGGGACACCCGCTGCAGCGATAGTGTTAGCCATCTCGGTATCGCCTCTGAGTGCGCAAACGTCGTTAGCCATCGAAGCTCCCGCTGTGATTGCCTCATCAGCTACCTTAGCTTTGTATGAATCGATACTGATAGGAATATCTATCTCATTAATAAGATGCTCAATTACCGGAATTACTCGAGACAGTTCCTCATCCTCAGAGACTGGTTGGCTTGCACCGTAGAGAGACGGTGGTCTCGTAGATTCACCTCCAACGTCAATAATATCTGCGCCGCTTTGTTCAAATTCCACCGCTCTACTTATAGTTGAACCTATATCAGCACCTAAGCCATCACCCGAGAATGAATCTGGTGTTACATTCAATATTCCCATCACATAAGTTCTACTACCCCACTCGAAGACTTTTCCGCCAATATTAGTAGCACTTGTGACAGTTTTTCTTGAGTTCATAAGAATGCGTTTCTTATCTTGCTAGTTGACCGACCGGTTTGTTACTGTTGTTGTTATTCTATCCGAGGTTGGCAAGCGCGTAATCATGGTGCTTAGACGCAAAGTCGATGACAAGCAAGAGGAGCTCCACGCCTTACGTCAGAAGTCCAGACAGGGTGGCGGAGCATCTCGTATAGAGAACCAGCACGCCAAAGGCAAACTTACAGCTCATGAACGAATAGCACTGCTCTTCGACGAAGACACCTTCGAGGAGATCGATGCATTTGTAGAGCACCGGGCCACCGAATTCGGTATGGCGGACCGTAAATACCTAGGAGACGCAGTCGTTACTGGGTATGGCAAAGTCAACGGACGGCTGACTTTCTGCTACGCACAGGACTTTACCGTCATCGGGGGGACGCTATCTGAAGCCGTCGCGCAAAAGATATGCAAAGCGATGGACCTTGCTGCGAAAAGCGGTGCACCAATAATCGGACTAATCGACTCAGGGGGAGCACGGATACAGGAAGGGATCGATAGTCTTTCTGGATATGCCGCAATCTTCCAGCGGAACGTTCGTTATTCAGGTGTTATTCCCCAGATATCTGTGATGCTAGGACCCGCAGCTGGCGGCGCAGTTTATTCTCCCGCCCTTACTGACTTCATTATGATGGTGCGTGGTACGGGACAGTTGTACATCACGGGACCAGAAGTTGTTAAGGCTGCGACGGGCGAAGTAGTAAGTCATGAAGAACTCGGCGGCGCTGAAGCGCACGCAACGAAAAGTGGGGTATGTCACTTTGTCTGGGAATCCGAGCAGGATTGTATCGATCAGATACGCCGGCTCCTTGGTTTCCTGCCTCAAAACAACATGGAAGAGCCGCCAAGGTTCTCGCCCAATGAAGATTCAAATCGAGCGGATCAAGGCCTGTTACATGTCATACCGGATAACCCTAATCAACCATACGATATGCTCGATATCATCCTTCGAGTTGTAGATGACGGTGACCTAATGCAGGTACATGAACTATATGCTCCGAACATGCTGGTCGGGTTTGCGCGGTTCGCTGGCCGGCCTGTTGGAATAATTGCCCAACAGCCTAACAACCTTGCAGGCCTCCTTGACATCAATGCATCGACGAAAGCTGCACGATTCATAAGATTCTGCGATGCATTTAACATTCCCCTGGTCACATTTATCGATGTCCCCGGATATATGCCGGGCACCGTCCAGGAGTATGGAGGCATCATCAGGCACGGTGCGAAGTTACTATACGCATACGCTGAAGCAACAGTTCCGAAAATCAGTCTACTTATCCGAAAAGCATACGGCGGAGCATATATCGCAATGAGTAGCAAAAATCTCAATGGCGATATCAATTATGCTTGGCCCACCGGCGAAGTAGCCGTAATGGGTGCTGAAGGTGCAGTTAATATCGTCTACAGGGACGAAATCAGGAACGCTGATGACCCAGATTCCCGTAAAACCGAACTGATTGAGCAATACCAAGGCACCTTCATGAACCCGTACGTGGCAGCTAGCCGGGGATTAATCGATGACGTCATCGATCCTGCAGATACCAGGCCCAAGATTGTAGCTGCGCTTGAAATGCTGGAAAATAAGCGTGAGAGTCTTCCCCCTAAAAAGCATGGAAGCATTCCCCTGTGAGCACATTGTCCATGAACAGCCGGCGAAAGAAATACACGCTGGCTGCGGTGGCTGCAGTTGAAGCATTCCTACAATCCGAAAATGCATGGAAACTTCAGACCGTCGACGTAAAACCATTAAATAGATGGAAACTTGCGGCTTGGCGCAGAGTTCATAATCACCATTTTCCAGGATTGAAAATTCGAAAGTAGACTTCAAAGCCCTCTCCTAAACACAAAATGACTAAGCCCCTAGGCATAACCGATACCACTTTCCGTGACGCACACCAGAGCTTGATGGCAACCCGTTTACGCACGGAAGACATGGTCCCCATTGCAGAGCGCATGAATGCAATAGGATTCCACTCCATGGAAGTTTGGGGTGGTGCTACCTTTGACTCGGCTACTCGATTTCTGGGGGAAGATCCGTGGTCACGGCTGCGGGTATTCAAAAAGCTCATGCCAGACACACCTCTCCAAATGCTGCTACGAGGACAATCATTGGTTGGTTACCGGCCATACGCAGACGACGTCGTGGATTCCTTCGTTGAACGATCCGCGGAGAATGGCATAGACATCTTCCGTGTCTTCGATGCTCTAAATGACACAATGAATTTAGAACGCGCTGCTTCGGCAGTTAAACGCTCTGGTAAACACTTACAAATAACGATCTGCTATTCAGTGACTGAAGAAGGGAAAATGGGCGGGGGGATTTACAATCTCAAATACTATCTACAAAAAGTAGAAGAACTACTGCAACTCGGCCCAGACAGTATTTGTGTAAAGGACATGGCCGGTCTTTTAGCACCTTACGACGCATTTGACTTATTCACTGCCCTCAGAGACCTTGTTGACTTGCCACTTCAGCTACACACCCATTACACAAGTGGTATGGCATCCATGACAACGATAAAAGCGATCGAGGCAGGTGTAGATACAGTTGATACCTGTCTGGCTCCTCTAGCTTTACGTACCGCACAACCCGCCGTTGAACCGCTACTCACTACACTACGAGGCCATGATCGCGACCCAAAACTACCACTGGAAGCGATCCTGGAGGTAGGGGATGAACTTGAGACAATGTTGCCGAAGTACAAACAATACTTCGATACGAGAAACAGCAGCGTGATAGACGCCCGTGTCCTGAGTCACCAAATACCCGGAGGAATGACCAGTAACCTAGTTTCGCAATTACAAGAGGCAGATGCTCTTGAACGCCTTCCCGAAGTTCTCGAAGAAATTCCCAAAACACGCAAGGACTTAGGATACCCACCACTGGTTACGCCGATGAGCCAGATGGTAGGGTCCCAATCAGTGACGAACGTGCTCATGGGACGTTATTCCGTCATCAATGAACAGGTAAAAGAGTATGCATACGGGCTTTACGGTACGCCACCAACACCAATGGATCCTGATGTAGCGTCCAAAGCGCTTGCAGGGTACAACCGTGGCGAATCCCCTATCACTGGCCGCCCACCGGAATGGTCCCAAGCTGAATTACCGCTCGCCATGGAAGCAATATCAGGTTTGTCGGACGATATTGACGATGGCTTGATTTATGCACTGTACCCCACAACAGGAGAAACATTTTTAAGGATCAAACATGGCCATGATCCAATGCCGGACGATATGAAACCACCAAAACCTAAGCCGACGGCTGAGGCAACCACCAACTCAGAAAAACCGATGGCAAGTTCTAATGCACGTAAGTTCAACGTACACATCGACGATGAAGTTATTGAGGTCTTTGTAGACCCAGCAAGAGAAACCGTTGGGGGAGTAACTCAAACTTCTGTCATCAAGGAAACTATTACTCCTTCCCGTAATACTACCCCTTCCCCAAATGCTACCCCTTCCAATACAGATGTCTCCGTGGAGTCTCCTATGCCTGGGCTGCTACTTAAATATGAAGTTGAAGAAGGCCAGGAAATCAAAGCGGGTGAAGCCGTCGTCGTAATAGAGGCAATGAAGATGGAAAACTCGTTACCTTCACCGGTATCTGGAACTGTGAAATCTCTACCATTTGAAACCGGCGTAAAGGTCGCGAGAGCAGATATACTGGCAACGATAACACCAAACACAGCGTAAGCAACGCGAGAAAGGATCCCAGTGGTAAACACTAACGCAATCGAGCAGGCGAAGGAGCATTTTGGCACCGTACTTGAGCAACAACTCGCCCGAATTGAGGAGATGAAACAACAGGATGACTGGATCGACTACGGTGTGATCAGTCCAATTGTCATTGGGATTCTTGGTGGGGACGGCATCGGGCCAAGCATCAGTCAAGAGACCCAACGTGTCTTGGAATATTTACTGAGAGAAGAAGTGGCTAACGGCAAGGTCGTTTTTCGGGTAATCGAAGGACTCACAATCGAAAATAGAGCCAAACAACTTCAATCGATACCAGATGACGTTCTAGCTGAGATTAAGCAGTGCCATGTCACTCTAAAGGGCCCCACTCACACCCCGGAAAAGGGAGATGGCTGGCCAAACATCGAATCCGCTAATGTGTCAATGAGAAAAGCTCTTGACCTTTTTGCAAATGTGAGACCTGTCAGGATCCCGGCAGAGAGTATTGACTGGACGTTCTTCCGCGAAAATACAGAAGACCTTTATGCGGTCGGCAGCCAAGGTTCCAACGTCACCGATGACTTAGCAATTGATTTCCGAGTAATAACCAGTCAGGGTTCGGAACGGATTATCGAAGCTGCGTTTGCCCACGCCAAGCGAACTGGTAAAAATCTAGTCACTGTCGTCACCAAAGCCAACGTTGTCAAAACAACTGACGGGAAGTTCCTAGATATTGCTCGTAAAGTAGCGGATCGTTATCCCGGTATAGATTGGGATGGTTGGTACATCGACATTATGACTGCAAAATTAATTGACAAAAAACGCAGGAGTGACTTTCAAGTCCTCGTCATGCCCAACTTATACGGGGATATCCTGACGGATGAAGCGGCGGAGATACAGGGGGGCGTAGGTACTGCAGGTAGCGCAAACATTGGGAAACAGCATGCGATGTTTGAAGCCATTCATGGTAGTGCTCCACGTATGGTAACTGAAGGAAGAGCGCAGTATGCCGATCCCAGTTCTCTTGTCCGGGCGGGTGCAATGATGTTGGACCATATTGGATATGGGGAATTGTCGGTTAAACTTCACGCAGCACTCGACATTTGTGGGATGTACGAGAAGAAAGTGGCCATGACTGGGCGTGACACTGGAGCAACCAGTCAGGAGTTTGGCGACTATATCATGGCAACCGTTGAGGATCCTTCAGTAATGACGAAATGGGAGCGATATGCCAGCTAGTGGCCGCGACCAATAGGCACTGAATCAAATTCGGCAGGAGAAAAGTAAATGGTCAGAAGTAAGGTAACGGTCGTCGGTGCTGGCAACGTTGGTGCAACCGCCGCACAGCGTATATTTGATAAGGGGTATGCCGACGTTGTTTTAGTAGACATCGTTGACGGACTCCCCCAAGGCAAAGCACTTGACATGTTAGAGTCTGGGCCTGTGCTCGGCAGCGACGCCAAGATTATCGGGACAAACTCCTACGAAGAAACAGCGGGATCCGACGTGGTCGTAATCACATCCGGAATAGCCCGTAAGCCTGGGATGTCACGTGACGATCTACTCCTCACAAACATGAAGATCATCACTAGCGTCGTAGAGGAAGTGGTAAAGCAATCCCCCAACACGGTCTTACTTCCTGTGACTAACCCACTAGATGCAATGGCACAGCGGACCCATCAAGTCAGTGGTTTCCCCAAAAATCGTGTGGTAGGTATGGCTGGAATACTTGATACCGCTCGCTTCCGGTCTTTCTTGGCTGAAGAGTTAAGTGTCTCGGTGGAAGTCATAGATGCATGGGTACTCGGTGGACACGGTGACACGATGGTCCCAGTCACTGGCAACACCACGGTCGGCGGCCAACCCGTAGCCCAACTTATCTCAGATGAAAGACTTACATCAATTGTCGAACGAACCCAGAACGGGGGAGCTGAGATTGTAAATCTGCTTAAAACTGGGAGCGCCTATTACGCTCCATCGGCTGCCATCGTGCAAATGGTTGAGTCCATCATCTTTGACAAAAAACAGATTCTCCCCTGTACTGCACTTCTCGAAGGTGAATACAACATTAGTGGACTATTCGTTGGTGTGCCGGTGAAATTGGGAAGCGGTGGTGTCGAGGAGGTAATTGAGTTTGCCCTCACTGAAAAAGAAGCTGCTGCGCTAAAGCGCTCTGCAGACGCTGTTGAGGAACTAGTAGAAGTAATGAAAAAAGCAAACCCGTAATCACTAATACGAACCACAGGAAGAACTCTTTTCAAGAGAGAACCCCT
>ENA-UPTF01002340-UPTF01002340.1-marine-metagenome-genome-assembly--contig:-NODE-2340-length-11038-cov-6.492656_pt1 | contig 11038 bp, 10 predicted proteins | sample MGYA00238166_ERZ767019 | MGnify/ENA primary metagenome ERZ767019 (study PRJEB28930, sample SAMN06266391) | marine metagenome | isolation source: Sea water from 250 m depth | place: Atlantic Ocean... | reverse complement strand
ATGACTTTTTTTGCACCATATTTTTCAAGTAATGGTTTTAGTGTAATAGCTAAACCAGTTGTAGTACAATTTGGTAATGGAGCAACCCAACCTTTCCAATCCCTATTCTTCTTTTGAACTTCAAGAAGTTCTGCTTGGTCGTCATTGACACCTGGGATAAGAATTGGGACATCTTCTTCATATCTATATGCAGAAGAAGTTGATATTACTGGTAAATCCTTTGCAAATTTAGTTTCAATATCTCTTGCAGCTACAGATTCCACTGCTGAGAAAATCAAATCTAATTGTGATATATCTACCTCATCAATTGTTAAAACGGTCATTTCTTTGATGTATTCTGGAATTTCCCCACCTACATCCCATGCAACAATACCATTAGCATCCCTGATGGCATCAAGATATTTTTTTCCGGCGGTACGCTCAGAAGCCGCAATTTGTGTAACCTCAAACCATGGATGATTATGCAATGATTGAACAAATTCCTGTCCTACAGAACCTGTTACGCCAATTATTGCCACTTTCTTTTTCATAGATAGGTATTTTCTATTTTCTGTTAATATTCCTTTAGAAGAGTGACCAAAAGAATACTATATTGTAACTGAATATCCCATATATTGAAAATTAAAGTAAATCAATTCGTAGGCAGGCATTCTCCAGCCGCCCATGGTGGATTGTACTCCATTAGTAACCCATCGATGGATATTATTGATTTTAGCTCAAATGTTAATCCATTAGGTTGTCATCCAGGTGTGAAAAAATTCTTGAAAAAACAGCTTAAATTCATCTCAACATACCCTGATTCTGATTCATCAAGTTTACGTGCAAATCTAAAATGGTACACAGGTTTGAATGAATCACAAATACTTGTTGGAAACGGTGCAACTGAAATAATCTATAATTTTACAAAAGCATTTCTTAATGAAAAGACAAGTGTATTGATCCCAATACCAACATTTACTGAATATGAGAAAGCCAGTAAATTATCTGGATGCAAGATAAATTTCTATAAAACATTTAATCTAAATGATAACATAGATGATTTTCTAAAAATAATACCAAAGAATGGTGCTGTTTTTGTTTGTAATCCAAATAATCCAACTGGCGTGCTAACCAAAAAATCCAATATGATAAAAATCATCAAAAATGCACAAAAAAAGTCAACTCTTGTATTTGTTGATGAAACATTTATTGAATTAATTTCAGAAGAAAATCAATCATTAATAAAATTAATAAAATCATATGAAAATTTATTCATTCTACGTTCATTTACAAAATCATTTGGTTTAGCAGGTCTTAGAATTGGATATGGAGTAGGCAATAAAGAAATGGTGAATGTCTTACAGAAATTAAAGATTCCATGGAATGTAAGTAACATAGCACAAAATGCAGCAAGTGCAGCAATTTGCTATCATCCATTTCTTGAAAAATCAAGAACATTAATCAAAAATGAAAGTCAGTTTCTAAAAAAATCTATATCTAAAATAAAAAATTTTAGTTATTATAATTCATCAACAAATTTCATTTTGTTAAATACAAAAATAAAATCAAAGACACTCCAAAAGAAACTATTAAGAAAAAATATTCTAATTCGTGATTGTAGTACTTTTCGTGGATTAAATGAAAATTATGTTAGAATTGCTGTAAAAAAACGTAAAGACAATCTAAAACTAATCAAAGCATTGGAGGCGATTTAATATTTCAAAATCATTAATGATACAAGGAACTTCTTCGGGTTCGGGAAAAACAATCTTAGTTACTGCACTCTGTAGAATATTCTCAGATATGGGTTACTCAGTATCGCCATTCAAGGCACAAAATATGTCAAATTACGCCTATATCACAAAGGATTTTGAGATATCTCGTGCACAAGCAATACAATCCATTGCAGCACGCACAGAAATCTTACCTGAACAAAATCCAATCTTACTAAAACCATTGGGAAACTATCGAAGCTCGGTCTTTACTAATGGAAAATTCTTTAAGAAAATGCATGCATCTGATTACTATACAAAATTTGTAAACAAAACTGGTTTACAACTTGCTTTGAATTCCTACAAACAACTAGAAAAAAATCATGACCTGATAATTATCGAGGGTGCTGGCTCACCAGCTGAAATCAATCTAGTAAAATATGATATTGCAAATATGAAGATCGCTGAAAAAACAAAGTCAAATGTAATTTTGATAACCGATATTGAGCGTGGTGGTTCTTTTGCTAGTTTAGTAGGAACCATGGAGCTTATTGAAAAGAAATATCAAAAACTTGTCAAGGGTTTTGTCTTTAACAAGTTTCGAGGAGATATAGAAATTCTCAAACCTGGTTTTAGAAAACTAAGGCAGAAAACCAAGAAACCAGTTCTTGGAACAATCCCATTAACCAAATTTTCTATTCCTGATGAGGATTCAATAGGCAATTCTACAAAGAAATTAGTATGGAACAAAGCCAATCTAAGGAAATTAAATTCAGAGATTGACAAAATCAGTAATGTTGTACGTTCAAGTCTTAATATTAGTGGAATCAAAAGGATCTTAAAATGATATTTGAATCCATTCTAATCATTGGCTTTGCGATAACCTTAGATCTCATTTTTGGCGATCCAAGAAACAAATATCATCCAACTGCATGGATTGGTAATTTTATTGGTAATCTAGTACCAATGTTCAAAAATGAGAACGCATACTTTGAAAAATTTGGTGGCATAATGATTGTATTAATTTCAACTGCAACTGTTGGTGCATTATTATTACTATTCAATCTAAAACTAGATTCTATAATTGGAAATGAAATTCTTACCATCATAATTTCTATCATAGTTGGTGCTATCTTGCTAAAGACAACAATCGCAATACGGGGCATGGAAAAGCATGCATTAGGAATTGTTGATGCACTCGAGAATGACAATATTGATGAGGCTAGAACAAATCTAGCCATGATCACTAAGCGTAAAACAAAAGATTTGGACAAGAATCATGTTTTATCTGGAGCTTTAGAAAGCATAAGCGAAAACACAGTTGATGGTATTACAGGACCACTGTTTTATTTTGCACTATTTGGTCTTCCAGGTGCGTTTGTTTATCGTGTAGTAAATACAATTGATTCAATGATTGGTTACAAAACTGAGATGTTTAGAAATCTTGGTTGGTTTGGAGCAAACTGTGATAATGTTCTGAACTATATACCATCACGATTAACAGGACTAGTTATGGTGTTGGCATCAATGCTTCTAGGAAATGACTGGAAACAATCATATCAAATTTTAAAGAAACACAGTGGTAATACTTCTAGTCCAAACGCTGGTTATCCAATGGCAGCACTAGCAGGTGCATTAGATACAAAATTCCAAAAAGTTGATCATTACAGAATTGGTAATGGTTCAGTTTATCTTTCAACAACACATGTACGCTCAGCAATCGTCTTAATGAAAGTCACCACAATTCTATTCTTTGGAATAGTTACAATTCCAATCATCACAGTTCTATCTTATTTGGGGTTGACAATTCTTGCTTAAACAGATCGGTTCAGTTTTTTCATTTCTTACTATAATTCCTACTAGCAATGCAAATCTTGAAACAGTTGCCAAACACATGTATCTGTTCCCAATTGCTGGAATTGCAATTGGTCTTCTTGTGGGTTCATTTGGTTTTGGTTTATCCTTATTTCTTGATCCATTAATTACATCATTGTTAGTTGTTGCTTCTTTAGCAGTAATCACTGGAATTCATCATAACGATGGTCTTGCTGATTTTGCTGATGGTCTAATGACCAGAGGTTCAAAAGAAAAGAAACTCAAAGCAATGAAAGACCTATCAACTGGTTCTGCTGGAATTGTTTCAATTGTTTTGTATATTGCTGGCGCGATAATTGCTATTTCTTTAACAAGTGGTTATGAATTATTCAAAATAATTCTTCTAAGTGAAATCTTGGCAAAATTCTCAATGGTTCTAATGGCAAGCCTAGGTAATTCTGCCGCAGTTGGCTCAAATTCACCATTCATGCAAATTATGAACGACAAAAAGCGGTTAGCCGCTGCATTTGTTATCACAATTTTACCATTTTTATTTATTGGAGAAGAATCTGGACTGATTGTTTTTGCAGTTGGAATTATCATAACCATGTTTATGGTTGGTCTTGCAACAAGAAGCTTTGGTGGAATAACAGGTGATGTGTTGGGAGCAACAAATGAAATTACGAGACTCGCGTCTCTTCTAATTTTTGTTTCATTATGATTAGTCTAATTATGGCTGGTGGAAAGGGCACCAGAATGGACACAAAACAAGAAAAATTACTTCTTGAGTATAAGAAACCAGTAATCATGCATGTAGTTGATGCATTAAAGAATTCTAATTGCTTTTCAAGAATAATTGCAGCAACTAGTTCAAATTCACCAGAAACAGAAAAAACTCTGCGACAATCTGGAATTGAAATAATTTCAACGTCTGGAAAAGATTTTGTTAGTGATCTAAACTTTGTCTTAAAACAATTAGATGATCCAGTGTTCATTACGTCAGGAGATCTTCCATTACTTGATGATAAAATTATTAAACAAATAGTTGAAAATTATAATTCTAAGAACGTGTGGACTAGCATAGTTATAACAAATACATTTCTTGATTCCATAGGAATTAAATCTGAATATACAACTAAGAACAAAGAATATGCTTTTTCAGGTATATCACTTGTTAATGCAAGTCAAATTAATAATTTAAAATCTGTTGAAGAAAGTATAGTTGTAATTGATGATAAAAGAATTGGATTAAATATTAACACAAAAGATGATTATGAATTATTAAGCAGTACCTGAAATTTTTCCGTTTATTTTAGCCTTAGATCCAGTTGGCTCTGAAAGAATATTACCACAAGAATTGCATGTCACTTTAGTTGAATTATGTGAGAACACAATTTGCTCCTCATCACATTCCATGCATTTAATTTTTTGAAATTTACTATTGGGTTCTGGTTTAAGTATGTGAGCTTTTTTCATACTGCCACCAACTCAAACTTTCGTATTCTAATTCCTTTGTTCATCATTTTCTTTTTACACGTAGTACAAGTCTCAATTAACGTGACTTTTTTTGTTGTTTTTGCGGGTTTTGCTAGTTTTGGGAATTTTTGTCCACCATATCCCTTTTTTCGTAACGCATGTCTTCTTTCTCCAGCAGCAGAACCACGTCGTTTCCCTGCTTTGTATATAGAAATTTTCATAGTCTGATGACTCTTACATTTTGGACAATACGCTCTTTTTTCCTTTGGTAGATTCACAATTATCAGCTTTTTTGACGGTAATTTAAACATCGCTTCAATGTATAATAATCTCTAACTGCAAATGTACCATGTGTTTTCAAGTAAACCATCAATAATTCAGACAAATGCTGTAGCTACAGGTTCTATTCCAGCTGATACCATTTTAGTGAATTGTTCATTAGTTAATGTCTACACTAGAGAAATACAGGAAAATATCCAGATAGCAATTAAAAATGATAGAATTGCATACGTAGGTCCTAACGCTATTCATACAAAAGGAAAAAAAACATCTGTCATAGATTTAAAGAAAAAATTTGTAACACCAAGCTTTGCAGATCCACACATACACATTGATCATTTTACACTTCCATCAGAATTTGTAAAAAAATCTATCTTATGTGGTGTAACTTCTTTATTTCCAGATTCAATAGATGTTGTTAGTGCATCTGGGTTTAGAGGATTCAAAGAATTTGTAAAGCAAACGCAGAATTTACCAATGAGATTTTTTCATACTGTTCCTGGTGGATTACCTGTTGATAGAAAATTTAGCCATGGAAAGACTTTATCACTGAAAGAAGAAAAGTTAGCAATAAAAAATCCAACCATAATTGGTTTGGGTGAAGTTTTCTCATGGACAAAGGTTACAACACGTGATCCACATACTATGAAATCATTAATTCAGATGCATCAGAATAATTGTATTATTAATGGTCATACAGCAGGAGCAAGTGGAAAAAAATTAAATGCATATATCTCATCTGGAATTTTTTCATGCCATGAACCAATAAACTTTGAACAAGTTATTGAACGCCTAAGATTAGGCATGTGGATAATGATAAGAGAGGGATCAATTAGACGGGATTTAAAAGAAATAATTCCTTCCGTTTTACGTCATGGAACATACACCAACAGACTGATGTTTTGTTCTGATGGATTAGATCCTGTTGAACTATCTACATATGGTCACATTGATCATTGTGTTAGAGAATCAATTCAGCTTGGGTTAGACCCAATTGATGCAATATCAATGGCATCAAAGAATTGTTTTGATTATTATAAAATGAATAACGATTTTGGAGGTATTGCACCTGGAAAAATTGCTGACATACTAGTACTTGATGATTTAGAAAAAGTAAAAATAAACAAAATTTTTCTAGGTGGAAAATTAATAGCTTCAAACGGAAAAATTTTATCCGTAATTAAAAAGTCAAAACTACCTACCTGGATCACAAATACAGTGAAAATCCCTGTTCTTAGAGAAAATAATTTCATGATTAACTCACAAAAAAATGAAGAAAATGTCAATGTAATTTCAATGAAATCAGAAATTGTCACCAAAAAATCTACTGAGCATTTGAAAACAAAAGAAGGTAACATTCTACCATCGGTAGATAAAGATATCTGGAAAGTGGCAGCCTTTGACAGAACATTTGGTACAAAAACACACACTGTTGGATTTCTTAGAAATTTTGGAGCTGAGATAGGCGCCTTTGCATCAACTTGGAGTTTTCATGAAAATGATCTGATAGTAATTGGTTCAAATGAAAAAGATATGGCAACGGCATCAAATGAATTAAGAAAATCACAAGGAGGAATGATTATTGTAGACCATGGAAAAATACTTGCATTCATGCCTTTGCCAGTGGCTGGAATTATTTCTTCAAAACCAATTGAAACAATCTCAAAACAATTTTTGGAGATTAATCATACATTGTCTGATAATGGCTGTAAATTCAAAAAACCTCATCTTGTTCCTGTCTTTCTACCATTCTTAGCACTACCAGACATTCGTATTCTTTATAGTGGAATTGTTGACATCAAAAAACGAGAATTTCTTCCAACGGTCATCTCGTAAGGTATTAAAATAGGATTTATGGCAAAAAGTTAATGGCATCTATACAACAAACTCCTAACGGACCTGTTTTAGTTCTGAAGGAAAGTGCTTTACAAGAAAAGGGCAGGGATGCACAAAAAAATAATATAGCTGCTGCAAAACTTGTTGCAGAATTAGTAAAATCAAGCCTCGGTCCTCGTGGTTTGGACAAAATGCTAGTTGACTCGTTAGGCGACGTTACTATTACAAATGACGGTGCTACAATCCTCAAAGAAATTGATGCTCAGCATCCAACTGCTAAAATGATGGTTGAAATTTCCAAGACTATCGATACAGAAGTTGGAGATGGTACTACATCATCAGTAATATTTGCTGGCACTCTTTTAGCAAAAGCAGAAGAACTTCTTAGTAAGGACGTACACTCATCAGTAATAATTGATGGATTTCAAGCAGCATCAGAAAAAGCATTGGAAATTCTAGATGAGATTGCAAAAAAGGTTCAAAATAATGACAAAGATACATTACTAAAAATTGCAGCGACCAGTATGGAATCAAAATTAATTTCTGAAGATAGTGATATACTATCCAAGATTGTTGTAGATGCAATCTTAAAAATCACTGAAACTAAAAATCAAAAATCATCTGTAGATCTAGATAACATTAAAGTTGAGAAAAAAGCTGGAGGTTCAATTACTGACACTGCTTTGGTTAAAGGAATAGTTCTTGACAAAGAAATTGTTCATAGTGGAATGCCTACAAAAATTCAGCAAGCTAAAATTGCTTTAATCAACACTGCACTTGAAATTGAAAAAACTGAGATGAGTGCGGAAATTAGAATTAATGATCCTACACAAATGCAAATGTTTTTGGAAGAAGAAAATCGAATGTTAAAATCTATGGTTGATAAACTACATTCAATTGGAACTAATGTTGTAATCTGCCAAAAAGGAATTGATGACATGGCTCAACACTTCTTAGCAAAATATGGAATACTTGGTGTTAGACGTGTAAAAGAAAGTGACATGACAAAGCTTGCTAAGGCTACAGGCGGTCGTATCACAACTAATCTTGAGGATATTTCTGAGAAAGATCTTGGAACTTCTGACCTTGTACACCAAAAGAAAGTTGAATCTGACAAATGGGTATTTGTAGAAGGTTGTAGAAATCCACAATCAGTTACCTTATTGATTCGTGGTGGCTCGCAAAGAGTTGTAGATGAAGTAGATCGTTCTATACATGATGCATTAATGGTTGTAAAAGATGTAATTGAAAGACCTGCTATAGTTGCAGGCGGTGGTGCCCCAGAAGCATTACTGGCAGCATTTTTGAAAGATTGGTCAGAAAGTTTTGATGGTCGTCAACAATTAGCAATTAAGAAATTTGCTGAAGCATTAGAAATAATTCCTCTTACAATTGCTGAAAATGCAGGAATGGATCCAATTGATACTATGGTTTCATTACGTGCAAAACAGAGTGAGGGTAAAAAATGGAGTGGAATTAATGCTAAAGATGGTAAAGTAAGTGATATGCTTTCATTAAATATTGTAGAACCTGTAGTAGTCAAAGAACAAATCATTAAGGCTGCAACTGAAGCTGCATCAATGATTTTAAGAATTGATGACGTTATTGCAATTTCAGGTGCACCTGGCGGCGCTGGTGGTCCTCCAGGAATGGGCTAATTGTAAAAATCATTTAGAAATTGTCTTTTTTATCAGCATTACTGAATCTATAACTAAAGCAACACCACCACCAACATTTAGTCGTAAAAAAATATCAAAATTTTTAAAAACATTTTTCAAACCTAAGTTTTGTACACACCAATTTGTATAAGCATGAAATGGAAAAAGTAGCCCAAACCAATTATGACCAGAATATTTTGCCATGTTGATGATTCCTCTTGTTGATATTCCTTCATCAAATTCATACAAATTAGTAGAAGATTCTTCGTGAAAATCCCCAAACTTTAGTAAATTGAGAAAAATCGCAACTTCAACATTAATGAATGTGTCATCAATTAGACATTGCTTAAGTTGTTCTGTTCTATGAACGCCATAAAATCTTCCAAGCGATTTTGTATTCTTTAAAAGTAATCTAATTTTTTGTTCGTATGAACCTGAAATAGGTACTGCATCCATGATTTTTTTATGCCTACCTTTTTTTACATAGTTTTTAAGAAATTTTGGATAATCTGTTGTTTCAATTAATTTGGGATTAATATCTAAAGATTCAGTTCCATATGGTATAATTTTACCTACGCTAGATGCAATATTTTTGTTAGATTCTAGAACTTTGATATTTTTTTCCATATAGTCAGTATCTAGATGATCATCAACTGCAGCCCAAGCAAAGTATTCATATTTTGCATTCTTTAAAAGAAAACTAAAATTTCTATGTATTCCAATATTGGTTTCTTGTCGGAAATATCTTATTCTGTCATCTTGTTCCACAAATTTTTCACATATTTCTTTAGTTGAATCAGTAGATGCATTATCAGAAATTATTAATTCAAAATTTGTGAATGTTTGAGCAAGAATAGATTTTATTGCTTTCTCAATAAATAATTCACCATTAAAGACGGGCATACCAATACTTAATTTCTGTGCCTGTTGATGATTAAAATTCATAAGATTATCCTAAAAGCAATTTAATTTTTTACACATTTTAGATACCCATCTGGGCATGATGTAATCAAAAGTTTTTCCTGAATGTTCTTATCAATCTTAAATCGTTTATTTTCCTTAAGAAAATTCCAAACTGCTGTTCTTGGATTATTGCCATGATCCCATGGTCTGTTGTTAAAATGATGCTTATCCATATCTTCCATCATTGTGTCAAAAACGATTAGATAGTTTCCCTTTTTTACAAACTCGGAATATTTTTTTAATTCCATTGTTACATGTTCTTCTGAATGATTGGAATCAAGTAAAACCATAATTTTCTTTTTATTTTTTGCAATATTTTTTACTTTTTGAAAAATTTTATCATCTGTTGAGGAACCTTCTAACATTGAAATTCTTTTAAATAGTTTATGTGATTCAATTTCTTTTTTATTATGCTTTCGTATGTCTATATCAATTCCAATAATTCTACCATGATCAAGAAGTTCTAGAATTGACGCATAAAAAATCAGTGAACCACCACGAGCAATTCCACTTTCAATAATTAGATCAGGCTTGGTTTTCCAGATAAGTTCTTGAACTGCAATCATATCTTGTGGTAGTTGAATTATAGGTCTACCTAGCCATCTAAAATGATAAACATATTCGTAATCAAAAACATGATTTACCCAGTTTTTAGATTTCTGTAAGAGTTTTTTGTCACTATTCATTTTTCTGATAAATTTTGCATTTCTTTTATCAAATTCAGCATCAGCACCAATATCAGCACTGTCCTTTACTTTAGGTTTTTTTGTTGGTTTCATTAGTTTCCCTCTTTTTAATTCTTGATAAATCTGTTTTATTCCTTTTCGTAAACTATGTTTAGTCTTAAAATTTAGATTTTTTTTAATTTTTTTGAAGGATACACTATAAGAATTACGATCTGGTGTATTTTTTAATTTAATCTTACATTCTTTTTTAATTGCATCTGCAATCTCATTTGCTACATATTCCATATCATAGATTTGTTTGTCATCTCCAACATTGAAAATCTGTCCTTCTATTTTCTTTTTTGGTGATGTCATAATTTTTTTGTAAGCTTCTATTACATCTTTGATATGAATAAATGGTCTTCTGGTATTTTTTGCTCTAACAGATATTTTTCCTGCGTTAAAAAGCTCTAAAACCATACCATTAACAGATTGATCCCATCTCATTTTTCTAGATGATCCAAAAATACTTGCGAATCTAAATACTGTTACTGTAAAATCGTCGTCATTTAATTGAAGAACATCATCTTCTGCTTTTTTATTTGCTGTGTCATATGTAGATGTAAATTTAGTTTGAGATTTTTTATTAACAATT
>ENA-UPTF01002339-UPTF01002339.1-marine-metagenome-genome-assembly--contig:-NODE-2339-length-11041-cov-32.413079_pt1 | contig 11041 bp, 14 predicted proteins | sample MGYA00238166_ERZ767019 | MGnify/ENA primary metagenome ERZ767019 (study PRJEB28930, sample SAMN06266391) | marine metagenome | isolation source: Sea water from 250 m depth | place: Atlantic Ocean... | reverse complement strand
ATGAAAATTCATTATTTGACTGCTCTAGTAGCTGTTGGATTTGTAATTATTCATATTATGATTAGATTCACACATGGATCATTCGCAAATTCCCTAGAATTTGAGAGTGTGATTGCAAACTACAAATCTATTCCCTATGCTATAGTGTTAGAAGCTATGCTAATACTCATCTCGGTGCACGGATTTAACGGATTACGTATAATCTTACTTGAGTTAAAACAGGGAAATGCGTACGAAAACGCAGTTACATACGGGTGTTTGGTTGCAATGATTGCTCTTATTGCATACGGTTCTAGAACAATAATCATGGCAAGCATGGGAATGGTGGAAGCATGACCAAAGATGGTGCATTACCAAAAGGATTTGAAAGACCAACTGTTTCAGCTCCACCAAGTGATTCAGGTGTACAAGAAAAATATGAAGAAGTAAAATCATCTTCCAAAACAATAACTCTTAGAATTTCCAAGTTTAATCCTGAGAAAGATCAAAGAAAAGCATTCCATGCGTTTACAGTTCCATATCAGAGATGGACTACTGTGTTGGATGCAATTTTAGACGTAAAAAGTCATCAGGATCATTCAATAGGTGTACGTTACTCATGCAGACAAGCAACATGCGGTTCATGTGGAATGATCATTAACGGCAAACCTAAACTTGCATGTTTTACAAAAATATCTGAATTGGATTCAGATGTAGTTACTGTTGAACCAATGAACAACTTTCCGCTAATACGTGACTTGGCTGTTGGGTTTGAAAGAATGTTCTCAACTCACAAACGAATCAAACCATACATAATTCGTGAAGACTCGGAAATTAGTTCTGGAACAAAAGAATTTTTGCAAACTCCAGAAGATGTTGAAAAATATATCCAATTTTCAAGCTGTATAAAATGTGGCTTGTGTAATTCTGCCTGTCCTACTATGGCAGCGGATTCTACATTTATTGGACCACAGGGACTTGCTCAGGCATATCGCTACATCGCGGATAATAGAGATCAAGGCAAAGATGAACGTCTTAAAATTATTGATGAGCGTCATGGTATATGGGGATGTCATTTTGCTGGTTCCTGTAGTCAAGTATGTCCAAAAGGCGTTGATCCAGCGATGGGAATTCAATTGCTACGAGGATATCTGTTAGGATACAGAAAATAATTATTCTTTTTTGTGTGGGTTTGGACTATTGTTTACCTGATTATTAATCTGCTCTGCCATAAAATGATTTGAAACATTTACCTTAACGTCATCAATACCATCAATCTTCAAAAGATTGTCATGTACATCTTGGCAAATTTTAAATCCAAACACAGCCGGGCAGAAAGGACTGGTTAGATGTAGATCAATTTTTACACCACTATCCTGAATATCAACTTCATCGATTAATTCCAGTTCAGTAATTGACACGTTTATCTCAGGGTCTACAATTGCTGATAGCTCATCGAAAATTTTCACTCTTAGTTGCTTCAGTTCTTGTGCCATGAACAATAAAATTATTTATGCTATATATAGCCATTTTTACCTGTATATACAATGTATCGGTCAAGGCTAGGAAAAAACTTGGGAAAGATAACGCTGGATTATGTGTCATCAATAAATGATGATGTAGAAATTGCACACTACGACATTTTGGGAAGCCAAGCACATGCCATAATGCTTTACGAAAATAAAATAATAACAAAAAATGAAATAAAAAAAATCCTAAAGGGGCTTGAAAATTTAAAAAAAGAAAAATTTGACAAGAAAACTAACTCTGAAGATATCCATGAGCTAATAGAATCTATAATAATTAAAAAAATAGGAATTGATGCGGGTGGAAAAATGCATACTGGACGATCACGAAATGATCAAGTAGCATTAGACATACGTATGAAAATCCGTGATGATATCAATATTGTATGTCAATGTCTGCTGGATACCATAAAATCACTTGTTGTGTTAGCTAAAAAACACCAAGAAACTATAGTTCCGCTGTATACACATCTTCAACAAGCTCAGGTTGGTCTATTTTCTCACTATCTTCTATCTTATGCTGATGCATTGTTTAGGGATCTTGATAGGCTTTACGTCACATATGGTAGGGTAAATGAAAATCCGTTGGGTGCAGGACCAATTGGTGGTACAAGTATACCTATTGACAGGATTAGCACTGGAAAAATGCTAGGACTAAAAGGAATTGTTGAAAACTCGATTGATGCAACAACTACAAGGGATTCTGCAGTTGAATATATTGCGGCTATTGCAATCCTAATGACCAATTTAAGCAGGATTTCAAAAGATTTTTCCATATGGTCTACTTCAGAATTTTCTTTCCTGGAATTATCTGATGAATTTACCTCGCCATCAAGCGTAATGCCACAGAAGAAAAATCCTGATATTCTGGAACTTACACGTGGAAAAACATCACATGTAATTGGCAATTTAACATCTATGCTTTCAACAATACAGGGACTTCCATCAGGTTATAGTAGAGACTTGCAACAGATCAATCCAGCTATCTGGTCTGCTTCTAAAATTGCGATATCGGCACTTTTGATTATGGAATCAATGTTGAAAACAGTTGTAATTAATAAAAAAAATATGAGAAAAGCGGCGGAAGATGGACATCTTATAGCACTTGACCTAGCTGAAAAATTAGTTCATCATAATATACCATTTAGGAAATCACATCAAATCATTGGGCAAATTGTTAAACTTGCGCATAAATCTGGCAAGCCTATTTCTAAATTGAGTGAATCTGAGGTAAAAAAAGTGATAAAAAGTAAGGAAGTTAGTTTAAAACTTCTTATGGAATTAATTCAATCTACAACACTTACGTCTTCACTTCAGGCAAGGAAATCTCAAGGTTCTTCCGGAATATCAGAACAAAAAAGAATGACTGCACATAGGATGAATAAAATAAACATGTATCAAGCAGGAGTCAAAAGGCGAAGTAATGCAGTGCAAAACTCACTAAATAAGATGAATCAAAAAGTAAAACAGTTAATCAGATAATATTATCTTAGGTTCTTCTTGCAACCACTCTTCATGATAGATGACATCATCTAGTTTTAGTCGTGGAAGCCAACCACTTTTTTCAAGATCCGGCTTTGATTCAAATTTGCTTACATGACCTAAACAAAGGTATGCAATTGGTACAACATGGTCTGGAATATGTAATACATTTCTCAAGGTTTCATTTGATAGAATACTGACCCAGCCAACACCTATTCCCTCTGTTCTTGCTGCAAGCCACATGTTCTGGACAGCACAGCAAACACTGAACATTCCAGTTTCAGGTATGCTTGTACGACCAATTACAAAAGAACCAGATTTTGTAGGGTCATATGTTACACATACATTGATTGACGAATCTAAAATCCCTTCAAGCTTGTAAGACAGATATTTTGATCTCCTTGGTTCTTCAACCAGATTAGAACTTCTAGCTTTTTCTTTTTCAAAAGATTCCTTGATTTTTTTCCTTGTCTCAATGTTTCTAACCAAAATAAAATTCCACGGCTGAGAAAAACCAACTGATGGTGCATGATGAGCAGCCTCAAGAATTCGCATTAAAACTTGAGTATCAATTGATTCAGATGTAAAATTGGATCTTACATCCCTTCTGGAATAGATCGCCTTGTAGAAACTTTCTTTCTCTTGTTCTGAAAAATCATTCATGGTTTTCTATTAAAATTTGAAGTGGCGATATATAGGTGATCAGAAAAAAATTCAGCGGGTCTAATGGGATTTGAACCCATGACAGCCGGATTAAGAGTCCGGTGCGCTACCTGGCTGCGCTATAGACCCATAAAAAAACAAAACAGTACTGTCTTTATTTAAACTTGGGCTAGGAACTTAATTCTTAATTTCTGGTTGATTTTGATCATACTTTTCAAGAATTGAAGTGAGTACTTTAGAAACTGGAATGTTATTCATCTTCTTCTTTTCTGATAGAAGTTTTTGGTATGCGTCAAGAGTAATGTATACAGGTATTGAACCATTTCCTTCCAGCAAGCCCCTAACGTTGTAAAGGGCGTTCTCCATTCCTTTTTCAGCACTCTTTGCAAACTTGAGTTTATCAATAATTCCTCCTAATGGACCTAGTGGCATTTCATAATCCACAGTCATTGTTACACGAGTCAGGTTGTCACCCAATGATTTGAACTCGTTTGTAATTTCCCATCTCTTGAATTTTCCCTTAATCATCTTTGCAGAGATTTTTTCATTTCTGTCAAACTGTGTGGTCTCACAATCCCACGTTAGACGCTTTCCATCAAAATCTCCTATTATTCTGAATGTGGTTCCTACTCCCATGCCTTCTTTGATATCCATAGGAATCACTGTCATTCCGACACGTTCTTGATCCTTTAATTGGTCAGAAACGTGTTCTGGTCTTGCAAAGTAAGTAAATACAGTATCAACCGGAGCCTTGATCTCGATTGATTTACTAACTAGAGTCAATGTTTGTGAATCTTTACAGTGAAGATTTAAAGCTTTTGGAAAATATCGTCAACAAATTCCTTTACAATATATTGATTATGTCCGTAAGAAAGAAAATGCAAATGCTAAAACTCATTTTTTTGTTTTTTGCAATTATGCCAGTGATCAACCTGATCCCTGAAGCTGAAGCGCATGCATTGTTTAATTCAGGAGAAGAATGGATAGGGGATTATCGAGTTCAAATCGCTACGCTCCCTGAAATACCAGCTGTTGATGAAGAAATTCAAGTTCTTTTCCAAGTAGTGGACGGTGATTTCCAAGAACTAGATCAATTTACGATGGGAATTAGGGTTTTTTATGATGGAGAACAAATTGATGCTATTATGCCTCAGATGTATCAAAATGGGCACATGGAAATGGATTATATTTTTGAAATGTCAGGAAACCATATTTTTAGAGTAGATTTGTATAATATTTCTCAAGATGGACGAGTATTAACATATACTTTCAATATAGGTGCTCAGAACACATTTGGGTTTATTTTTATCGGTGCAATTACAATGGGTGGGATTATGACTGCAATAATATTCATTTATGTATATTTTTCAAGACGTAAAGCAAAATCTACGTAGTAGTCTGAATAGATTTTGGCTGTAGCCTGAATGCAAACAATGTAGTTAACAGAACCATTGCAAAAAGCAATATTCCAATACCAAAATGTATGGTTACCAATACGGCATGCAGCAGCGTATCTATTACCAATGCTCCTAATGTTATCTGGGTTACAACGAATATTGCTGCCAGAGTTCCAGTAGTTCTAATCTTCCAATGAGAACCTGCTGTAATCCAAGAACCCACGGCGGTGGCTATTACCAATGCCCCAGTAGTTGCAGCAATCAATCTATGCATCCATTCAACAAAGTATTCATCGTCAGGCAAAAGTCCATTTGGACATAACGGCCAATCTGGGCAAGTCAATCCAAGTCCTGCTGCAGAGATATAGCCTCCTATAACCATCAAACAATAAAGGACTATCAAAGATGTTAGTGCTAAGTATTTTAATTTCAAGTTACTCTACTATGATTGTTCCAACCATACCCATTTCTCTGTGTCCTGGGACAGTACAGATGTAATAGTATGTGCCTGGTTCACCTGGAATAAATTCAGAAGTTCCACCATCGCCAGGCTTTAATGGATTGTTTGGAGATGCAACAGCAGAGTTTCCTAATATTCCACCAAACCCTTCTTCATCCAGTGTAACACCAAATGCATGGAACGACTTTCCGGCATTCAAAATATTAAAGATTATTCTGTCACCTACTTTTGCATTAATCGTTGGGTTATTTCCAGGATCACCAGGTAATTCATTAAAAGCTAACGTCCTAAAATCAGCCGACTCGATAAAGTCCAGCGTTATTGGTATATCTTTACCTGTTTGTTCTACAACCGGTGCTGCAGCTTGATCACTGATTCCAGCAAAAGTATCACCTGCGGGGGAAAGTTCAGAGATCCAGTAATCACCAAGAGCAAAGAAGATTATTGCGCCTACAATAACAGTTCCACCTAATATTGCCATCATCTTTCCAACTCTTCCAGAGGAAGTTCTCCAAATTGTTTCGTCGTGTTCGCTCATATTATCACCTAATGATGTGGGTTACGCTGTTCATATGGATAGTAATACTTTCCACCCAATCCGAATGGATCATGTAAGTTGGCAGGCTTTCCTTTAGCTGCACTGTAAATCAAATTAACCAAAAATATGCACATGCCAACAAGTATGATCATAGCACCAACGCTAATCAATGCGTTCATGGATACCCATGAATCAATTTCTGGATAGTCATAAATTCTTCTTGGCATTCCAAACAGTCCCAATATGTGTTGCGTGAAGAATGTGATACAAGCACCAACAAATGCTAAGATAAAGTGTACAACTCCCCATTTTTCATTATACATTCTACCAGTTACGTATGGGAAGATGTAATAGAAGAATCCAATAGTGCCAAACGCGATTGTTCCAAATACAAACAGGTGGAAGTGACCTACAACCCAGTAAGAGTCATGTGTGATAAAGTCTAATGGCATTGCTGAGTTAACTACACCGCCAGCTCCGGCTGCAAAGAATAATGCAATTCCACCTACAGCCCACATCATTGGTGTTGCGAACTTAATTCTGCCATTCCACATGGTAGCAAGGAAGTTGAAAACATGCATTGCAGATGCAGGCACGGCTGCTAATGTTCCAATCATAAACACCGTCTTTTCTGTGAATGTCATTCCAGTCGCATACATGTGGTGAGCCCAAGATGCAAACGCAACCAAAGACAGAATGACAAAAGCAGCAACTCCAGAACCCTGACTGAAAATAGGTCTTCGTGAAAATCTTGGTATAATCTCATACATCATTCCAATTGCAGGTATAACAAGCACGTACACTTCCGGATGGAAAGTAAACCAGAACAGGTGTTGGTATGCAATCGGGTCTCCACCCATAGCTGGGTTGAAAAATCCTGTGGTACCAAGTCTGTCTGTTAATAACATCAAGAGTGCAGCTGCAAATGTTGGCATGGCAGCAAGTACAATTATAGATGATGACAAAAATGACCATGCCAGTAGTGGTACCTTACCAAGTGACAAGTCGGGATGTTTACACTTCAGTATAGTTACGACAAAGTTGATAGAACCTAGAATTGATGAAACACCCAATACTTTTAATCCAAATATCCACATCTCTGCTGCTGGTGCAGGAGAACTGATAACAGAGTAAGGTGGGTTAGCATACCAACCAAAGTCAGCCATTCCAAGCCAGACAAGTACTGCTGCAGGAGGAATCATCCAGAATGCAATTGCGTTAAGTTTTGGATAAGCCATATCTTTGTACCTAACCATGATTGGAACAAGATAGTTACCTACAGCAGCTGCTGATGGAAGTAAGAACAAGAAGATCATCGTAGTTCCGTGTGCCGTAAACAGTCTGTTGTATGACATAGAGTCTTGAATCAGTTGTGCACCAGGAGCAAACAACTCAACGCGAAGTGCAATAGCCATAGCACCACCAATAAACATAGCAAGAATAGAGAAAATAAGATACATCAAACCAACATCTGTATGATGAGTTGAGAACATTATTTGCCAAACAGGGCGTGCTCTCTTAAGTTCTAGAACCATTTCAAGTATCCTCCACAATAAGTGTTGCACGCATGTTGTAATGAATTAAGCCACAATATTCCCTACACTGTATATCAAACTCACCAGCTTCGTTAGGAGAGAACCAGACAGTATTGATTTGCCCAGGAACTGCATCCAACAATACAACATATTCATGTATGTTGAAATTATGATTGACATCTTTACTTTCAATTTCAAATTTGTAAGCATGATCCTTTTTCAAATGAAGCTCACCGACTTCCTTTGTACCATCTTCATGCTCGAAACTCCAAAACCACTGCTGAGCAGTTACTTTGATGACTTCAGCGTCTTCAGGTACATGCTCTATAAGATTTTCAATATTCCATGCTTCTGCTCCAACATAGACTAGAAGTGCGATTACTACTGCAACGTAGATCCATTCAGCCCAGTTTGAATGCGCCATAATTTACAATTCACCTTTCTCTTCATATGGGGTAGGTTTTGCTTTTGGATTAGATTCTCTAAATCTCCATACTTGCCAAACCATTGTACCAGCTATTACTCCCCCTACAACAAATGCAACTGTCATCATACGGAAAAACAGGTTCCATATTTCGGCTTTTCTGTCTAAATATTCACCAGTAGTTTCAGCGGCAAAAACCAGACTAATTGTTGGAATTATGCATAAAGTCGCAATTATAATTGATAAATGAAATATTTTGCTCATTATCGTTGTTTTGAGTGGCTGTACGATATAATTTAAAATTTATGGAAGATTTGGATTTACCAAGTTTGGTAATATCGATCAACATCCATTGCATTTATTGCTGAAAGAGAGAATTTCTTGTCCTGTTCTGTTATTATAGTAAGAGAAGCATTTGCGACGATTAACTCAAACAAAGTTTGTGGCACTAGATTCATCACTTTAGCAAGCATCGATTTTATTGGATCCATATGTGTCACAAGTATCACGTTTTCATTATTATGCTTCTTCAGTACATGATCGACCATATCTAGAACGCGTTTTTGTACATCCGGAAATGTTTCAACTTCATGCTCAGAAATTACAGGATCATTTTCATAAAACTTCAAAAATATATTACCATATTTAGCAAACATATCATCATAATTCATACGAGTAAACTTGCCCATGTCTATTTCTGTAAGCCTTTCATCTATTACAACTTCTTCTAATGAACAATTTTTTGCAACAATTTCTGCTGTATGTTTTGCACGTTCTATTGGGCTTGAATAGATAGCAGATATATCAATAGGTGCCAGATATTTTGCGATTCGTTCTGCCTGTTCGATACCTGTTTTAGTCAAAGGTACACCTTCAGTACGTCCTGCAAGAATACGTTTAGTATTATTCTCTGCCTGTGCATGTCTTAGGAATATTATCATTTTTCAGCTTGTTTTGAATTCCTATATAGAGATAATAATAACATTGTTAGATCCACTTCATGAAAATTGGTATAATTGGCGGAACTGGAGGAATGGGAAAAGGTTTCGCACTCAGATGGTGTAAAAAACACGAAGTAATAATTGGTTCTCGTGATGCAGAACGAGCAGCTACTGCTGCTAGTGAATATTTGGGATCAGCAAATGATGCATACGGAACCATTAGTGGGACAATTTTAGGTAAGGATAATCTTTCAGTTGCAAAAGAATCAGATGTTCTAGTTTTATCAATTCCATACGAAAATATTGATGCAACTTGCTCTCAACTACTATCTGAGATTGGGGATGATTGTGTTGTGATCTCGCCTATTGTTCCAATGACAAAAACTGATGTTGGATTTGAATGTGTGGCGATTAAAGAGAATAAACCATTTTCACACCAAACAGTTGAAAAACACATGCAAGATAAAACAAAATTGGTCTCTGCATTTCATGTCATTTCAGAAAAAAAACTTGTCAATCCTACATTATCTTTAGATTATGATATCTTTGTGGTTGGTGATGATAAAAATTCTGTCGAAGTAGTAAATGGATTAATTAATGAAATTGAAGGGTTGCGACCAATTTACTTGGGTCCTGGTGCATTGGCCTATCTTGTTGAGATGTCAACACCATTATTGCTAAATGCAATGATTAGAAATAAAATGAAAAATCCTGGAATCAAACTTATTTAAAATACACAAATAGCAAAACAATCATGAGTGAAGAATATCCTAGACGTGGAAGAAATTGGTTAACAGCCATGGGTGTTTTATTTTTGGTTGTCGCAACTGTAACGTTAGTTAGAGATATTATTATTTGGAGTCCTGATTTTGTTGTAGAGTTCTTCTTTAATTCAGAAATTAATGCCCAAAAAGTTTCATTGGGCGCAATTACATTTGGTGCATCTATGATTGCACTGGGATTTGTAAAGAAAAATGTACAGGCTAGATGATGCATTGAAAGATGGATATTCTAAGACTTGTGGCTAACAAAATCTTCAATTTTATCTAACGCAGAATTTAGTTTTTCCATATTTGGTAGAAACACTAACCTGAAATATCCACTACCATATTTTGTGCCAAATCCAGAACCATGAACAGTAAGCACCCCCTTTGACTTTAACAAATTTAGTACAAATTCTTGATCCGATTTGTATGGGTTGTTTTCTATTTTTGGAAATGCATAAAATGCTCCTTTGGGATTAGAGCATGAAATTCCTGGCATTGAATTTAATCTGTTGACAACCAAGTCTCTATGTTTTTTTAATTCTGTAACAAATTCAGATATGTATTCTTGTGGTCCTCGTAGAGATTCTAATGCAGCATATTGAGCTGGATGGTTTGATGATATTCTAACACGAGCCAATTTTGGCAAGTGTTCTCTAATTGAATCAAGTTGTGGTGAATTATTAAATGCAATATATCCTACTCTCCAGCCTGACATCAAATGCACTTTGGAAAATCCGTTTAAGAGAATGACAGGAGAATTGCCAGCAACTTTTCCAATACCTACAAATTTTTTATCAAATACAATCTGGTCATAGATTTCATCGCATATAATATACAAATTATTCTCGTTTGCAAGATCAACTAATTGCTTGAGTGAATTCTCTTCAAAGACAGCACCAGTTGGATTATTAGGACTGATAAGACATATTGCTACTGTTTTTTTTGTAATTTTGGATTTTATATCAGCAATATCAGGAGTTGAGTTTTCCAAGTCCACTGCAAATTCAATTGGAATTCCACCGTGTAGTCGTATGTAAGATGCATATGGCGGATAATAGGGGCCTGGAAGTAATACTTCATCACCCTCTTCAACTATTGAAGAGATAACCATGTCCAATCCTTCCGATACTCCGTTTGTAACTAAGATATCATCTGCATCAATAGAAAGTCCCTTTGCGTTTTCTTTTTCAGCAATAGCAGAACGTAATTCTTGAATTCCTTCCGAAGCAGAATAATAATTTTCATCTTTTTTAATGGCATCAATGAATGCCTGTTTTACATTTTCAGGAGGATGAAAACCATATTGAACTGGATCACCAATGTTGAGAT
>ENA-UPTF01002336-UPTF01002336.1-marine-metagenome-genome-assembly--contig:-NODE-2336-length-11045-cov-2.035102_pt1 | contig 11045 bp, 7 predicted proteins | sample MGYA00238166_ERZ767019 | MGnify/ENA primary metagenome ERZ767019 (study PRJEB28930, sample SAMN06266391) | marine metagenome | isolation source: Sea water from 250 m depth | place: Atlantic Ocean | study... | reverse complement strand
CGATCTGATCCATATCGCTGTGGCTTTTCTCCGCAGTTCGTTCCCCGAAGCGAAAACGCATAGTCTGATTCATCCAACTGGGCCACAATTTGATTCCAAATAGGGAAGGAACGCTTTCCCCTGAAAATTCTGTGCTTGAGGTGCTCAAACGCCAATCAACATCTGGAACGAAAAGGTATTGATCCGCTCCATATCTTATGTACAATATTCCTCTAAGTATCATAGCTACTCCCAAGGATGCAATCATCATCGCCTGTGGAAGCGCATGCCTTTTCCGGAAGCGACTGTATATCAGACGATCTATTAGGACACCTAAGAGACCAGTCAAGACAAATCCTGTAACACATGCCCAAAACAAGAGGTCCCAGGTCAGGACATCATCTTTCTTGACGTCAATATTCAGAACCTTTTCTCCCTCAACTAAAGTATAGAAGAATGGACTCCACATTATTGTGAAACCAACATAGGCTCCGAACAGCATTGTCTCGGCCTGTGCGAAATTACCAAAACGCTGCACTTTGTAGGTTAAAGTCAGTCCCACTGCTATGGCTAGATATGCCGCTGCCCAGTAAAAACCTGTAAACATAACTGAGGTTAGCCTGAATGTAGGGGACGCGGTTGTTTCTTGTCCAACAAATAACTGTTCTAGACAAAATGCAAAGATAAGTAGAATGGTAATCGGTGATGAAAAGACTGCAACCGTTCTAACCCAGCCTTTCAAATTGTTCAACAACCAATAAAGAATGTACATGCTCGAAAGGATAAATTCAAAAAATTGAAGCATCCAAAGGGGATCTCCATAAATCAATAGGGAGAATATGCCTGATTGGTATCTAAGTCCATAAGCAGCATCAAAAAGTACAAAAAAAGCGAGTTTCAATTCCGCAGGGAAGGAATCCCAGCCATTTCTGATTGACGAGGAGAAGTCGGACGATGGACTGGGTGGCACCGTATCTGATTCATCCAGAGGAACCGGAGTATGTGACTCAGGTAATAACGAGAATATTGTTCGCTTGAACATACCCCCAAACCCAAAAAAACAGGTTATCGCTGTTCCAGCAAGAATAAAAACATAGGCTAGATGTAAATGTTCCAGAGAACGATTGTAGTGACTGGAAGAAACCCCATTCTCCAGATCCTGAATTTGACTAAGGCCAACCAAGAACCCAAGAATGATTAGGACAAAACCAAGCCTCATCCATCTTCTTACTACCACACCTTCTTCGTCTTTATCCAAAGCTACCTCTGAGTGATGGTGTACCAGTAGAGGCTCCTATAACTGTCAACCCCTAAAACTAGGGCGGCCGGCTCAATGACGACCGCCCCTTTTTGCTTATGAGTTCTTTCTCAGACAGATTTGACTTAGAGTCTTCTGCGGAGAATTAGGACCACACCGATTGCAGCAACTGCTGATAACAGACCAAATCCTGGAACTTCATCTGCCTCTTCTTCTTCCACAACTGGTTCTGGTTCTGGTTCTGGTTCTGGTTCAGGTTCTGGTTCTGCCATTAATGCACCACAGAAAGCTGTATCCCATTCGTCCCATGCGTCCTCGCCACCAGGATCTTCTGCACACCATTCTTCTACTTCTGCACATACTTCTTGTCCTTCCGATTCTGCACATTTTTCAGCGACTGCTGTTCCACATGCTGCTGCGTCACCGTCCTCGTCCGTACAGTTTTCCATATTGGCTTCACACCATACCACATCATCGAATGGACATTCGTCCCCGCCCTCGTTCTTAGGTATACCATTGTCCTCAAGGCCATCAAACAGACCCCATGAACTGTGACAATCCAATGTTGCATTACCTGCATCATCAACGCCAAAGGTACATATGTCAAATCCGGAACCGGCTACATCTCCATTGTCGTCAAATACGTGGACTCCACTAGCACCTAGTTGAGGGGTGTCAGGTCCTGCTACGGTCAAACCGAGCATTTCCTTCACGCCATCATCTACTGGTGTTAGGAAAGCAGTTGCTTGAGCAAGTCCAATGATTGCAACAGCATCAAAGGTTTCTCTGGTGTAGATTCCACCCTCATATCCTGCTGCCGCAGCTGCTCCTCCATAGAATGCATCAAATAGCATAGACAAAGATGAATCTGCACCTGATGCGGGCTTGGTTGCGGTGATTCCGCTTATTGCACTGATATCAGTGAATTCATTACCAAAACTAACATCTGCAATTCCATCGCCACCGAAGATGGCAACGTCAAGTCCTTGTGTTGCGATTTCTTCGGCTATGGCTGCTCCATCTGAAGCATAAGTAATCATGACTACTGAGTCACAGTCGTTATCAGCAACTGCTGCTACCTGTGCCGTGAAATCTGTAGTGTCGTCATCATAGGTTGACTCTACACATACATCTCCATCCCAGTTGTCCAAGAAAGCTCCGTGGAAACCTGCACCGTAATCATTGGTCATTGCAATGATCGCTGGATTGTGATATTCAGCTGCTGTGAAAGTATCTGCAAGTGCCTGTCCCTGCTGAGCATCACTTGGTACGACTCTGAAAAGGTAACCATCATCATCGTAGTTGGTTATAGCTGGCGAGGTAGAAGCGTAGGATACCATTGGTACTCCTGCTGCCTTAGCGACCTCAATAGCTCCAAGAGTTGCTCCTGAACATGCTGCTCCTGCAATACCAACAACTCCAGCATCAATCAGAGACTGAGCTCCAGTTGCTGCCGTTGTTCCGTCACAACCTGAATCTGCTATTGTAACAGAGAACTGGAAGTTAAGTGGTTGGATTGTATTCATGTATCCTATTGCGACATTCGCTGCAATAGTGAATCCCGGAGCATAAACTGCAATTGGTCCTGTGATTGGACTCAATACACCTATGTTGATAGGTGCTGCACCTGGGAAAGATAATGAAGTACCAAAGTGACCATTACATGCCAAGTTTAGACTTGGCTGGCCGTCCACTATAACTGGATTGAATTGACATACATCATAACCTGAACCTGCAACATCTCCAACAGCATCAAAAGTATGAACGCCACTGGCGCCTTGGTAACCATTACCAACGGCTGCGATGTCGTCTCTCAGATCTCCATCTGTATCCTGCATTGCTGCTAGACCAATCATAGTTACTGCATCATAGGTCTCATGGATGTAAATTGCACTGGCATTACGCTCTTCTGCTTCCCAAGCTGCATCAAATGCGGCTTTAGCATCACTGTCTGAACCTGCTGCAGGTTTAGTAGCAATTACTGTAGCTGCTGCGCTTGCATCAGAGAATTCCGCAAGGAAACCCATGTCAGCAATACCATCTGCACCCATAACTGGGAATGGACAGCCTGAAGAACATACTGGGGAAGTTGCCCCCTCTACGCCCTGTGTAGCCATCTCTTCCAAGAGGGCTGCACCATCTGTAGCATAAGTGACCATGATTAAGCTGTCACATCCTGCTGCGGCAAGTGCCTCTACCTGGGATGAGAAGTCTGTGTTATCCTGATCATATCCAATATCGACACACATAGCGTCTACACCTGCAGCTGCATATGCTCCCTTAACTACGTCAGCTAGACCAGCTCCATAGTCATTGGTCATATAGATTATTCCAGGGTTCTGCCATCCATGAGCTGCTGCCATAGAAGCCATTGCCATACCCTGCTGGGCATCGCTTGGAACCACACGGAAAAAGTAACCGTCATCATCCACAACAGTCAAAGCTGGTGAAGTTGAGGCGTAAGATACCATTACCGTAGAAGCTGTCTTAGCTACTTCCAAAGCACCAAGAGTTGCTCCTGAACATGCTGCTCCAGCTATACCTGCGACTCCTGCACTTATTAGCGAATCAGCTGCCGTTGCGGCCGTTGTTCCATCACAACCTGAATCGCCTTCAACCAAGGAGAAAGTATGGGTATCTTGACCAGCATTAAGGTCAGCTATAGCCATTTCTGCTGAATCCGTAAAGGCTTCAGCATAGACTGCTATTGGACCTGTTATCGGGTTCAATAATCCTATCTTAACTTCAACTGGATCGTCTGCCGCTGCATTAGCGACTGGACCTACACCAAATAGAGGCGTCATTACTGAGGCCAATATGGCAAAAGCCACTGCTAGCGTTAATATCTTGCTTGATTTCATAAGCATTCACACCTCGCCGTCATTGCCGGGGGTAAATAAAAGAGTTCATGTTCTACGCGTAGGATAAGAAGAAATGATTATCAGTATGATTCAATTAGACAACATAATCCGAGGAACATAGTTATTAACCACATTCATTCTGTTACTCAAAAACTGGTAGTTCTAATGGCTGAGGAAAAAAACAAGAATGCACCTAAATTTGTCTACAATTGTGTTAGATGTGGGCAGTATTGCTCTAAAGTCAATGGCGTTCCAGTATACTTTGATGATCTTAACAGGTGGAGGAAAAGCGGAACTCTGAGTAGTATCGCACCAAACATTGGAATGGACATGTCTCAAGGATTCCCGCAACTGGTCTTGGAGACAAAGGAAGGTGAAACGGGGTGCCCAATGTATGATTCGGAAAATAAGAACTGTCAGGTATATCATGATATGCCGCTTAATTGTCAGGCCTATCCACTGGGTTACAATGGTGAGAAATACTTCGTAACGGACAAGGCTTGCCAAGGATTGGGCCAAGGTGAAATGACAGCTGACCAACTTAGAACTCAGAGAGATGCAGCCAAAGTCGATTATGATGCAAAGGTTGAGAGCAATACCATTGTTCCTCTGATTTATAGCGTAATAATGGGTGATTTGGTAGATCAATCACGGAAAGCCATGGAAAATATGAGTGATGAACAAAAAGACCAACTTCAGGATATTATGAAGGAGGATGAAGACTGAAACCAGCCCTGCTTTCGACTCTCAAGTTTCTAGCGCTCCAGGGCGGAACTAGACACCCTGTTCACGTCTCATCTATAAATCTGTCAAAGCAATTACAAGTAAGCCAGCAATCTGCATCTAGGTATCTTATTGAATTGGTTGAAAGAGGATATCTAGAACGAAGATTAGCGCATGGTGGACAAGTAGTAACAATTATGATGAAAGGAATTTCGACACTAAGAAGAGAATTTTCTGAATATGAACTTATTTTTGGCACCCAAAGAGAAATAGAGATGAAAGGGACACTAGAAACTGGACTTGGGGAAGGAGGGTACTACATCTCCAAGAAAGAATATATGACGCAATTTGAAAGGAAATTAGGATGGCGCCCCTTTGAAGGAACCTTTAATCTCAGACTGAAAGAAGAGGAAGTTCCAAAGATTGAGGCCATGAAGGCTGCAGAAGGGATATTGATAGAGGGATTTGAACAGGAAGGCAGAACCTTTGGCAAGGCTTGGATATTCATGTGTGTCTTGAAAAATGGAACCAAGAAAGTTGAAAATTGTGCTATAATTGCTCCTAAAAGAACTCATTACAAAAGAGTAGTAGAAGTCATCTCCCCAGAATACCTGAGGGACAAACTCAAGGCCAAAGATGGAGATGTATTTATTGTAAAAATTGATTTAGGAGATGTTTAAATAGGATGTACAAAATGAAAAAGGAGACTGCATAATGGACCCATTTCATAACTACGATATTTTTGGCTATAGTATAGAATGGTATTGGATATTACTAGTCTGGACGGTCATAGCACTCGGTTCACATTTCTATCAAGTAGGATTTGTTGTGAGACTGATTCGCCTTGGAAAAGATGACAACCGGTTCAACTCTTGGAAACAAAGACTAACCGAATTCCTGACAGACTGGTTATTACAGCGGAAAGTCGTTCAGGACAAATTAGCAGGTTATGCACACGCATTGATTTTCTGGGGCTTTTTGCTACTAGTAAGTGATGTTGTGGATTTAGGTACTGGAGGATTTCTACAAGAAATTCTAAAAACCGTAAATTTAGACGGTATCTGGAATCTAATAGTTGACATAGGATACGCAATGGCAACTGTGGGAATCCTATTCGCCCTTTACCGTAGGCTAATAATCAGACCTGAAAAATTGAAAGGGTCCAGTATAGAAGGTCCACTGATATTACTAGCCATTTTAGGAATTGTTCTAACCGCTTTTATCGTAGAAGCCGGAAATATGATAGGCGAAGAGACTAAATACAATTCTTGGGAACCAATTGGAGTGCTGTTCGCAAAGCAAATGGAAGGCATGGACAATTTAGGAAGCATTGTGGACATTAGCTACTGGGTGCACATGATATTGATAGGTGGATTCTTAATCGAAATCCCTCAGACGAAACATTCACATCTGATAGGTACCGTACCCAACGTAATGTTTCAGGATCACAATTCAATGGGAACAATGATTCCTATGCAAACCGATGAGAATGATATTGCCGTGAAAACTGATGACCTCGATTTTGACAACTTAACACTGGGTGTTAACAAATTCACTGATTTTACTTGGAGGCAATTATCTGATGGTTGGGCTTGCACGGCATGCGCTCGTTGTCAGGACGTCTGTCCTGCCTACAACAGTGGCAAGACCTTGAACCCCATGCAAATCGTGATGGATGTCAAGGACTACGGAAGAGAACATGGTTCTCTTCTTCTGGCCGGTAAAGAGCCTGAAGAGACAATGGTAGATCGATTCACTCCGGACGCGATTTGGGCTTGTACCACCTGTTACGCCTGTGTCGAAGCCTGTCCGGTTCATATCGAGCACGTTCCCAAACTTACTGACACGAGAAGGCATCTGGTAATGGAAGCATCTGATTTTCCTGAGGAATTACAGAACCTGTTCAACAATTTGGAAAGAAATTCCAATCCTTGGGGATTGGGAGCTCACACAAGGGCTGACTGGGCTGAAGGATTGGACCTGAAAGTGGGCGAACCTGCAGAATATCTGTTCTTTGTTGGATGTGCAGGTTCTTTCGACGATAGGAATAAAAAGGTTTCAAGGGCAACAGCCAAGCTTCTGAAAGAGGCTGGAGTTGACTTTTCAATACTTGGGGAAATGGAGACGTGTAATGGCGATCCAGCACGAAGGGCTGGGAACGAATTCCTATTCCAGATGATGGCTGAAACGAATGTGGAGACTCTGAACTCTATAGGTAGGCAAATGACGTTGAAAGTTATAACTGCTTGTCCACATTGTTTCCATACTATAGGAAAGGAATATGAGAAATATGGTGGAAAATACGAAGTTTATCACCATTCTCAGGTATTGAATAAACTACGTCAGGAAGGGAAGCTCAAAATCAGGGACTTCGAGGATAAAGTAACTTTCCATGATCCCTGCTACTTGGGAAGGATTGGGGGTGAAACTGAGGCGCCAAGGGGTGCACTTGGAGGAGACCTTATTGAAATGGAAAGGCATGGAACTAATTCGTTCTGCTGTGGAGGTGGTGGTGCCAGAGTGTGGATGGAAGAAGACGCCGATAAGAGAGTTAACGAAATTAGGGCAAAGGAAGCATCAAAAACAGGCGCCGACTGCGTTGCAGTAGGATGTCCTTTCTGCATGACCATGATGAGCGATGGTCTGAAGAGTATTGGCGATGATAAGCAAGTTAAGGACATCTCTGAAATAATGTTAGAAAACTTAGAGGCTGAAACATGAACATAGCTGTGTTAATCAAGATGGTTCCGGACACGGAATCCAGATTAGAGATTGTGGATGGAAAAGTCAAAGAGGACGGATTCAAGTACATGGTTAATCCATATGATGAATTCGCTGTGGAACAGGCTGTTCAATTCAAAGAAGCCGTAGGCGGAAAAGTAACTTTAATCAGCCTATTCTCTGACAATACTAGCATAGATACTGACCTAAGAAAGATGATGGCCATTGGAGCTGATGAGGCCATAGTTCTCAGGCAGCAAGAGTATAGTGGCAACAAACCTTCGTCAAATGCAAAGATATTATCGGAAACTATCAAGGAACTGAATGCAGATTTGATTATGTGTGGTGTTCAGGGAATAGATTACTACCAGGCCGCAACAGGACCAATGGTCGCACACTTTCTCGAAATACCACACGTATCTGGTGTGACCAATCTAGAATTAAATGGAGATAAACTAACCGCAAGTAGACAAATTGAAGGTGGTTTACAGATAATTGAGACTCCAACTCCGGTGTTGATTACATGCCAGAAGGACATGACCAAAGTAAGATTCCCAGCCTTGAAGGATATCATGATGTCTAAAAGAAAACCATTTGACAATCGTGATGTTAGTTCGGAATCTGGAGACGATGTACAAACCACCGAATGCTCCCTACCACCTGCGAGAGGTGGAGGTGTGATTCTGGAGGGAGAGGGTCCCGAAGAGAAAGTCGACAAATTAATAGAAAAATTAAAGATGGAGGCTAAGGTACTATGAACACTGTAGTTTTGGTCGGTGAAACAGATGGGAATGGAATAAAGGACGTCTCACAACAAGTTGCGGGAGTTGCAGCCGGGATGGGTGAGGTCGTAGGATTGGTTATCGGTAAGAATGTTTCAGAGTCTGCAATGAAACTAGCTGCTGGGAAAGTAGTAATTGCAGATGATGAGGGATTGGAATATTATGATCCTGTGAAATACGCTTCAATTGTTTCTCAGGTCGTTCAAAAGAACGGTGCCACCAAAGTATTGATGGGGGCAACCACAATGGGTAAGGATCTAGGGCCAAGGGTAGCTGCCGAACTAGGGTGGGGGTATCTGGGAGACTGTCTGGAAGCCAGTAGTGAAGGATTCGTTAGACCTGATTTTGCAGGTAAAGTCCTTGCCAGATCGAAACCGGAAGGTCCACTGGTTGCAAGCATACGTAACAATGCATACCCTATGGGTGAATCCTGGGCAGGTAATGTCGAGAATTTCTCAGGAGACATACCAGATTCAACTCTTAATACTACATCTATTGAAAAAATTGGTGCGGGTACTATTGAATTGACGGAAGCTAACATCGTTGTTAGTGGTGGACGAGGACTGGAAAGTCCAGAGAATTATGAAGCGTTGATACGGCCCCTAGCTGCAACAATGGGAGCTGCTGCCGGAGCAAGCAGGGCAATAGTTGATGCTGGATGGGTACCGCATTCACACCAAGTTGGTCAGACTGGCAAAACTGTGACACCTGATCTCTATCTAGCAATAGGCATCTCTGGTGCTATTCAACACCTAGGTGGAATGAGTGGGTCGAAATTTATTGCAGCCATAAATAAGGATCCTGAGGCACCTATATTCAAGGTGGCTGATTATGGTATTGTAGGTGATTTGTTCGAAATCATACCAGTCTTAAAAACAGAATTGGAAAATCTTTAGAGATAACTGTTATAAGGGGCTGTAATATTGTTGCCCAGTGGCATCGGAATCAGATGAAATAAAGAAGCTTCAGGACACGATTTCGGAGCTTCAGGTTGAACTTAGATTTTTACAGGAGACCGTTGGTGTTCTGATGGGGGCCATGATGGAAGAAGGTGACTCCGAGGAATTCTTTGGTAACGGTGAAGCTGGAAACCCCACGTTCCGGCTTAACATGGGAATGTAATCTCTTTTTGGCAAAGACTATATACAAAGTGCTCTGGTCCGCCATCGCGCTCGCGTGGTGTAGCCTGGCCTATCATCTCAGCCTGTCGAGCTGAGGACCCGGGTTCAAATCCCGGCGCGGGCGCCATTTTACTAGACCTAACTGATATAATCATACGTATCTCTGCAGGATTGGATTTATCGTATGCGCGGGAAGAGATACCAAGCACTGATTGTTGCAATCTTGTTACTCACAGCATTGCCTTATTCTCCTTTTCTTTCAAGAGCCGCTAGTATAGAGAAGAATCCATTAGCTGAGCTTGATCTCGATGGCGATGGAATACCTGATACTCCTTTCAGAGATAGTGACGGGGATGGATTGTCTGACGAGTACGAACTATCTCTAGGGTTTGATCCCAATGATTTTGACATGGATGGAGATGGCATCTCTGATCTGGCTGAAATGGATTTCTGGAACGATCTGGTAAATGAGGATTTCGTGCCTCCTAATATGGAGGATCTATACGATTGTGAAGGTGATCTGGACGGGGATGGAATCAGCAACTGTATGGATCCTGATGCTGACGGAGACGGTATTTCAGACAGGGAGGAGATGATGGATAGTGATGGTGACGGAATCCCTGATATGTACGAGAATATGATTGATCATCTTGATCCAAATAATCCAGATAGTGATGGAGATGGAATCTCAGATCAGGATGATGATGATCCGCCACTACCACAATGGGCTGAAGAAATGGCCAAGAACAATGATTGGACGCCTCAACCAGATGCTAATGGAGTAGGGGGCGGACTGGAAGGTTTCTATCCCCTAGCGGTACTAATGGCAGTGAAATTTACAGTTACCTGTGATAACTGTGAGGAGCCAACGGCAAATCCTCAATATTGGAGAACGGCGGCCAAAGACATCTATGACAATGGATACGACTCTGCAACGAACACTTACACGAGGGCTCAGTGGTGTCCTGCACCAGGATGCGAACAGTATGATATTGTGTCTGGAATAGAACCCGACCCTGGTTACTGGTATACAGGATCACCCGATTACAGCTATGACTATCTGGTTACACATCCTGAAGTCACAAGCCAACAGTTTGAATACACCATGAACTGGGTCATGCCTGCGCAAGGTTATCTCTCGACTTCATTATACACTAATTCAGTTTTCATTGCAAATCCTGTAACTATGGATAGCGCTTTCAATCTCCAAGTTGAGGAATATGCTCAAAGTTATTCTTTTACAATGACGGAGTACAACATACCGGATTCTGTAAAGCAGGCGGCCAATGCTCCATCTGATTTCTCACCACAACTGGTAGAATTACCCAATTTCCCAGTCAGACCAGGTCCTGATAATGATGTTTACGATCTGGCAGCGTCCATAACTGCCGGAAAAACAACCGATTACGAAAAGGCCGAAGCGATAATGTATTATCTCAGAAACAATTATTACTACAATATTAATGGTACATTAACGCCAGATGGTCATGATTTTGTCGACTACTTCTTATTTGGGAATTCTGCCATGTCTGGAAAGTGTACTAATTTTGCAGCTGCTTTCACCGTATTATCTCGATTGAATGGCATACCCTCAAGATAT
>ENA-UPTF01002335-UPTF01002335.1-marine-metagenome-genome-assembly--contig:-NODE-2335-length-11045-cov-4.837254_pt1 | contig 11045 bp, 9 predicted proteins | sample MGYA00238166_ERZ767019 | MGnify/ENA primary metagenome ERZ767019 (study PRJEB28930, sample SAMN06266391) | marine metagenome | isolation source: Sea water from 250 m depth | place: Atlantic Ocean | study... | reverse complement strand
TAGGGAGTGGGTAGGCCGCAGGACAGGTTCCAGTAGCCAAGGTCTGGCCCGTGGTAGGTGGCGTCGCAGTTGGCCTGGACGAGCACGGTGCCCATTCCATTGGAAAATAGGACCGGGGCATCGAAGGCGGCCACGTTGCGGGCGAACCACGGCAGGCAGAGGACGAGGGCAGCCAGGCCACAAGCCACGTAACGGAGGAGCCGCTCCCGCCACGCGAGGGGGGTTCGGAGGAGGACCACGGCGGCGACCACCGGGAGGAAGAGGACCAACTCGGCCCGGGTAAGGGCTGCCAGACCCCCGACTAGCCCCAGAATCACTGCCGAGGGCCGTGAGGGATCGCGCCAGAAGCGGACGCCAACCAGCATGGTGGCTGCCGCCATAGCGATGGCCGCCGTTTCTGCCACGAGGAGGCCGTCGTTGACCCAGATGAAGGCGTAGCCGGCTGTTCCGGTGGCTGCTAGGAGACCGAGACGATCCGAGCGGAGCTCCCGGCCAAGGAGGCCCATGAGGACGATGGCAGGCGCGCCCAGCAAGACCGACACCAGTTGTTGCTGGAGCACGGTGGTGAAACCCAGGAAGGCGAAGGTGCCCAACAGAACGGTCCACACCGGGGGGTGTCCTGCTGTGGGTTCTATGTATCCGATTGGGGTTTCGACCACCACCTCGCCTTCGGCGAGGGGAACCACGTCTATGCCACCGAAGAAGTGACGGAGCGGTTCGGGGAACCCGAGGCCGTCGGCAAAGAGGTTGGCCGAAAGGTGGTAGGCGGCGCCGTCTCCGCTGAGCGGGTTGTCGGCGGCCACCAGCACTAGGTGGAGTAATCGGATCCCGAGGCCGAGCAGGACGATTGCTGTCAGCCGACCTCGGAATGTCTCGGGCAGGAGGCCCTGGCTCATCTTCACCGTTTTCTTAGTCGCCCATTGGCCCAGCGCGCTGCGGGACCCAGGTCAGGACTCTGGGTGGGATCGACGATCGGAAGCGAGTCGGAGTCCAGGTTGGCCACTGCCTCGCTGAGCGGCCCGGCTACCGGGTCGGCGAGTAGATGCCTAATTTGGTGCTCCATTCGGGAACGGCGGAGCCAGGCGATCCGACTGGCCAGCATCCCGATGTGGTCGTGCGGGTGAAAAGCCTCGTCGGGGTCGAACTCCCACGGATGGCAGTAGGCCCACAGCACCTCATCGGGATCGGCCCGCGCCAATCCGAAACGGCGGAGGGCAGACGGAAGCAGGCGCAGGTAGGTCCCTCCCAGGTAGGGAAGGTCGATCCCAGGCAAGCGGACCAAAGGGCAGGGAAGCTCGACGGGACCGCCGGCCCACCGGAAGGGTCGACGAGGTAGGCCGGGCCAGCCGTACAGCGGACTAGGTCCGGGCAGGACGCTGGAGGAGTAGGTGAAGCCAGCTTCGGTTACAAGAGGGATGGCCCAGGCCGAGGCCGGCACTAGCGACATCATGGGAGCCCGGTACCCCTCCACGGCTTGGCCGGACAGGTCCTGGAGCAGGGCACGGCCACGGCGAAGGTCGTGGCCGAAATCACTTGGGTTCTGGGTAGAGATAGGCACGTGCCGCCAGGAGTGGAGGCCTACCTCGTGGCCTTCGGCAGCGGCCCGTCGCACTAGGTTCGGCCGGCGCTCTGCCAGCTCACCGACTACGAACACCGAAGCCCGGTGGCCAGACTCGGCAAGCAGGTCCAGAACCCGGTGGGTCATCTCGACGACCCTTTCCGGGAGGTCGGCGGTGGGCCGGAGGTCCTCGACGTCGACGGTGACGGTGACGGCCGGGGGCATCACCGGAGTGTAGGAGCGTGTTCCGGGGCAGCCCGAAGGACCCGGAGGCGAGCCAGGGCCACCGCGGCGAGCAGGACCAGTACGACGTCAGTGGGAACCCGGTACCGGGTGGCGCCCAGGGTCAGTGCGGCCACCAGCGTCCCGATGAGTGGCACGGCTAGGAGCGGGACGAGGGGAGTCCCCTGGCGTCGTAGCCAGAGGGCGCCGGCCACGGCCAGTGGCACTGAGGCGTAGAACTGGAGGAGACCTAGCACCGAGATCCGGAAGTTCCGACCCTCTACCAGGATGTCGGCCCGTAGCTGCTCGATGGGGGCGTAGAGGCCCCAGAACCGTCCTACCCGCCGAGGTATGGCATGGGTGAGGAGGCGACCTGGATGATCCGAGGCGTACTGCAATCCGCGCTCCCGGTAGATCACGTCACGCTGGGACTCGTCGATTGGGTTGCCGTTTGGGCCGAGCGGTTGGGGCAGCCCGCAATCGAACTCCCAGTAGCCCTGCTTCTCCCCGTAGTAGGTGGCATCGCAGTTGGTCTGGGCGACGAGGATTCCCACACCATTGGTGAGCAGGACAGGCTCCTCGAAGGTAGCCAGGTTGCGTACCAGCCACGGCGTGAGCACGGCGATTGCTACAAGGCCCACGCCTACGTACCGAGCCAGGCGAGTTACGGGAGCCAGATCGGCCCGACGAAGCACGGGGAGAGCGACTAGCGGAAGTACCAGAAGCAACTCCGCCCGGGTGAGGGCACATAGCCCACCGACGGCGCCCAACAGCAGGACGGAGCGGATGTCCGGCGACCGGTGGAACCGGAAGCCCACGATGACGAGGAGGGCCACACAGCCCACCACAAGGCTCTCGGACATCACCAAGCCATCGTTTAACCACAGGCAGGCGTGGAAGGCAGCCAAGCCGGCAGCTAGGAGACCCGTCCGTGGCCCGTCCAGGGAGCGCCCGGCCCAACCGACGGCCGCCACACCAGCGGCACCGACGAACGCCCCCACCAACTGGTGCGCTGTGGCCCCGGTCAGGCCCAGGGCCGAGAAGAGGCCAAGAACCACCACCCACAGCGGTGGGTGACCAGCGGTGGGCTCTACGTGGCCGACTGGCAGGGCAGTGTTGGCAGTCGGGAGCACGGAGGATGGATCGTCTACGAAGAGGAGTTCCTGAGCGCCACCGTGGAGGTATCGGTATGGCTCAGTAAATCCAAGACCATCGGCCAGAAGGTTGGCCGCCTCGTGGTAGTAGGCGCCGTCGCCGGAAAGCGGATCACCCCGCTCCACTACAAGGACGTAGGCCACCCGGAGAACTAGGGCGGCGGCCACGAGGAGGGCCAGCCACCGGCCGAACCGGACGTCGACTCGCGTCCCCTTCGGTGTGGTTACCGGCGGAGACGGTGTGGTGGACATGGTCAGTTTCCGGCGTCGGAGGGCCGGATTTCCTCGTGGTAGTCCTCCTCCACGTTGACTTGCCATATGTCGTGGTCGGCGCCCAGCACGTTTTCCACAGTCAGCATGGCCGTCAACATGGAGTGGTCTTGGTTGTTGTACCGATGCATGCCGTTGCGTCCCACCGGGTAGACGTTGGGAGCGTTGTCGGCTAGCCAAGCACGGAGAATTTCGACGTTGGCCTGGTAGTGGGCGTCGTACATCGGGTACGCCTTGGGCATGCGGACCACGTAGCCCGCCTCCACCCGTGACGGGTTCAGTAGTCCGAGGTGAGCCATCTCGGACTTGCCCTGTTCCACCAGGTCGGCGTCGTCGGCCTCCCAGAGATGATCGCCTTCGTCCACGAAGTACTCCAGGCCCAAGCAGGTCCGACCGTCCTTGACTAGGTGAGGTGACCACTGGCCGAAGTTCTGGACGCGGCCGACCTCAACCTCGGGGCTGTGGATATAGATCCAGTTATCGGGAAAGCCGTCCTCGGACGGGACAACTAGGGCCACTGTGAGGAAGTCCCGGTGGACGATGGCGTCGGCTGCCTGTCGTACCGCGTCGGAAATGGGCGGATCCATAGCCCGCAGCAAGTGGGGGAGGGGCATGGATGAGATCACGTGGGACGCCGAGAACACCACCGGGCCGTCGGGGCCGTCGGCTTCCACCCGGTAGGCCCGCCCATCGGCGTGCGCGATCCGGCGGACTGGATGGTGGAGCAGGACATCAGAGCCTTGAGCGGCTACCAGCTCATGGCACCGCTCCCACATCATTCCCGGCCCGTACTTCGGATACTCGAACTCCTCGATGAGGCTGGTGATCTCCTTCTGATTCCGGCGGGGGGTGAGGGAGTTCCAGACAGCCCGGAAGAGCGAGAGGTTCTTTATCCGCTGGGCGGCCCAGTCGGCCTGCAGTTCGTCGGCCGGCACGCCCCACACCTTCTCGGTGTAGGTCTTAAAGAAGGTTCGGTACAGACGCCATCCAAAGCGGCTCGCCGTCCACCCCTCGAACGAACTCTGGTCCTTTGGTGGGTGGATCCGGACCCATGCGTAGGACAGCACGCACCGGACGGACTCCAGGAGACCCAGGTTTCGGAGGGCGTTCAGGGCCCGCAGCGGGTAGTCGTAGAAGCGACCCCGGTAGAAAATGCGGCTCATACGGGGTCGAACGAGAAAATCCTCAGGCTCCAAGATCTCATGCCACAGATCCGAGACGGCCCGGACCTTGGTGAAGAAGCGGTGGCCTCCGATGTCAAACCTCCACCCGTCCCGAACGGCGGTCCGACTGATGCCGCCGACCACCCCGTCGGCTTCCAGCACCGTGGCCCGGATGTCGGACTTTCCGAATTGGTAGGCGGCGGTCAGCCCGGCCGGCCCGGCACCGATGATGACTGGATGGACCCCTGCTGGGGGCGGGTGGTCGTGTCCCTCGAGGGGCGTGTTAGGAAGGTCGGTCATCGAAAAGCTCGGTTCCCGGCAGCGGGTCCGGGGGCCGGACGAGCGTACCGGGCGGCCCCCGGGTGCGACGGTACGCTCCTCCGCCGTGGGGGAGGCCGATCGCAACCGCTGGCTCGTCACGGTGGTGGCCGTCGCGGTGGCCAGTGGGTTGGTACTGCGTTTCCTTCCGCTCTCGCCGATGTGGCTTGACGAGGCCATCTCGGCCTCCCTGGCCGAAGAGGCCCGTCGGGGCTGGACACCGCTGGTGGATGCCCTGCGGCACGACGGGCACCCGCCCCTGTACTACGTCCTCTTGGCAGTTTGGACGTCGGTAGTTGGTGAAGGTGACGCGGCGGTGCGGGCATTCTCGGGTGCGCTAGGCGTGATGTCGCTACCCCTCACTTGGGCGGTGGCCCGGCGACACCTCGACCCGTCGGGTGGTCTCTTGGCGGTCGGCGTGATGGCCTCCAGCCCGTTTGCCATCCGATACGCCACCGAGGCCCGGATGTACCTACTGCTCCTAGTCCTGCTGCTTCTGGCCCACCTGGCCGTAGTCCGGGCCTGGGAGCGACCGTCGACGGCCCGCCTGGCTGCCCTAGCCGGGGTCACGACAGCACTGCTCCTCACCCACTACTGGTCACTATTTTTGGTGACGGTCGTTGGGTTGGCCCTTCTGTGGGTAAGCCGGGGACCGGAACGCCGCCGGGCCCTCCGGCTGACCGGAGCGGTGGCCGCCGGTGGGTTGGGATTCTTGCCGTGGCTTCCCGTGTTCTTCGACCAACTGGCCCACACCGGAACCCCGTGGTCGCCGGCGCCGAGGCCCACGGTGGTGGCAGCACTGACCCTGGAGGCCTACGGCGGGGGTCGGGGTTCAGAAGCTCTCCTGGTGGCTGTGGTGCTGACGGTTCTGGTGGTGCTGGGTATCGGGACCCGTCGGTCGTCTGCCGGCTCGGTGCTCGGTTGGGCCGAGGAGCGTTGGCTGCGACTGGCCGCCGGTATCGGCTTGGCCACCATGGTGCTGGGGGCGGGAGTCAGCCTGGCCACTGACACGGCCTACCAAGGCCGCTACGGCGTGTTTGCTTTGGTGCCGGTGGTGCTGGCCGCCGCGGTGGGCCTCCGGCGCCTACCCGGTATCGGCCCGGTGGTGGTCCTGATGGGTCTAATCCTGCTCTCCGGGATCTCGGTGGCCCGCGAACTGAGCAGGGAGCGAACGCAGGTTGCCGCGGCCGTGGAGGAGGTCCTGGCCGGAGGCGGAGCTGACGACGTGGTGGTTTTTTGTCCCGACCAACTAGCTCCAGCCGGCTATCGAATGTTGGACGGCCGCCGCACCACCTTGTCGTACCCGCTGCTGGATGAGGGGCGTCGCGTGGACTGGGTGGACTACGCGACGCGCAATGCTGCGGCTGATCCGGAAGCTGCTGCCGCGGCGATAACGGAACGCTCTGCAGGGGCGGGCGCCGTCTGGTTGGTCTGGATGGACGGCTACGAAACCTTTGGGCGCCATTGTTCTGACCTGCGCCTTGAACTCGTCCAACGCCTAGGCCGGCCGACGAAGGTGCTTAATGCCGACGGTGACGCCTACGACGACGCGGCCAATCTCTCCCGGTTCCCGGGCCCGTCGTGATCCCAACCGGTCGGCGGGCGCTGCTCGGGGACCTCCGGAGCGTTCTCCCGGCGTGGATAACTGCCCGCCTCCTGGTAGCCGCGGCCTACGGGTTGGCCCGTCTCCTGGAGGGAGGATCGGGTTCCCGAACCGCCCGGGGTCTGACTGCCTGGGATGGCGACTGGTATATCTCAATCCTGATCCACGGCTACGACGGTGTGGCCAGGGAGGGCGCTCGCTTCTTCCCGGGCTACGTGTTGGTTGGGCGACTATTTGACGTGGTGTTGCCTGGAGGCCCGGTAACGGCACTACTCCTGGTGGCAAACGTGGCTTCGCTGGTTGCCACCGTATTGGTGTTCCGGCTGGCCCTGGCTGAGACGGCCGACCGGGCCACGGCGCTGCGAGCGGCCTGGGCGCTGTCGCTCTTCCCGTCGGCGTTCGTGTTGGTCTGGGCGTACGGCGAAGGCCTCTTCCTGGCCCTTGCCTTGGGCGTGTTGCTAGCGGCCCGAAGGGAACGCTGGTGGTGGTGTGCGGTGATGGGATTGGCCGCTGGGCTAGTGCGTCCGACTGGCGCTTTACTGGCCCTGGCTGTCGTGGCCGCAGCGTGTCGACCGACCAGCGTGGCTCCGCAGCGGGTGGTGGCGCGAGTGGCAGCAGTAGCGGGGGGTCCGGTAGGCACCCTGGCCTTTGTCTGGTGGGTGTCGGCCCGGTTCGACGAAGCGTTCCTCCCGTTGACCGTGCAACGAGAGCTCCGGGGGGATTCGAGAAATCCGTTGGCTCGACTGCTAGAAGGTTTGTCCGACCTTGGACGGTCGACCACTTGGACCGATGGTTTGCACGCCGTCGCGGCGGTGGTTGTCCTAGTGGTGCTAGTGGCCCTTTTTCGAACGTGGCCCGCCCGGTACGGGGTGTTGGCCGGCGCCTGCCTCCTGGTGGCTTTGGCCGCCGACAACCTGAACAGCCTCGAGCGTTACGTTTTCAACGGAGTCCCAGTAGTGCTGGGCGTCGCCACCTTGGCCGGCTATCGGCGTTTCGGACAGCTGGTTCCAGTGGTCTCTGGTGCGGTGATGGTGGTCCTGGCGACGGCCGCTTGGACTGGGTCCTACGTGCCATGAGCTCAGGCCCCGATCTGGGGCTGCAGCTGGCGTAGCTGGTCACCGTGTTCCAGGAGGCAACGGCGGAAAACGCGGAAACGGCCCCAAGTAGCCTTCCGGCGAACCGGTCAACTCCTCGGAGCCGCTTCCTCGTTCCGCATCCCGGGTGCCGCCCCTAGGGGCATCACCCTGATCCGGATCCCGGAGAGTCCGTCGACTCCCGTTCCCGGACCCGATTCGTCCACCGGTCCCCGGTGGGACCCTGGTCGTCCGTTCTGCCCCTCCGCCCGGCGGCGGAGCAGCCCGGTCGACCTGGCACCCGAGTCCGGTCTCACCGTGGGCCCTCTCGACGCCCGTCGGCGTCGGGACGACCTGCGGTGGCCCGGTCCCGGTCGGGGTCTCGCCCGGGCGGTTTGGCTCCTCGCCCGAAGGCTCGTCGCCGCTCCTCCCGGCCTCGACACCCTTGTGCCGGTGGCCGAACCGCTGGTCCCTCTCGGTCCCAGCGTGGTTGCGGTCCTCCCCGAACACACCTCGGGGGCTTCCCCAGGGTCTCGACCCTCCTCCTGTGACCGGAGCCTGAGCTCCTGTCCCATTCGGCTGGTCGGTTCTCCGGTTCCGGATCCCCTTGCCGTGTTCGGCGTGACAGGCAGGATGCACTCACGCGTGGCTTCCGTCAACCGGAAAGCGAGTATTCCCCAGGAGGAGGAGAGATTTCCCCACCCCGGGGATGGATGGTCCACAGGTCCGTCCACAGATCGGCCAAGAAACGGTATGGAAATGTAGTCAGCCGGGCAGGCCGACCATGCGTCCATTGTTCCGGGTCGCCGACTCGACGGCGTTCGGACCAGAAGCCCAACTCGTTTAGGTGTGCCAGTCCCCCCGCTCGATGAGGACCTGGCGAAGTACCCGCGGATGGTCCGTCATGATCCCGTCTACGCCGAGGTCCAGGAGACGGACCATCTCGCCTGGATCGTCGATAGTCCATACGTGGACCTGAAGGCCCCGGTCGTGGGCCATCCGGAGCAGGCGGCGATCCACGATAGGTATGCCGGACTGGCGGACCGGCACCTGGAGGCACAAGGCGGCCGGCCGGCCGGTCGGAAAGCCCAGACTGGCTAGCCGGAGCCGGGCGACGGCAAGCGGGCCAGCTGACGTGCACACGGTGGGTCCGAGGAGAGACCGGCAACGGGCTAGGCGCCGATCGGAGAAGGCCCCAAGGCAGACCCGGTGAAGTGCTCCGTGGTCGCGAATCAGATTGACCAGGGGTTCCACGACCCGGTCGTCCTTGGGGTCGATGTTGATTCGGGCCTCCGGGAACTCCTCGAGGAGCTCCGACAGCAGCGGGATGGGTTCCCGCCCGGCTATTCGCGCACCAGAAACCTCGCTCCACGGAAGGTCGGCAATCTGGCCAGAACGGTCGGTGACCCGGTCAAGAGTGTTGTCGTGGAAGGCGAGAACCACTCCATCCAGGGTGGCATGAACGTCCGTCTCCAGATACCGGTACCCAAGGTCCACGGCATGCCGGAAGGCGGCCAGACTGTTCTCGGGGTACTCCTCGGCTCCGCCCCGATGGGCGAAGGCCAGGGTCCCCGGATGGTCAAGGAACGGGTGGGAAGCCGGACTGCGCATCTCGGGAACGGTAATGCGGTATTCGGGTACGAGCCGAAAGCCCAACGCTCGGGGAGCAAACCACCGGGGGCGGGGAGCGGGGTGGTCGGTATCGTGGTTCCATGGCCCGTCGTACCAAGATCATCGCCACCATCGGCCCGGCGTCTGACGACGAGGCGACCCTTCGTGGCCTGATCCGGGCCGGCATGGACGTGGCCCGACTAGGGCTTGCCCATAACACGATCGACGAGGCGGCGGCCCGCATGGCCAACATTCGCCGGATCGCTGCTCTCGAGGGGCGTTACGTCGGTATTTTGGTTGACCTCCCGGGGCCCAAGGTTCGCGCTGCTTCCTTCGGCGAGGAACCGGTGGTTCTGGTCGAGGACTCCCGCGTGGAACTCCGGGTAGGAGACCACCGCAGTGACGCAACGTCGATCGAGGTCGACTACGAAGGGCTTTTGTCCGACATGGAGCCCGGCGATCGCCTCAGCTTGGGTGACGGCCGGGTGATCCTTGAGGTCCGGGACGTGTCGGAGGAGTCGCTATCGGCCCGGGTGGCCCACGGCGGTGTTCTTACCGGTAGCCCCGGCCTCCACATTCCTTCGGATCGGCTGTCGATGCGTGCTCCGACCGATGATGACCTCCGTGCCGTCGAACGCTTCGTGGAACTCGACGTTGACATGATTGCCGTTTCGTTTGTGAGGTCTGCAGAGGACCTGGCCCGTCTGCCGGTGATGCCGCACCCCGAAGGGCCCATCGTGGTGGCCAAGATTGAGACCCGTGCTGCTATCGACGACCTCCCAGCCATCATTGAGGCCTCAGGAGCGGTGATGGTGGCCCGAGGAGACCTGGGAAGCGAGTGCAGCATTGAGGAACTGCCGATCCTTCAGAAGGAGATCATCAGGCAGTGCATCGCATTGGGTCGCCCAGCCATCACGGCCACCCAGATGCTGGAGACCATGGTCAACAACCCTGAACCGACTCGGGCCGAGGTCTCCGACGTGGCCAACGCCGTCTGGGATGGATCGAGCGCGGTGATGCTCTCGGGTGAGACAGCCATTGGGGTCAATCCGGTGAACGTCGTGTCCACGATGTCGCGGATCGCTGAACGGGCCGACGAGGCCTTCGACCATCGTGGGTGGATGTCTGAGCTCTCGGAGCTCCGCATGACCGACACTGGCGACCCGGACACTGCCATTACCGATGCCATGACCCAGGCCACGGCTCGAGCCGTCGATGAGCTAGGCATCTCGACAATCTTGTGTATCTCGGGTAGTGGCTTCACGGTCCGGTCGATGGCCCGGTTCCGTCCGTCGGCCCGCATCATCGGCCTTAGCTCCAACGAGCGCACTGTTCGGCAACTGACCCTCAGCTGGGGCACGGAGGCCCTTCACCTGCCCGAGCAGGGAGACCTCCAGCGACGGGTAGCTGCCGCCCTTGAGGTGGCCCGCGACCGAGGTGCGGTGCAGCCCGGCGAGCTAGTAGGAGTCCTGGCCGGTACCGACGTCCGGTCGCGATCCACAAACGTGCTTCGAGTGGAGCGGGTCCCCGAAGCGTGACGGTCGACGCCTGTCAGGCGTCGGAACAGCGCGGGTTCAGATCGGCGGGGATCTCCACCGGCTGTCCAAACAGGGAGCACGAGCAGTCGGCGACACAGTCGGTCAGACCGGACCGCTGGCCCCATAACCCGACAGAGAGAGTCGCAAGCAGCACCACGACCACGGTCCGTAGCATTAGCCGGCGGATGACTCGGGCAGCCAGGACGAGCAGGATCACCGAGACGGCGACGGCCACCACAGCCACCGATCGGAGGAACTGTGGGTCGGCCCAGGACGGCAGTTGGACGAACTCGGGCAGGTCAAACAGCTCGGTGAGGTCGTCGGGCACCGGTAGAGGGTACCGGTCGGGTCGACGCCGATCGGGCAGGGGTAGCCTCGCCAACTATGAGCCCTGAGCAGCCCATCGGCCTCTCGTCGCAGGGTCCACCGGAGACTGTTCTTGGCCCGGAGCCCGACGATGCCGACCTCCGCTTAGCGGCCGCGCTGGCCGCCCCACCCGAGAAGCGCCGGGGACTGGTCGCTGCCGTGGTGGCCT
>ENA-UPTF01002331-UPTF01002331.1-marine-metagenome-genome-assembly--contig:-NODE-2331-length-11068-cov-3.955054_pt1 | contig 11068 bp, 11 predicted proteins | sample MGYA00238166_ERZ767019 | MGnify/ENA primary metagenome ERZ767019 (study PRJEB28930, sample SAMN06266391) | marine metagenome | isolation source: Sea water from 250 m depth | place: Atlantic Ocean... | reverse complement strand
GGTTTTAATTTAATAAAAGTTGGATCTTTAAAAAAAATGGTTAGACCTCCAAAAATTAAAACTAAAAAAGAAGTTATTAAAAGAGGCGTGGAAACTTTTTTTAAATGTAAGTAGCTAACTACCAATGCAATTAAAGTTGTTATTACAAATATTTTAGTGGCAACAATTATTCCATATTTTGCATTTGCTATAAAAAACAATATTAAAGGAATAACTTCAATAAGTGATTTTATTATTGATTTTTTTTCTTCCATTATATTTTATTTTTCTAAACCCATAAGGCTTTTAGCAAACTCCTGTGCTTCAAAAGATTGTAAATCTTCAATTTTTTCTCCAATACCAATAGCATGAACAGGCAAACCAAATTTCTCAGCAAGAGATAACAATATACCACCTTTAGCACTCCCATCTAATTTCGTAACAATAAGCCCTGAGATTTCTGCCATTTCTTTAAAAATCTCAACTTGACTTAATGCATTTTGACCAGTTGTAGCATCCAGTGTTAATAAACAGTGATGTGGACTTTCAGGATCTAATTTTCTAATTACTCTAATAATTTTTGCTAATTCTTCCATTAATTCTGTTCTATTTTGGACTCTTCCAGCAGTATCAATAAATAAAATATCTATATTTTTTGATTTAGCTTTTTCTAGCGCTTCATAAGCAAGACCAGCTGCATCACATCCTTGGCTACCTTTTACAAAATCTGTATTTGATCTTTCGGCCCATATTTGCAATTGTTCTACCGCTGCCGCACGAAACGTATCACATGCTGCAATCATTATTTTTTTTCCTTCATTTGAATATTGGTGTGCAAGTTTACCAATTGTTGTGGTTTTTCCAGTACCGTTTACTCCAACAACAAGAACAACAATAGGTTTTTGAACAGCATCAAGGACTAATGGTATCGCTACTTCTTCTAGAGTTTCTTCAATTTTTTTTGCTAAAAAACCTCTAACTTCTTCTGGTTTTACATTTTTATCAAATTTTTCATTAGCTAATTCGGCAGTTAATTTTTCAGCAGCCGTAGGTCCTAGATCAGCCATTATTAATAATTCTTCTAAATCATTTAAAGTTTGAATATCCAGCTTTTTATTAACAAATATTTTTTTTACACCATCAGAGATTTTTTCAGATGATTTAAATAAACCAGTTTTTAATTTTTGAAACCAACTTTTCTTTTTTTCTGGATCTTTTTCAACTTTTGGTACATCTTTTATTTTTTCTTTTTTTTTAAATAGGCCAAAAAAACTTCTTTTCTTTTTAATAGGTTCTTGAGCTAATTCTTCGGTTTTTTCTTCTTCTTTAGGAATATCCGGTTCCAGTTCTTTTTTATTAGTTTCTATTTTTTTAACTTTTTTTTCTTGTCTTGTTTTTTCAATAGATTCTAAATCTTTTGTAGGAATTTTTTTTTTTATCTTGCTTAGAAGACTATCTTTGATTCTAGTTAACCAACCCATTACATTACCTGGGAAATTAATTTTCCATTAATAATCTTTTTTCCTCTGACTTCAATAATTTCACCAATTTTATGTTTGCTTAAAATTTTTATAGGAACAAAGTTTTCTGAATGCCCTTCTGTTTCACTTTCAAAAAGAACTTTATGCTTTTTATTAACTTGTTCTTTTAGAAATTTTTGCATTATTTTATTTCCTTCCAATCTTAAAATTTTTGCCCTTTCTTTTATAATTTTGTTTGGAATTTGTGGCATTTTTGAAGCTGGAGTATTAGGTCTGTTTGAGTATGGAAAAATATGAAGATAAGTTAAATCACATTCATTCAATATTTTTTTACTATTAAGAAACATTTCATTAGTTTCAGTAGGGAAGCCAGCAATGATATCTGCTCCAAAAACAATATTGCTTCTAAACTTCTTTAAATTGTTACATAAATTTATTACATCTTCACGTGAGTGCCTTCTTTTCATTCGTTTAAGAATAGTATTGTCTCCAGATTGTATGCTTAAATGTAAATGAGGCATAAGTCTTTCTTCATGATTAATTATATCTATTAGATTTTTATCAATTTCTATAGCATCTAAAGATGACAATCTTAACCTTTCTAAATTTTTCACTTTTTTCAATATTTCTTTAACTAATTTTCCTAAATTTGGTTTGTCATAAAGATCATTGCCATATGATGTAAGATCTACTCCTGTTAAAACGATTTCTTTAAATCCTTTATTTAAAAGTATTTTTATTTGTTTACAAATTTTTGCTATAGGCACACTTCTACTATTTCCTCTTCCAAAAGGAATAATGCAAAAAGTACATCTATGATCACAACCAGTTTGAATTTGAATGAAGGCTCTTGCTTTTTTATCAAAACCTTGGATAAAATGATTTGCTGTTTCTCTAACTGTCATAATATCATTTACGACGATATTATTATTAGAATTGTTATTTAGTAAATTTAGATATTTTTCAAATTTAAATTTTTCTTCATTTCCTAATATTAAATCTACTTCATCCATTTTTTTATAATTTGTAGGATTAATTTGCGCTGAACATCCAGTTACAATAATTTTTGCATTAGGATTTTCTCTTTTTATTTTCCTTATTTTTTTTTTCGCTTGTTTTTCCGCTTCTTTTGTGACTGCACAAGTATTTATAAAAAAAATATTCCTAAATTTTTTTAAATTAATTTTTTCTTTTATTACCTGTGAATCAAAGCTATTAAGTCTGCATCCAAAAGTTATAACATTTTCATTTTTCATATTAGTTAAAAATAATTATTTAAAATTCCTTTTTTTACAGTTTTTATTGGGCCTGTCATAACAATATGTCCATTTTTTTTATACTCTATTTTTAGCTTTCCACCATCCATATGGATATAACATATTCTTTTATTAATTAATTTATTTTTTATTGCCGCAACAGCCGTAGCTGATGCACCAGTTCCACATGCTTTTGTTATACCTGCGCCTCTTTCCCAAACTCTAAGTTCAATTTTGTTATTTTTTAAAATTTTAGCAAAATTAACATTAATTCGTTCAGGAAATAAAGGATTCTTTTCAATTTTTGGACCTACTTTTTTTAAGTTTATTTTTTTTAAATTTTGCATAAAAAAAATAATATGAGGATTACCAACATTAACTAAAGCAGGTTTAATATAACTATCTACATTAAAATTTATTTTATTAATATTTATTTTTCTTTTTAAAGGTATTTGTTTCCATTTAAAATAAGCTTTGCCAATATCAACAGATACTTGGTTGTTTTTGGTTAAAAAAGCATTTACTAAAGTTGATTCAGTTTCTAGGGCAATTTTTTTTCTTTTAAACTCTTTCATCAGTAAAAAAGCCACACATCTTGTAGCGTTACCGCATGCTTTCGTTATACTTCCATCAGAATTATAAAATTTTATAAATGCCGACGTTTTTTTCTTCTTCGGTTTTTCTATTATTACAAGTTGATCACAACCTAATCCTTTTTTTCTATTCGAAATTTTTCGTATATTTTTTTTGTTTAAAAAAATTTTTTTTGCTCTTGCATCAATGATTATAAAATCATTTTTTAATCCATGCATTTTTGTATAGTTAATAATCATTTTTTTTATTTATGAATTTTTTTTTTATTTAACATATATAATCTATAATTAAGTAAAAAAATATGTTTAAAAATTTATCTGAAAGACTAACAGGGATCTTTGATAAGTTAAAATCAAGAGGATCTCTAACAGAAACCGATGTAGATCTAGCATTAAGGGAAGTAAGAGTTGCGCTTCTAGAGGCAGACGTATCTTTAGAAGTTGTAAAAGAATTTCTAGAAAAAGCCAAGAAAAAAGCTATTGGATCAAAGATTGTGAAAAGCATATCCCCTAGCCAGATGGTTATAAAAATTGTTAATGATACTCTTAAAGAAATACTTGGCAATAAAGAAGAACCTATAAATTTAAAAGTAACGCCCCCTGTAATAATATTAATGGTTGGTTTGCAAGGATCAGGAAAAACAACTACAAGTGCCAAAATTGCTAAAAAATTAAAAGATAAAGATAAGAAAAAAGTTTTAATGTCTTCTTTGGATGTTCAAAGACCAGCTGCTCAGGAACAGTTAGCTACATTAGGAAAACAAGTAGATGTCTCTACAGTTGAAATCATTAAAGGAGAAAAACCAGTTAAAATTGCTGATAGATCACTGGAACAAGCAAAAAAAGAAGGTTTTGATGTTTTAATTTTAGATACTGCCGGAAGGCTTCAGATTGATGATGAACTTATGACTGAAGTAGAAGATGTAAGTAAAGCTGTAAATCCTAGTGAAATTTTACTTGTATCAGACGCAATGATAGGCCAAGAATCTGTTAATGTTGCGAAAGAATTTAATAATAAATTAAAATTAACCGGAATAATCCTTACAAGATTAGATGGAGATGCTAGAGGAGGCGCTGCTTTATCCATGCGTTCTGTTACTGGGTGTCCTATTAAGTTAATTGGTATAGGTGAAAAAATGGAAGCGATAGAAGTTTTTCACCCTGATAGAATTGCAAATAGAATTCTTGGAATGGGCGATGTAGTTTCTTTAGTAGAAGAAGCTTCTGAAACAATAAAAAAAGAAGATGCTGAAAAGTTAGATAAAAAAATAAAAGACGGCCAATTTAGTTTAGATGATTTGTCTAAACAATTAGGACAAATGAAAAAACTTGGAGGAATAAAAGGAATTCTTTCCAAACTTCCAGGCGCTAGCAAAATCCAGGATCAAATGAACAAATCCAACATTGATGATAAAGTTATTTTAAAACAACAAGCAATTATTTCTTCAATGACAGTTGAGGAAAAAAATAATCATAAAATTATACATGCATCAAGAAAAAAAAGAATTGCATCAGGTTCTGGCACATCAGTTCAAGAGGTGAATAAATTGTTAAAGCAATACCATACAATGTTAAAGATGATGAAAAAATATGGAAATATGGATAAAAAAACTTTAATGAGACAGGGTTTTGGTAATATGCTACCTCCGGGATTGCAATAAAGAAAAAACATTATATATTACATTAAAAATTTAATTTAAAAATATATGAGCACAAGAATACGTTTAGCTAGAGCCGGATCAAAAAACAGACCTTTTTTTAGAATAGTAGTTTCTGATAAAAGAAGCCCACGTGATGGAAAATTTATTGAAAAATTAGGCACTTATAATCCTTTACTGCCAAAAGAAGATGAAAATAGAGTTTTATTCGATGAAGAAAGAGTAAAATATTGGTTATCTAAGGGAGCAACACCTTCTTATAAGATGGCAATTTTTTTAAGCAAATCAAATTTGGTAGAAAAACCCCCAATTCCTGAACAAACAAAAAAGCATCTGCCAAAAGTAAAAAAGAAAGAGGGTGAAGATAAGAAAGATACGGCACCTAAAGCAGAGGCAAAGCCAGAGGAAAAACCTCAAGAACAAGCAAAGCCAGAGGAAAAACCTAAAGAAGAAGCCCCTAAAGCAGAGGCAAAGCCAGAGGAAAAACCTAAAGAAGAAGCCATTAAAGATGAGGCAAAACCTCAAGAAGAACCTAAATCTGAGAATAATTCAGATAAAAAAGATTAAAAAAAAATTCTTTTATATAGAGAATTATTTGATACAAGGGTTATATTAAAAAATTATTAGTATGAAAATTAGAAAGTTTTACCATGAAAAAAATAAAAGCAAATTGGAAAGCACACGTCTTAACATTATTTCCAGAAATGTTTCCAGGTCCATTGGGACATTCTATTATTGGTAAAGCACTTGAAGAGCAAGTTTGGTCATTAAAATTAATTAATCTTCAAAAATTTTCAAGAAAAGGCCCAAAATATGTTGATGATAAACCATATGGAGGTGGTTCAGGAATGATTATAAAAAGTGAGATAATTCATAAAGCTTTAAAAGAAACAACTAAAAAAATAAAAAATAATTATTCTCTAGTTTTTTTAACACCTAAGGGAAAAAAACTTAATCAAGAAAAAATTAAAAAGTTTGTAAAGAAAGATAATTTAATTTTAGTTTGTGGAAAATATGAAGGTATAGATCAAAGAGTTATAGATACATGGAAAATGGAAGAAATAAGTTTAGGAGATTATATCTTATCAGGTGGTGAAATAGCCGCTATGAGCTTAATAGACTCCTGTGTTCGTTTATTACCAAATGTTTTGGGCTCATCAAAATCTTTAGAAAGTGAAACATTTGAAAACAATCTTCTTGAGTATCCGCAATACACAAAACCAAGAAAATGGCTAGGAAAAAAAGTTCCTGAAGTTTTATTATCAGGAGACCATAAAAAAATAAGTGAGTGGAAAAAAAATGAATCAATTAAAATAACAAAAATAAAAAGACCTGATTTATTTAGGAAGGTTATTAAAAAATGAAAAATTTAGAAGCATTTGAAAAAAAATACTTAGAAAAAATTAAGGAAACAAAAAAAATTCCAGATTTTAATTCTGGAGATACATTAATTGTATATGTAAAAGTAAAAGAAAAAAAAAGAGAAAGAGACCAAGCTTTTGAAGGGATTTGTATATCAAAAAAAAATGCCGGTATAAACTCTTCATTTACTGTCAGAAAGATTTCTTATGGAGAAGGAGTTGAAAGAGTTTTTCCTTTATATTCGCCAAATATATCTAAAATTGAATTGAAAACAAAAGGAAATGTCAGAAGGGCTAAACTATACTATTTAAGAAAATTAGCGGGTAGAAAAGCAAGAATAACAGAAGATAGAGATAAATTGAAAGATATTAAAATTAAAGATAAAGAAAAAACAATAGATAAAAAATCAGCAGATGATAAAAAAAAAACAAAGAAATTAGAAGAAAAATCTTCAGTTAAACAAGAAACTAGCAATAATAATAAAAATAAAGAAGATTAATAAATAATCACTAACTATTTAGTATGAGTGAAAATAAATCGCCTAAAACTTTATTTGATAAAATTTGGAAGAATCATGTAATTGATAATATAGATGAGAGCAATTCTTTATTATATATAGATTTACATTTAGTTCATGAGGTAACAAGTCCCCAAGCTTTTGAAGGATTAAGATTATCTAAAAGAAATGTAAGACAACCTGATAAAACTTTTGCTGTTCCAGATCATAATGTTCCAACTGTTAATAGAGATAAAATAGAAGATGAATTATCAAAAAAACAACTTAAAGCATTGGAAAAGAATACAAAAGATTTTGGTGTATCATATTTTCCAATCGATGATATTAGACAAGGCATAGTACACATTATTGGTCCTGAACAAGGATTAACACAGCCTGGAATGACAATAGTTTGTGGTGATAGCCATACATCAACTCATGGTGCATTTGGAGCTTTAGCATTTGGAATAGGAACTTCAGAAGTAGAACATGTTCTTGCTACTCAAACATTACTACAAAAACCAGCAAAAAATATGAGAATAAATTTAAACGGAAAAACTCAAAAAGGAGTAACAGCTAAAGATTTAATACTTGGTTTAATCGGAAAAATTGGAACAGCCGGGGGCACAGGACATGTTATTGAATATGCGGGAAGTGCAATCAAAAATTTATCTATGGAAGGACGTATGACAATATGTAATATGTCTATAGAAGCTGGTGCAAGAGCAGGTCTTATAGCGCCGGATGAAACAACTTTTAATTATATAAAAGGAAGAAATTTTGCTCCTAAAGAAGATTGGGATCAGGCTTTAAAATTTTGGAAAAGTTTACCAAGTGATGAAACAGCAAAGTATGATAATGAGGAAATTTTAGAAGTTAACAAACTTGAACCACAAGTAACTTGGGGAACATCACCTCAAGATGTTTGTTCAATAAAAGGTCAGGTACCAAATCCTGAAAATGAAAAAGATCTAAATAAAAGACAATCTATTATTAATTCATTAGAATACATGGGATTAAAACCAGGCACAAAGCTAGAAGATATAAAATTAGACCAAGTATTTATAGGATCATGCACAAATTCAAGAATAGAAGATTTAAGGGAAGCTGCAAATATAGTTAAAGGAAAAAGTGTAAAGACTAAAGCAATGGTAGTTCCGGGCTCTGGTTTAGTAAGACAACAAGCAGAGGAAGAAGGTTTAGATAAAATTTTTAAAGAAGCTGGTTTTGAGTGGAGAGAATCAGGATGTTCCATGTGTTTAGCAATGAATGCTGATAAATTAAAACCTGGGGAACGTTGTGCCTCAACATCAAATAGAAATTTTGAAGGAAGACAAGGTAAAGGTGGCAGAACCCATCTTGTTAGTCCAATAATGGCTGCGGCAGCGGCGATTTCAGGTCGTTTAACAGACGTCAGAGAATTTATTTAGTTTAATAATGGAAAAATTTAAAAAAATAGTAGGCATTGCAGCGCCTTTTACAAGAATAAATGTTGATACGGATTTAATCATTCCTGCAGAAAGTTTGAAAACAATAAGCAGAAAAGGTTTAGGAAAAGATTTATTTTCATATATAAGATTTAATGAAAATGGTAGTCAAAATAATAAATTTATTTTAAATCAACCTAACTATAAAAACTCAAAAATTTTAGTTACAGGAAAAAATTTTGGTTGCGGTTCATCAAGAGAGCATGCTGTATGGGCATTGAAAGATTTTGGAATTAAATGTTTAATAGGAACAGAGTTTGCGGATATTTTTTATAATAATTGTTTTAAAAATGGAGTTTTAGCTATTATTTTAGATTCAAAAAAAGTTGAAAAGATTATAAAGATTGTTTCTTCTTCAAAAAATTCTGAATTAGAAATCGATTTGGAAAGTCAAACTGTTAAAACTAAACAAAATGAAATTATAAATTTTGATATTCTACCATATTTGAAAAGAAATTTATTAGAAGGTGTTGATGATATATCGAAAACATTAGAAAAGAAAAAATTAATTGATGAATATGAATTTGATATGAAAAAAAAATATCCTTGGTTAGAAAAAAAAAATGGATAAAAAAAAAATTTTAATTTTACCTGGAGATGGCGTTGGACCAGAAGCTATAAATGAAGTAAAAAAAATAATAGATTTTTTTAACAAGAAAAAAATACTTGATATAGAAATAGAAGAGGAACTTGTCGGGGGAGCGTGTATAGATGCTTTTAAGTTACCTATTAAGGACGAGACTATTGAAAAAGCAAGAAAGTCTGATGCTGTTCTTTTAGGTGCAGTAGGAGGCCCGAAGTGGGACAATTTACCGTTTGATCAAAGACCTGAACAAGGGTTATTAAGACTTAGAAGCGATTTACAATTATTTGCTAATTTAAGACCAGCTATATCTTTTGATCCTCTTGTACATGCATCGAGTTTGAAGTCTGAAATTATAAAAGGATTAGATATATTAATTGTAAGAGAATTAACAGGAGGCGTTTATTTTGGAGAACCAAGAGGCATTATAGATCTAGGTAATGGAAAAAGGAAAGGTTTAAATACTCAAGTATATACAACAGATGAAATTATTAGAGTAGCTAGAGTTGCTTTCGAATTAGCAAAAAAAAGAAAAAAAATTTTAGTATCTGTTGAAAAATCAAATGTTATGGAAAGTGGTAAATTATGGAGAGAAGAAGTAGAAAAATTAGGAAAAAAAGAATATCCTGAAGTAGATTTAAAACATATGTATGCAGATAATTGTGCAATGCAACTTATTCGAAATCCAAAACAATTTGATATTATTTTAACTGATAACTTATTTGGAGATTTATTATCTGACGCTGCAGCAATGTTAACAGGTTCTTTAGGCATGTTGCCATCTGCATCTCTAGGTGAAATTAATAATGGAAATTATTTATCAGGCCTATATGAACCAGTTCATGGAAGTGCCCCTGATATAGCTGGAAAAAATATAGCAAATCCAATTGCTACAATATTAAGTTTTTCTATGATGATTTTTTATTCTTTTAATAATAAAAAAATATCTCAAATTATAGATAATTCTGTTAAGAAGGTTTTAGATGGAGGCTTTAGAACTGAAGATATAATGGACGAAAAATCAAAAAAAGTTGGAACTAAAGATATGGGTGACTTAATTATTAAGGAGATGAAAAAAAATTTTTAAAAATGGGTATTAAAGTTTCTATATTAGGTGCAACTGGGAATGTAGGAAGAGAATTTCTATCAATTATAGAAGAAAGAAAGTTTCCAGTAGAAGAATTATTTTTGCTTGCTTCTCATAAATCAGAAGGAAAAAAAATATTATTTGGAAAAAAAGAAATAAAAGTTTTAGATTTAAATAAATTTGATTTTAAAAAATGTGAATTAGTATTTTCTTCAGCTGGTTCAAAAGTTGCATCAGAATTTGGACCAAAGGCTGCAAATTCAGGATGCTTTGTTATTGATAATTCATCATATTTTAGAATGGATCCTGATGTACCACTAGTAGTTCCAGAAGTTAATAGTCAGGATCTTAAAATAATAAAGAAAAAAATTATAGCAAATCCAAATTGTTCAACTATTCAAATGGTTATGATTTTAAAACCATTACATGATTTATTTAAAATAAAAAGAGTTGTAATTTCTACCTATCAATCTACATCTGGTGCTGGAAGACAACAAATGGATGAATTATTTCAACAAACAAAAGATATATTTGCAAATAATCAAATCCAAAAAAAATTTTTCACAAAACAAATAGCTTTTAATGTAATTCCACATATAGACAGTTTCTTAGAAGATGGACAAACAAAGGAAGAATGGAAAATGCAAGTTGAAACACAAAAAATTTTAGACAAAAATATTCAAGTTTCTTCTACATGTGTTAGAGTCCCAGTCTTTGTTGGACATGGTGAATCCGTAAATATCGAATTTGAAAAAGAAGTTTCAGAAGATAAATTAAGAGAAACATTAAAAAAGAGCCCAGGTGTTTCTGTTATTGATTATAGACAAGATGAAGGATACGTAACTCCTGAAGAATGTGCAGGAGAAGACAAGGTTTTTGTTAGCAGAATAAGAAAGGATAATACATTAAAAAATGGTATATCATTATGGATAGTAGCAGATAATTTAAGAAAAGGAGCTGCATTAAACGCAATACAAATAGGTGAAGAATTAATTAAGAAGAAAGTTTTAAGTAAATGAAAAATAAAACAAATTCAGGAAATTTTTTTGAAGATTTTTTTGTTGGTCAAGAATTAAAACATTCTAC
>ENA-UPTF01002330-UPTF01002330.1-marine-metagenome-genome-assembly--contig:-NODE-2330-length-11076-cov-2.525139_pt1 | contig 11076 bp, 7 predicted proteins | sample MGYA00238166_ERZ767019 | MGnify/ENA primary metagenome ERZ767019 (study PRJEB28930, sample SAMN06266391) | marine metagenome | isolation source: Sea water from 250 m depth | place: Atlantic Ocean | study... | reverse complement strand
AACCGCTTCTCTTTTTCGGATATTGAATTCGAAAGGTCATGAAGAATTGGACGGAATGGCGATCCTGAAGCTCTATGACCAAAACGACACGATCTAGGGTCTCATCATGGATGATTTACCAATCATTGATGCCCATCATCACTTTTGGGATTTACCGCTAAACAACAAACATAGGAAAGACCAATGAGTGTGCATGTTCTGTATCTTGTAAAATACGAAAATGACCAGAAAGCCGCGATGCGGGACACCCCGGCGATGCGGGATCGGGCGGAGATACACCGCAAGGCAATTGCCGATTTCGGCGGCAAACCAATCGCGCAATTCGGCTCATATGGCGAATATGACATGGTTTATATCTATGAGATGCCGGACGAAAAAGCATTGGCGGCCAACCTCCATCTGACCGACACCTACGGTCTAGCAAAATACAGCAAGGCAATCCCTTTGATGAGTAGCGAAGATTTTGTTGAATCTCTGCGTCTGGCAAGTGAGACACCAACCAAGTACACGCCTGCCACGACCTAAGAGTGATTGGACAGGATTCTTCAGAACGGGTACAGCCAGAGCTACATCCCGTCGGCAGTGTCGGGACCGACAACCGCGCTTTGCGCAAAAGCCGGTTAATAACATTGGCGGAGATGGCTAAAATACTTGACCGTGTAGTCTGGTACCAGTCATGGGCGCCGTGGGAGTACGACCACGATGCTCTTGGATAGTCGATCATGCCAGGCTCGATTTTGTGGGTCGAGGGCAACCCAGAAAAACCCAAGTCCCAGTGCCAGCCAGGACAACAGTGCACCCGCAAAACGGACAACTGCAGTTGACCATGCCAGGTTTTGACCGTCGATGCGACGCAGTTGAAGTCGCCAGGCCCGCATACCGAGTGTCTGTCCGCCGTGCGTCCAGAACCAGCCGAAAAAAAGAAAACAGACCAAAATCAGGTAAATCTGAATTAGAGTCTGTACCCAGGCAGAACCATCTGCTGCCGACTGAAAAAAGGGCAGTGGAATAGCAGCAACAATCATAACGCCTGCAAGCAGGAATCCGTCGTACAGCATGGCACCAAGACGCCTGAGCAGACCGGCGTGACGTCTGCAATCAGAATTCACAGGTTGCTCACAGGCTTATACACAAGTTTCCCACAGGTAGAACAGGCTTGAGTGGCGCCCCCGGCAAGATTCGAACTTGCGACCTATCGCTTCTTACCACTGCAATTTTCATTGCCAGTCACTCACTGTTTGTGGTCTGGACTTTATCTTCACCGCTAGGCCAAAGGCCCTTAGGTGCTGCCCGTTAAGTCTCTACACCTTCCCACTCAGTGTGGGCTTGGCTCGGTATTGCCACCACCCGAAGTGCTGAGGGTTCACCGAGTTTGAGCAGATTCACACAGGGCGTTTCCGACCCTGGTGCCCAGGATCGACTCAGGAGGCGATTGCTCTATCCTAGCTGAGCTACGGGGGCGAATTGTCACCAAATTATACCAAGCCTCTGGAATTTGATCATGCGAATGAGCCTGGGCAAGATAGCTTTGAAGGTGGAACGAATTATAGGGGTATCCCGATCCATACCGGGATACCCCCAATTCGAAGAAACATTACCGAGAGTTCAAGATTCCTGTTCGTCGGGAAGAACTAAATTGAGAACTACCGCAATCACGGCTGCTGGTAATAGGCCAGAGGTCATCAACATTGGCAAAGTGGTCCCTCCGATGTGTTGCAGAGACTCCGGTACCATTTTTAGCCCCAGGCCAATAGATACTGAAATTGCCATGATAAACATGCTGCGTCTATTCCAGTTAACTGCACTGAGCATATTAATACCAGCGCTGATAACCATGCCAAACATCAGAATTACACCGCCACCCAGGACCGAGATCGGCATTGAAGAAACGACCGCGCCTACCTTTGGAACCAATCCGCAGATAATGAGAAAAATCGCCCCGATGGTAACGACAGATCGACTCATCACGCCGGTTAATGAGACCAGGCCGACGTTCTGACTGAAAGACGTGTTAGGCAGGCCACCGAATACGCCAGCAACGGCTGTGCCTAGGCCATCCGCAACCGTTCCTCCGCTTAGTTCCTTGTCTGTTGCTTCTCGTCCCGCGCCACCTTTGGTAATACCGGAAATATCTCCAACGGTTTCGATGGCGCTGATAATGCACATCAAGCACATGGCAAGAATGGCAGTAATGTTGAATTCGAAACCATAACTCAGTGGTTGAGGTAGGGCGAACCAAGCAGCATTGGCGATCCCGGAGAAATTTACTGATCCCATGGGGATGCTGACAACGTATCCAACGATCAGGCCAACCAGGATGGCGGCACTCGAGAGAATGCCCTTGCTATAGAACTTCACACCCAGAGCCACAAGCATAACAATCAAGGCTTGGATCCAATGGCTAGCTGAACCCCAATCGGGTTTACCCTTGTTGAAGTCTCCCGCACCCCCCGCAGCATATTCAATACCAACAGGAATCAGCATCAAGCCGATGATCACAATCACCAGACCTGTGACCAGAGGCGGAAACCAATGTCGAATACGGCCGATAACTGCACCCAGGAGTGCATGAAAAATACCAGCAACAATGATGCTGCCGAACAGTACACTCATACTGGCGGTTTTAACGATAGTAATCATGACTGGAACAAAGGCGAAGCTGGTGCCCTGCATTACCGGTAGTCGTGCACCCACTGGACCAAATCCGATGGTTTGAAACAGCGTCGCGATGCCTGCAAAGAGCATGGACATCTGGATCAGAAAGACTGCATCGGAACTTCCAAACGCAAAACCAGCCGCACCACCTATAATGATCGCCGGGGTGAAGTTGCTGACGAACATTGCCAGCACGTGCTGAAGTCCAAGTGGAATTGCCTCTGACATAGCAGGTGTGTAGTCAGGGTTTGTGTTGACAGAATCAGTCATAGTGCAATCTCCTCTTACGGTTGAGATCTGTATGATTTCCTAGAGGGCTCTAGGCACAGAAAGTCTAGGACTAATACTGACCTATCACAATCAAATTTCGCTCTCAACAGAGCAGAAGTTAAAAGCGCGCAACGTTCTGAAGCCACTCACTGAGGTGGTAGATGGGATTCGAAATGACGCAGTACAACATTGAAAGAGATAGAGATTCGAACACCCTGGGCCAGCCAGTGTGTCGTTGTTATTGAATCGGCCACGAGTTAGGTACACTTTGGTTCAGCATCAAACTTGAAACTGTCAATGAGCACCTGGTATTGCAGGTTCTTTTTGGCTAGAGGTAAGTACTATGGCAGATACTCTGCCTGAGCAGGCGCAGGTCGTAATTGTCGGTGGCGGGGCAGTAGGCTGCTCCATCGCCTATCACCTGACCAAGATCGGAATCACTGATGTACTTTTGCTCGAGCGAAAACAGCTGACGTGCGGGACCACGTGGCATGCCGCAGGTTTGGTCGGTCAACTTCGAGCAACTGCAAACATGACAAAAATCGCCCAGTACACCGCGGAACTTTTCCTCGAGTTGGAGGAAGAAACGGGCCAGGCCACGGGAATGAAACAGAATGGTTCGATTTCTGTCGCCACTGATGTTGAACGGTTAGAAGAACTGCAGCGGGGCGCATCGATGGCGCGCGTATTCGGACTCGAGGTCGAAGAAGTCTCCGCCGAGTGGATTGCGCAAAAGTATCCCGTCATGCACACCGATGATATCGTCGGGGGCGTTTTTCTGCCTCGTGATGGACAGACCAACCCCATCGATGTCACCCAGGCAATGGCCAAGGGTGCACGTAACGGCGGCGCAACGATTCTAGAAAATACCCCCGTTACCGGAGCGACGATTAATAATGGTCGAGTCAGTGCCGTACAGACGGCCTCTGGAGAGATCGCCTGTGAGTACTTGGTGATTGCCGGTGGAATGTGGTCACGTGATTTCGGCCGGCAGATCGGTGTCAATATTCCTCTACACGCGGCTGAGCACTTTTATATTGTGACCGAACCGATCGATGATCTGCCCAGTGAACTGCCGGTACTGCGTGAGCCATCGGCCTGCTTTTATGCCAAGGAAGACGCCGGTAAGTTGCTCGTGGGTGCGTTCGAACCCGAAGCCAAGCCCTGGGGTGGTGCCGGTATCCCACCCGATTTTAGTTTCGATGCATTGCCCGATGACTTCGATCACTTTGAACCGATGCTCGAACAAGCGATGCACCGCATACCAGTACTTAAAACAGCGGGGATTCAGACATTTTTCAATGGTCCGGAGAGTTTTACACCGGATAATCGTTACTATCTGGGTGAGGCGCCCGAAGTTCGGGGCGTGTTTGTAGCCACAGGATTTAACTCAACCGGTATTCAGTCATCCGGTGGTGCCGGCAAGGTCTTGGCAGAATGGATCAGGGACGGACATTCTTCACTCGACCTGTGGGACGTGGATATCCGGAGAACCCTGTCATTTCAGTCCAACATGCGTTATCTGCACGATCGGACAACCGAATCCCTTGGCCTGTTGTACGCGATGCACTGGCCATTTCGGCAACCCGAGACCGCACGCGCTATCCGGCGTACACCGCTGCATGAGCATCTGGCTAAAGCGAATGCTTGTTTCGGGGAAGCTGGCGGCTGGGAGCGGCCCAACTGGTTTGCGCCTGAGGGAGTGACACCGGAATACGATCATACCTATGGAAAACCAGTTTGGCTGACTTACTCTGGAAATGAGCACCGGGCTGTTCGACAAAATGTCGGTTTGTTGGATATCTCTACGTTCTCCAAGTTTCTCCTTCAAGGGAGAGATGCTGAAAGCGTTATCAATTACATATCTACAAACAACATGGCCGTTGCGCCTGGACGAATTGTCTATACCCAATGGTTAAATGAACAGGGTGGGATATCAGCCGACCTAACCGTGACACGATTAGCTGAAGATACATATCTTGTGATGACGGCATTCTCCAGCCATACCCGGGACTATAATTGGTTGCAGCGACATATTCCGGCAGATGCCCATGCGATGCTGACTGATGTCACATCTGCCTATGCAGGGATCAACGTCCAGGGCCCGAAGTCACGGGCGCTGCTTCAGCAAGTGAGTCCGGCTGATTTTTCGAATAGCGCATTTCCTTTTGGAACGTCGAAGGAAATTCAATTGGGATACGCGACTATTCGGGCGTCGCGTATCTCTTATGTTGGGGAACTGGGCTGGGAGTTGCTGATTCCGAGTGATATGGCTGCACATGTCTACGAGACGTTGGTTGAGGCCGGCCAGGATTTGGAACTTACCAACGTCGGCATGCATGCGATGAATTCTCTTCGTATCGAAAAGGCCTACCGCCACTGGGGCCATGATATCGCTGATGAGGATACACCCATAGAGGCCGGACTAGAATTTTCAATACGCTTTGACAAGCCAGGCGGATTTATTGGCCGTGAAGCTTTGCTAAAACAAAAAGAGAGTGGCCTTGTTGCAAAACGTATGGTGCAGTTCTTGATGGAAGATCCTGAGGTGATGCTGTATCACAACGAGCCCATCATCCGTGACGGTACAATCTGCGGCTACATTACCAGTGGCATGTACGGACATACGCTTGGGGGGAGTGTGGGTATGGGCTACCTCAACAATCCATTAGAGCGAGGTGGAGTCGACTCTGAATTTGTGAACAGCGGCAGCTATGAGATTGAAGTGGCGTGTAAGCGGTACCCTGCTCAAGCATCACTGGAGCCGCTATACGACCCCGGTAACGAGCGCATCAAGTTATAGCGTCACCGACTCGTCGGAAGCGGAGAAAGCTTCCATGAAGAGGATTGCCATCTGTGGATTTAACCTTGAGTAAAACCGGTTTGCATCCTTGTTTATCCAACGTGAGCGGTTTGGATGTTCGGGATCGTAGCTGAGGTATGCCGCGACGTTCATGAACCCAATACTCAGCCGGCCGGCTATAGGCATAACCTTCTGCTGGAGTAGCCAGTCAGCTGCGATTGCACCGCAGAGCTCGTTACCGTGCACTACTACCAATATAAGTACATGCGGTCCTGGCTGACCTGAATCGAGGGAGTGTAAATAATTGATTCCGGTATTCCCGTTTTTATACGCTGTGAAATCAACGGGATCGAGTTCGACCGGCAGGTCATTGTCATAGTCCAGAAGCGGATCAGTTATTCTAGAGATTCCTTCGTTTTACTGGAGTCTTGTTGCTTAGACTACGCAATAATCGAAACAATGTGGGTCCGGCAGCAGCGATCATTGTAATTCTGAATATATGAAGAGTTGCGATAAATGCAGTGTCGCTATTTATTGAGATCGCAATCAAACTCATCTCGGCTAGACCACCGGGTGCTAGCGCAAGCAGTAACGCGTCTTCACTGATGCCGAGGATAGGTGAAAACAACTGAGCAAATCCAGCTGCTACTGCCAGCATGATAGCGGTTGCCACTATCGCGGCTATGGCAGGACGAAACATGCTAATTAGACGCATACCCCGGAACTGTGCTCCAATGGCAGAGCCGATGACCACTTGGGCGATAGTGACCACAGGAGTTGGTAGTGGTGTATCTACTAGGGCAACGTTGTAGACAATTCCGGATAGGATCATGGGGATGAGAAATTGGCCAAATTGGAGGCCAAGCCGGCTCGCTAGCCAGAAGCCAGCCAAACCGCAACCCGAGAGGATGATGATTTCTTTAAGGTCCGGATACGAGGTTGCCGGAGTGGGCAACCCAGACATACTGGGGACATCTACGCCGACGACACTAACGAAGTACAGTGGAATTGAAAAGACTACCAGGAAAACTCGTGTCGCGTGGGCGATTGGAATCAGTCGACCGTCTGCGCCGGCTTGCTCCCCCGCGATGACCATGATACCCAGACCCCCTGGTGTGCTTGAGAAGTAGGCAGTTGTGGCATCCATATAGCCAAGCCCACGAAATATATAGACAGCAACGCTGGTGGTCACGATAACGTATGCCAGCATCACCAGTAATGCACCGCCCCAGCTAGATAGGTTGTCCAAGACGCCGGCAGTGAAAAAACTACCCACGAGAACGCCGAGTACAACAACCATAATATTTCGTAGCGGCATATAGCGTCGAACTGGCACGCCGGCAATTGCACAGGCAGATACAAAAATCATGCTCCCCAGCATCCAGGGAAGCGGAAGTTTCCAGTAGTAAAATAACGCACCGCCTGTTGTACCGATGACCAGGCTGAGGAGGACAGTGGCTGTGGGTCTGGGTTCAGCCACCGCTACGGGGGCTATTGTGGCCGATAGTCAGACAATGAGTAGGGTTAGTAGGTGGTTTTTTCAACCGCTTGGTACAGGAGCACGGGTTGGTGATCATCTAAATATCATCTGACCGAACCAGCGGTGTCATTCTGCTGTGTCCTGCACGCCCAGACGTTTTTGAAGCGCAGAACTGGTTGTGGTGTATTGAAGTTTATGTTTTGTGTCGGGGTCAAGATATTGTTGTATTGCGAAGGCGGCAAGGGCTCCTTCGTGGAAACCACTCAGGATAAGTTTCTTCTTACCCGGGTAGGTATTGATGTCACCGATAGCGTAGATTCCAGGTATGTTGGTCTGAAACGTTTCTAGACTAACACTGATGTGCTTTCGTTCGATGTCCAGTCCCCAGTCAGCGATAGGACCAAGGTCCGGCGATAGACCATAGAACACTAGAAGTTCATCCAGTTCAATTCGTTGTGGTTCACCTTCTCCAAAAGGTGCAACGTCGATGGCAGTGATCTTACCCTGGTCCGACTGATAGCTTGGTATGCGACCAATCAGGCAGTCGACGGGTTGATTCGGATCGTCGATTAGTTCATGCATTTTGGTAACTGACGCAGGTGCTGCACGGAACTCGTTTCGGCGATGGACGATAGACACATGTTTTGCAATGGCTGCGAGCTCCAATACCCAGTCGAGAGCTGAATCGCCACCGCCCAGAATGACTACTCTCTTGTCTTTGAAATGAAGCTTGTCTGCTACATGATAGTGCAGATTGGTTTGTTCGAATTGTTCAACCCCACTAAGACGTAGGGGTCTTGGCTTAAATGCGCCAAGACCTGCAGCGATGACAATCGTTCGGGTTTTAAAGTGAATGTTGTCCTCGGTGTGTAATTCAAAAGAGTTGTCTTCCAGTCGGGAGAGTTGAGTGACGCGATGGCCCAAATGAAAAGTTGGGTCAAATGGTTTGAGCTGTTCAGCCAGACGGTCAATCAATTCCTGGGCGCCGACAATTGGTAGGGCTGGTATGTCATAGATGGCCTTATCGGGATAAAGCATACTGCACTGTCCCCCAATTACAGGGAGCGAATCGACGACCTGAGTGTTGATACCTAGTAACCCCAGTTCAAAGCATTGAAAAAGCCCGCTGGGGCCTGCACCGATAATGACAACGTCTGTTTCGATAGTCATGATTGTTGAGTATAACCCTGCGAGTATGTGCTAAGTTTTGTGAAATCTAGGGAGTTACTGACTGGTCCTAGATTCGTCAACGGGAGATAATCAGATGTTACCCATAGCGTCTCAAGTAACCGGCAGTGCCACCTGACTGATGCAGTATCCTGAAACAGGATTGACTCACGCTAGATAAGTGGAGATGAATTGATGCAGAAAGATGAACAATCCAGTAGTCATGATCCACTGTTACAGCCTTTCAAACTCAAACACTTGACATTGAAAAATCGCATCATGAGCACCAGCCATGCGTGTGGGCTGGATGAAAATGGCTTGACTGGGAACAAATACCAAGCCTATCACGAAGAAAAAGCTCGCGGTGGTCTGGCATTGACGATGTTTGGTGGATCAGCATCGGTGGCTCCAGATTCCCTCTGGCCGTCCGGTCAGGTTAACGTAGGTACTGATGCGATTATTCCTTTGTTTGAACAGTTTACGGCCAAAATCCATAGTTATGGTTGTGCACTTATGTGTCAGATCAGTCACTTGGGTCGACGAGCGGAATGTTATGCCGGTGATTGGCTGCCGGCGATTGGCCCATCGCCGATCCGTGAGACGTTACATCGCAGTTTTCCCAAGACCATGGATCGGCATGACATTGACCGGGTGATCAAGGCCTATGGGGCGGCTGCCCGCCGCTGTCGGGATGGTGGCCTCGACGGTATAGAAACCCTGGGTTCAGGACATCTTATCGGTCAGTTCTTGTCTCCTTATACCAACCATCGTGCGGATGAATTCGGTGGTTCCCTGGAGAACCGCTGTCGTTTCGGTTTGATGGTATACGAAGAAATTCGTCGACAGGTTGGCGATGATTTTATCGTCGGGTTCCGATTTGTCGTCGATGAGAAAGGTGGAGATCATCTCGATTTTGAGGACTGCCTCAGGATAGCGGGTCTGTTCGAATCGAGTGGATTGATTGATTTTTTCAATGGAATTTACGGTAACGTTGATACGGAGATCGCCCTTGCGGTCGACAACATGCCGGGAATGGCGTCGCCTAGCGCACCGTGGTTAAAGCGAGTCGGTGAATTCAAACAACACGTGGGCCTGCCGGTGTTTCACGCGGCTCGAATCACCGATATTGCCACTGCTCGCTATGCGATCACCGAGAACCTGCTGGACATGGTCGCTATGACACGGGCGCACATTGCCGACCCTCAGATCGTAAACAAACTCGTGGCTGGGCAGGAAGATCGCATACGCCCGTGTGTCGGTGCGACCCATTGTATGTCTGCTAATCGACCGACATGTCTGCACAACCCGGCAACGGGTCGAGAACTCAAGTTACCGCAGTTGATCACTCCTTCTGAACACGGGAACCGTCGTGTTGTTGTGGTCGGTGCGGGGCCAGCCGGTCTTGAAGCTGCGCGGGTGTCCGCGGAACGCGGACATCAGGTTATCCTATTTGAGGCTTCAAACCAGCCAGGTGGTCAGGTAATCATCGCGTCCGGTGGCAGTTGGCGTAGTGAACTTGCCGGCGTAATTGATTGGCGGGTTAGTGAAATCACGCGTTTGGGAGTAAGTCTTCGACTGAATACATTGGCGGGTGTTAAAGAAGTAACGGCAGAGAGACCGGATGTGGTTATCATTGCAAGCGGAGGTCTCCCGGATATAGATTTCCTCGAAGGTGGTGATTTGTGCACCACCAGTTGGGATTTACTCACAGGACAAGTTCCGATTGAGAGCGATGTCATTGTTTATGATGGAACTGGACGCCACGTAGGTCCTTTATGTGCAGAGAAGGTCACATCGGCGGGCTATGGAGCTACGTTGGTGGGCATTGATGGGTTACTGGCACCGGAACTGGTCTACTCGGAACGCGTGGTGTGGCGCCGGCAAATTTTCGAACAAGGTGTAGACACACTTTTCGACCATCGACTGACTTCAGTATCGCGGGAAGATGAAGGTCTGCGAGCTTGTTTTATCTGTGAGCTTAATGGACGTGAAACTGTACGCTATACAGAACAAGTGGTTGTGGAAGTCGGCACGCAGCCTGTCGATGAGCTTTATCATCAGTTACGGCCAGATTCGATTAATGACGGGGTCACAGATATTGATGCACTTTTGTCGGGATCGTCACAGGTTGTGAGTACAGCGGAAGATTTTACGTTCGAATTGCACCGCATCGGTGATGCTGTGGCGAGTCGAAACATTGCTGCTGCGACCCTGGATGCCTTGCGACTGTGTTCAGTGATGTAAGGGAAATAAAAGGAATCTATGTTTAACTTAACTGGTAGGGTTGCACTGGTAACTGGGAGTGCCCAGGGATTGGGATTTGAAATGGCTAAAGGGCTCAGCGAAGCCGGGGCTCATGTTCTAGTAAATGGCCGGGACGGAGACCATGTCGCAAACGCCGTGTCACGGATTAAGTCGTTGGGTGGCACAGCGCAGGAGTTGGTATTTGATGTGTCGGTCGATTCGGCGCGCGCAGCCGCGTTGTCAACAATTGCCAGTGAACATGACAGGCTGGATATCCTGATTAACAATGTCGGTATGCGCGATCGTAGACCTATCGAGGAGGTTGATGGTTCGGACTTTCAGGCACTCTTACAGGTCAACCTAACCTCTGCGTTTCTTCTTTGCCGAGAGGTCGTTGGATTAATGCGCACCCGACAATGGGGACGTATTGTTAATATGAGTGGATTGGCTTCAGCAG
>ENA-UPTF01002328-UPTF01002328.1-marine-metagenome-genome-assembly--contig:-NODE-2328-length-11084-cov-6.683383_pt1 | contig 11084 bp, 10 predicted proteins | sample MGYA00238166_ERZ767019 | MGnify/ENA primary metagenome ERZ767019 (study PRJEB28930, sample SAMN06266391) | marine metagenome | isolation source: Sea water from 250 m depth | place: Atlantic Ocean... | reverse complement strand
TGATTGTCATTTTCATTGTTTTTGGTAATATTACCTATTTTATTGAAACGCGGAGAGCAAAGAAGTATTAATATGAAGATGGTAAGATCATGGTAATCGGTGCTTGGATATCAGTTTTTCTGACCCTGGCGATATTCTCCTATCTTTATAAGGATAATCCGTTCTATAAGGTGGCTGAACACGTATTTGTAGGCATCTCTACCGGATATTGGACGTCCATGTTTTTCTGGACGCAGATTCAGCCGAATCTTTTCGGTAGATTGTGGCCGGCTACTGAATATGATGCCAGTTCATTGTGGTATAAGCTTTACAATGTATTTGGTGTGTTCAGTTCTGTGTTTCCTGGAGGTGGTATAGCTAAAGGGCATGATATGGATTTGATTTACCTAGTGCCGTTTGCATTGGGTATAATGATGTTGTTAAGCGTTTCCTCAAAACTGAGTTGGATGGCGAGATGGGGGATTGCCTATACAGTAGGCATGGCCGCTGGATTACGTGCGTATGGTTTTTTGAACTCAAATGTATTAGGTCAAATCAAGGGGTCTGCTTTCCAATTAGTCAATTCCAACCTACCATATTTTGCTCTAGTCGGCGAAAGTATATTTAATAATTTTGTTATACTTATCGGCACAATTACTGGTCTAATGTATTTTTATTTCAGTCGTGAACATACAGGAAATTTTGGACGATTGACCAAAGTAGGTATTTATTTTTTGATGATCAGTTTTGGTGCGTCATTTGGTTTTGCAGTTATGGGACGAATTTCACTTCTAATAGGACGTTTTGTAGACTTGATCCATTATTCCAGTTCTGACTTTAACCATGCTACATTGTGGGTTTTACTTATCATGATAATTTTGCTGGGGTATGCTGCTTATAATGATAAAAGTGCGCCTGTTGAACCACCATCGCAATGATCGTCTTGCTTGATAAAATAAACTCTTTTAAATGAGGCTGTAGCCCTTGGCTGACGGGGTTTGCAGCTGTAATTTTAGCTGCAAATATTCACCGAATAGTATCAACAAACTCTTTATAGGATAGCAAATGTTAGATTTACTTAAAAAATGCGGTATTAGCGATTCAAATTTTGGCAGCTGCGTTGGCGGAAGTGATTGGTCTACAACAAAGGATGCTGGGATAAATACATCCATTAATCCGAGTAATGAAAATGAGATTGCCTCCGTTTTTGAAGCGAATAAAAGCGACTATGAAACGATAGTCGAACAAGCACAATCTGCTTTTAATAAGTGGCGCATGGTGCCAGCACCTGTACGGGGTAATTTGGTGCGTGAAATGGGCAATGCCCTGCGGGATAAGAAGGATGTTTTGGGGGACCTTGTATCCCTGGAAATGGGAAAAATTAAGGAAGAAGGTGTCGGCGAAGTTCAAGAAATGATTGATATTGCTGATTTTGCTGTAGGTCAGTCACGCATGCTTTATGGTAAGACAATGCACTCGGAACGCCCTAACCACCGAATGTATGAACAATGGCACCCCCTGGGACCAATTGGAGTCATTACCGCTTTTAATTTCCCAGTAGCCGTATGGGCCTGGAATGCGTTCATTGCTGCTATCGCAGGTGATGTTGTTATATGGAAACCGTCCAGTAGTACACCGCTCACCGCTGTGGCGGTACAGCACATTTGTAATGATGTACTAGAACGAAATGGATATCAAGGTATATTCAACTTAGTTATCGGCAAAGGATCCACAATTGGTGAATACATGCTGAATGATAAACGGTTACCTTTGATTTCATTTACTGGATCAACAGCCATGGGACGCCGTGTAGCTGAAGTTGTTTCCCAGCGGTTTGGTAAAACCATTTTAGAATTGGGCGGTAATAATGCTATTATTGTCGATGATACTGCCGATCTTGACCTGGCTATACCTGCTATTGCATTTGGTGCTGTTGGTACGGCTGGACAGCGCTGTACATCCACCCGGCGGGTAATTGCACAAACAGGTATTGTGGATACGCTGATTAAACGCTTAATCAATGCTTATAAACAGGTACATATCGGTGATCCACTGCAAAAAGGTACCCTTATGGGCCCTTTACTCAATCAAGGGGCTATTAATGCATATATGGAGGCGATAGATGCTATCACTGCTGCTGGTGGTGAAATACTTTATGGAGGCAAGCCAATTGCAGGTACTGGATTTTACGTTGAACCTACAATTGCCCGGGTGAAAAATGACTGGGATATTGTCCAGAATGAAACATTTGCACCAATACTTTACATCATTGAATTTGAAGAACTGGATGAAGCGCTAGAATTGCATAATGCGGTTCCACAGGGATTATCGTCATCCATGTTTACCACGAAACTGCAACATGCAGAATTGTTTTTGTCCGCGAGGGGCAGCGATTGTGGAATTGCCAATATTAATATCGGTACATCCGGTGCTGAGATAGGTGGTGCTTTTGGTGGTGAGAAAGAAACTGGCGGCGGCCGTGAGTCTGGTTCTGACTCATGGAAACAGTATATGCGGCGACAAACCAACACTATTAATTGGAGTGATGATCTGCCTTTGGCGCAAGGCATCACATTTGATATTTAGTAATTATAGGGAAGGAATATTATAAATGATTGATGCGCGGAATGTACATGCGACAATTGGCAAGCATATGCTCGCTGATGGTATGGATCAAGTAATTGACTTAAAAAAGAGTCATGGATCCTGGTTGGTAGACGCACGAGATGGTAAGGAGTATCTGGATCTTTTTTCCATGTTTGCTTCTATGCCGGTGGGCTACAATCATCCGACTTTGCTGGAAAATCGGGAACGAATTGCTGATGCTGCACTTAATAAACCTACCAATTCAGATATTTATTCGACGCAAATGGCGGAATTCGTGGATACTATTGGCCGCATTGCTCAACCGGATTATTTACCGTATTCGTTTTTCGTTGAAGGTGGAGCATTAGGTGTAGAAAATGCTCTGAAGACAGCTTTTGATTGGAAGGTGCGAAAAAACCTAGCAGCTGGAAAAGATAAAAAAGGTTCCAAAGTCATCCATTTTAGAGAGTGTTTCCATGGCAGAACAGGTTATACTATGAGTTTAACAGATTCTCCTGACCCCAGAAAAACATTGTATTTTCCGCAATTTGAATGGCCTAGAATTAATAATCCGAAACTGCATTTTCCCCTAACCGATGAAGTCCTGGAACATATACTTAAAGCAGAAGCAACTGCCATTAACCAGATCAAGTCTGCTGTTGCTGAGAATCCAGATGATATTGCATCATTAATCATTGAGCCTATCCAAGGAGAAGGTGGTGATAATCATTTTCGAGGTGAATTTTTACAAGAACTACGTGCGTTAGCTGATGAGCATGAGTTTATGCTTATTTATGACGAGGTACAAACAGGTGTAGGTATTACAGGAAAAATGTGGGCCCACCAACTTTTCAACTCATCCACGCGGCCTGATATTATTTGTTTTGGTAAAAAAACGCAGATTTGCGGTATTTTTGCCGGAAAACGGGTTGATGAAGTGGAAAATAATGTATTTCATGAATCCAGTCGCCTGAATTCAACCTGGGGTGGTAACATCGTTGATATGGTACGGATTAGCTTATATCTGGAAATAATGGAGAAAGAGGACCTAGTCAACCAGGCGGCCACTAATGGAGATTATTTACTGGCGAAGCTACACGATATTCAAGCTGATTTTGATGGAGTTGTCCATAATGCTCGCGGCCGTGGTTTGTTTGCAGCATTCGATTTACTTGATGGTTCTACGAGGGATACATTGGCGAACTTGATCATTTCTGAGGGTGCCTTGATCCTTGGTTCGGGTAAGAAATCAATCCGTTTTAGGCCCCACTTGAATATTACCAGGGAAGAGATAGATCTTGCTGATGAGATTATCAGGAGAGCTCTCGCTCGATTGTGACCAATAATCCTGGTACGCTGTACATTGTTTCTACACCAATTGGGAACTTGCAAGATATAACCTATCGAGCCGTGGAAACCCTTTCTGCTGTCTCTTTGATCGCTGCTGAAGACACACGACATTCAAAGAAATTGTTAAATCATTACAGCATAAAAAAACCACTTATCAGCTATTACGAGCACAATCGGTTTACACGAATACCCCAAATTATCGCCCATCTTAATGATGGTAAAGATGTGGCTGTGATCAGCGATGCGGGCACTCCAGGGATTAGTGATCCCGCATATAAGTTGACCCGTGCGGCTATCACCGCAGACATTAGAGTAGAAACTATTCCAGGTGCCTCTGCTGCGTTGGCGGGACTAATTGCATCCGGTCTGCCCTCAGACCGATTTCTTTTTGAAGGGTTTCTACCACCAAAAAAAGGTAGAAAAAAACGGTTAAGTTCCCTGAAAGATGAACAGGCAACAATCATATTCTATGAAAGTCCCCGCCGGTTAAAACGAACATTAAATGACATAGCTGATATTATTGGAGACCGCCCGGCGGTTGTGACCCGTGAATTGACCAAAATGAACGAAGAAATTATTCGTGGAACAGTTTCCAAGTTAATATCGTATTTTTCTAAGCATGAGCCTAGAGGAGAAATAGTATTAATCATCGGAAAGCCAGATCCAAATGTCTTCTTTAAATAACGCGAAATTCATTACCTTTGAAGGAATTGATGGTTGCGGTAAATCTACCCAGGCTAGGTTATTGCTGGAATACATGAATAATTCTGGCGTGGAAACCATTTTAGTTCGCGAACCAGGTGGTACAAATATTTCTGAGTCGATACGAGAGATATTACTGCACAGTAGTTCTAGCCAGATGGGTGACCGTACTGAATCGCTATTGATGACAGCCAGCAGGGCCCAATTAACCCAAGAGGTCATCGTTCCCAATATAGATAAGGGAAAATTTGTAATTGCTGATCGATATAGTGATTCAACACTGGCCTACCAGGGCGGTGGGCGAAACCTGGATATTGAATGGTTAATTGAACTGAATAATTATGCTACCTTTACATTGCTCCCAGATATTACATTTTTCGTAGACATACGACCAGAGGAAGCAATAAGAAGGCTAGATAGCGATAAGGATCGCATTGAGGGTGAAGGAATTGAATTTCAAACCCGTGTCAGGAAAACCTACCAAATATTGGCAGAAAAATTCAATGATCGCTATGTTATTATTGATGGGTATGCTGAAAAAGGCGATATTCACGAAAAAGTATTAAATGAAATGAAAAGAAGAAAGTTTATATCTTGAAAAAACACACCAAAAAACTCATTAAAATTAGCGTCCTCTCAATAGCAATCATTGTGATCAGTCTATTTTCGCTGGCGTTAACGAAATCAGATGTTTATCGTGAGCTAGCCCGTTCACAACGGTTGATCAATGAGGTATATAAATCACTCATTACGCGGTATGCTGATCGCCTGGATACAGAGAAATTCACTAAAACAGTTATTAATAATATTCTTGAGAGTCTTGATCCATATACCGTATACATGGAAGACGATGAAAAAGAAGGCCTAGACCTTTTGACAAAGGGAAAATATGGTGGTGTTGGGATAAACCTAGGTGAACGGGATAAGAAACTAACCGTGATATCTCCGATTGATAATTCACCTGCTAAGCAAAAAGGTATAATCGCAGGCGATGTTATTGTCAAGATCGATGGATCGTCTACTGAAGAGATGTCGTTGGATGATGCGGCAAGTCATATTCGGGGACCCAAGGGTACTGATGTAACACTATCCATCAAACGATTTGGCAATGAACAATTAATTGATTTCGTCCTAACCCGGGCTGATATTACGGTTAAGGATGTCCCCTATGCTGGAATGCTCAATGATGAAACCGGATATATTCGCCTAATGCGGTTTTCAAAGAATTCTGGACCAGAAATGCGCTCTTCCATTATGAACTTGCAACGTGATAATGCCCGCCGAATTATCATTGATTTGCGTGATAACCCGGGCGGTTTGTTGCAATCCGCCATTGAAATACTTGACATGATCATACCAAAAGGTGACCTGTTGCTTTCCACAAAAGGTCGCCTGCCGGAAGCAAATAAGCGCTATACTGCAAGAAAAAACCCGGTTATTGATGATGATATCAAGATTGCTATTCTTATTAATGAGGGAAGTGCCTCAGCCAGTGAAATCATCGCTGGTACCGTACAAGACCTGGACCGGGGAGTTGTTGTTGGTACACCTTCTTTCGGTAAAGGACTAGTGCAGTCCGTCTATGGCATGGATGGCAGCGGCAAACGCAGCCTGAAAGTAACTACCGCTAAATATTATATACCCAGTGGACGATTAATTCAAAAACCTGGCTATATTAATGAAGAGCTAGTGGTACAAGATGAAAAAGAAGACAGTCTCTTTTTCACTGTAGGTGGAAGAAGGGTTAAAGGTGGTGGAGGTATTACACCTGATTATGAAGTGAAAATGCCTAAAAGCACTCCTCTATTGCAAGAATGTTGGAGGAAAGGTTTATTTTTTAGTTTTGCCCAAGAACGGCAGCACAAATATGATAATTATGAAGATGCATTGATAGATTTGGAACTGATTAATGACTTCAAAGTATTTATTGATGACCATGAGCTCGATTTAAACACTGATGGAGAGAAGCAATTCCAAGAAGCGCGGAAAAAATTAGCTGCGTTGGATAGTACCAATATGGATCTTACCCATGCCTTTGATTTTGTAGAAACGTTTATTATTGATTGGGAAGCAACTTTATTTGAAATGGAAAAAGATGTTCTACAGCGCAGGCTCTTGTTAACCTTAGCTGGTATCATGAATGGATCAGAATTTCGAGTAGAGGAATCAATCAAGGATGATCCTGTCGTAATCAAAGCAACAGAAATACTTCAGGATCCAGTTGCATATGGCGGTCTATTCCAACCAAAAGATAACGACCAAAGTTTTTAATTTATTGTTATAAAAGGCGATTAAAGTAATCCTGAAAAATAGATTGCAATAATCCATTTGCACGTCGAATTTCGTACCCACTTGGGGCGATTAGCTCAGGTGGTTAGAGTGCTTGCTTGACATGCAAGAGGTCACTGGTTCAAGTCCAGTATCGCCCACAATTAATTGTAGGAAGACATATTATAGTAAATATATTGAAGACTGACTTCGGCCAACATGAAAAGCGTCATCCAGGGGTGGCCGCCGATAACGTTTCTGTCCTTGTAGCGGAAAACACAATTTAATTTGTACCCGGACTTAATCACATTATGAGTCAAATTACCGTTACGCTTCCGGATAATAGCACCCATTCCTACGATAGTGGTGTTACTCCTCAAGAAATAGCAGAAAACATCGGTTCACGCCTGGCCCAGGATGCCTTAGCGGCACAGGTTAATGGTCAATCTGTTGACCTGAATGTTCCCATAGAAGCTGATGCAGAAGTAGCTATCCTCACAGGTGATTCGCCGGAGGGACATGAAGTACTGCTGCACAGTACGGCACATCTGATGGCCCACGCTGTTAAAGAGCTTTTCCCAGAGGCAAAAGTGACCATTGGACCAGCGATAGAAAATCGTTTTTATTATGATTTTGATATAGATGGCACATTTTCTGATGATGACCTAGAAAAAATTGAGAAAAAAATGCATGAATTAGCAGCAAATGATCATGTGGTAACCAGGATGGATTTAACCCACGGTGAAGCAGTTAAATTATTTACTAAAATGAACGAGTCCTATAAAGTTGAAATAATTGAAGATATTGATGGTGATGATACTATTTCTGCCTATACACAAGGTGATTTTACAGATCTCTGCCGTGGTCCCCATGTATCGCAGACGGGAAAGATAAAATACTTTAAACTACTGAATACTTCCGGTGCCTACTGGCGCGGCAATGAAAAGAATAAAATGCTACAGCGTATATATGGTACTGCTTTTAGTTCAAAGAAAGAGCTAAACAAATACTTGAATTTTCTTGAAGAAGCAAAAAAGCGTGATCATCGTAAATTGGGTAAAGAACTTAATTTGTTCACATTTGATGAGGAAGTGGGGCCCGGTCTTCCACTATGGCTGCCAAATGGTGCTGTTATGATTGATGAACTAGAAGCCCTGGCCAAGGAAACGGAGGATAAGGCTGATTATCTGAGAGTGAGGACACCCCATCTGACCAAAGGATCCTTGTATGAAAAATCAGGCCATCTTGATCATTATCAGGATGCTATGTACCCCAGTATGGATGTGGATGGAATAGAATATTTTGTTAAACCAATGAATTGCCCCCATCACCATAAAATTTATGCCGCCCGTCCCAAGAGTTATCGCGACCTGCCGGTGCGATTGTCGGAATACGGAACCTGCTATCGTTACGAGAAATCAGGACAATTATTCGGTCTGATGCGGGTTCGCAGTATGCAGATGAATGATGCCCATATTTATTGTACCAAAGAACAATTCAAGGACGAATTTTTGGCGGTGTGCAACATGTACCTGTACTATTTTGATATATTTGGTATTGATAAATACCAGCTTCGGCTCGGCCTTCATGACCCCAATGATCTTGGTGGGAAATATATCGATGAACCAGAACTATGGCAACAGACGGAAGCAGAAGTACGAGAAGCATTAATAGAAGGTAATTTTGAACATGAGGAAATAGCAGGAGAAGCAGCATTCTACGGGCCAAAGATAGATGTACAAGTCTGGAGTGCTATTGGCAAAGAATTTACCTTGGCCACCAATCAGGTAGATTTTGCTATTCCAAAACGATTTGGTTTGACCTTTACCGATGAACAGGGCAAGGAACAAACACCCATTTGCATCCATCGTGCACCATTAAGCACTCACGAACGATTCGTTGGTTTTTTAACTGAACATTTTGGTGGTGATTTTCCATTATGGCTGGCTCCAGTTCAGGTAGCCGTATTGCCCGTATCTGAAAAGGTGATAGATTATGCCAGAAATGTGGAAACCACATTGAAGGATATGGGGATAAGGGTTCAATTGAATGACCAGCCCGATAAAGTCGGTGCAAAAATCCGTCAGGCAGAATTACAACGCATAAATGTGATGCTAATTGTTGGAGAAAAAGAAGCTCATGACAATCAAGTAGCATTACGACGACGTTTCAAAGGAGATTTGGGTACCCAGTCACTGGATGATGTCGTAGCAGAATTAAAAACAGAAATAGAAACAAGGAGGAATGCATATCGCACTAATTGATAAAGCAAAAGTTAATGAAAGAATAGATGCAGAAGAAGTCCGGCTAATATCAGAGGATGGAGAACAGTTAGGTATTGTGGCGTTGGAAGATGCCTTGACGCGTGCCGAAGATGTGGGTTTGGATCTTATGGAAGTATCGCCAAATACAAAACCACCTGTTTGCAGAATTGTTAACTTTGGCAAACTGAAATACGAAAAGAAAAAAAAGATACAAATCAGCAAAAAGAAACAACATGTTATTAAAGTTAAAGAAATACGATTACGCCCAAAGATTGGAGATCATGATTTTGAAACAAAGGTCAATAATATGGGCAGAAAGTTTCTCAAGGAAGGATTCAAACTAAAGGTCACCATTATGTTTCGAGGCCGGGAAATGAGTCGTATTGACTTGGGAGAAGATTTGTTAAACCGCGTTGCAGATGCGCTGGAAGATATTGCTGAGCCAGAAGGAAAAACTGATCTGGAAGGCAGACGCATCTCCGTATATTTCACAGCATTTTAGGAGAAATTATAATGCCAAAAATGAAAACAAGACGTGCCGCTGCCAAAAGGTTCAAGCTAACGGGCCGCGGACGGATAAAACGAAACAAAGCAAACCATAGCCATATGCTCATCAGGCGTTCAAAAAGTGCTAGGCGTAAAATGCGTAAAACAACGCTCGTAGATAGTACTGAGGAAAAAAGAGTACGCCGTATGTTGGGCTTATAAAGGAGGCGAAAAATGCCAAGAGCAAATAGTTCTGTGCCACGGCACAGACGTCATCGAAAGATCATCAAGCAGGCCAAAGGCTACTATGGTGCCCGGAGCCGCACTTTCAAATCAGCGAAGGAAGCTGTATGGAGAGCCGGAACCTATGCTTACCGTGATCGACGCCAGAGAAAGCGCTTTTTCCGGCGCTTATGGATCGCGCGAATCAATGCCGCAGCCAGGTTAAACGGGATGTCATATTCTGCATTTATTGCAGGCCTTAAAAGCAAAGGTATTGAACTAGATCGAAAAATACTGGCTGATCTGGCAGTGCGTAATCCAGAAACCTTTGCCGAGTTGGTTACTGCTGTACAGAAGTGACCACCACTATGCAAGAAACTATCGAGGCGGTCAAGAAATCATTTCAGGCCGACCTCGATTCGTTTCCTACTGATAGCCGTGAAATAGATGCGTTAAAAAGTAAATATTTTGGCCGCAAGGGCGCCTTGGCAAAACTCTTTTCCCAGATGGGGAAAATATCGCCAGAGGAACGACCCCATGCTGGGAAATTGATCAACGGTCTCAAGCAGGAACTGACCGAAATATTTGCTGCGAAAGTCGCTAAACTACATGTTACCGATAAGCAGTCAACAGAAAACGTTGATTATACACTGCCTGGTGAAATGCAGCGAACAGGTACAATCCATCCCGTCACGAAAACGCTCCAAGAGGTAAAAGATATTTTCAAGTCAATCGGTTTCATGGTGGCCTATGGTCCCGAAATCGATGACGATTACCATAATTTTACGGCTCTTAATTTTCCGCAACATCATCCGGCCCGGGATATGCAGGATACTTTTTTTGTTCAAAAGGATGTGGTGCTGCGCACCCATACATCAAATGTCCAGATCCATCTGATGGAAAATACGGATCCGCCACTGCGCTATATTGTACCGGGACGGGTTTATAGAAACGAGGCTATCAGTTTTAAAAGTTATTGTTTGTTCCACCAAATCGAAGGACTGGTGGTGGATAAATATATTTCCTTTGCCGATTTGAAAGGAACATTGGAATATTTCGTAAAACGTGTCTTTGGCAATGATGTGCGCATGCGTTTTCGCCCCAGTTTCTTTCCTTTCACTGAACCAAGCGCAGAAGTTGATATCTGGGATGAGAATCGGCAGCAATGGCTGGAAATCCTTGGCTGTGGCATGGTAGACCCAGCTGTATTTGAAAACGTTGGTTACG